>OMLO01001051.1_pt1 | contig 20450 bp, 12 predicted proteins | sample 1674811 | NCBI WGS metagenome assembly OMLO01 (sample SAMN06265003, study PRJEB25207) | coral metagenome | isolation source: Coral host | place: Mexico:La Bocana,Puerto Morelos, Mexico | collected 2008-11-13 | reverse complement strand
GTAAAACGCCAAGTTTCTATAGGGTCGATAATCTGATGAAACTAAAACCTCAGAAGGAAAGGCAGTTTTAAATTTTGAAATGTGGCTACGTCACATGAAAACCGGCAATAGAATTACAATTGAAAACGTCAATGTTTAGGGTATTTGCTATGATTTTTAAGAGCGTTCAATCACCTTTGTTTCATCTAAATCTGAATTTGTGAATTTGCTCCATTGTTCATCATATCAAATCAAATCAAATCAAGCACTCACAACTAAGACCTTTTTAGATTTGCATGTTGCTGTAGAAGCCACAAACTCCAAATGGATTGTTATCTGATGTCAGCAGTAAATTAAACATTGCACCATCACCTGTGTTTTTGTACCTGTTGCAGGATTTCTATCAGCAATGGACCCTCTTTAGCACTGGTTGATATAGTTCAAAAGAAACTCATTACAGTGCTGTCAGCCCAGGATATGTCTTGTAAGGGTCTCTTAATCAATTATTTATCTTGAACTTCCTTGGAAATGGCAGATAACTACCGGTAACAATTATTGGATGAGGTTGAGCAAAATGCTAGGATTTTTCAGTGGCGAGTAGATTATAAATGATCCATGAGACACCATGATAATTTGTGAAAACTGAGGTCAATACTGTTAACATCATATGACCAGGAATGGTTTCATATTGAAATTACTCTCTGAGGGCCTAGGGGAGTGATCTGTCATTTTGCACACGAGCATTTTTACAATATTATGCATGAGAAAAGTAATTTTTGCAGCCAAACACCTTTAGAGTGTACTACACATGAACAGGTCATGTGGTTGGCTCTTGGCCATTGGAAGAATGCGCTGCATCAAATGATATTCAGCATTAAATCTCTTTGATAATAGGGAGTGGAAATAATAATGTTTGGTTCTGCATTTGTGTATGGCTAGTGGATTCTTTTCTCCCTTGCAAGTGACCATTTTTGGGGTAAAATTTGAGAAAATGCAAATTACATAGGCACTGTAAGAGACAAAATTAATTATTGTTTCAGTATGAAAATTTTTACTCAATAGGCCCATGAGTCACTCGACAAAAATAAATATTATGGGATGCAATTTAAAGAATGCCAGAAATAGAAAGGGCATGTTGTAAAATAGCAAAACGGCCAAATTTGACATCCCTGAGATTCTAGTATAAGTTTTACAACAGTTTGAATTTTTGGAACATTCAGAGGATTTGTATGGAAAATGTTACTGGAAAGCAAGGTCCTTCTCTCCAACAACTTTTTCCTTACAAATCCAGGGGCCTGAAACTTGGCCATGTTGAGAGCTCCATCTGCTGGTAGCCTTGAACATCCACATGTAGCTTATTATGTGATTATTGCGATTGTTCTGTCATTGCAGCTGTGTCTGACTCGCCGCAGTCAGCATCAATTCCTGTCACAGTTGGCATGCCAATATCCTTCAATATGAGTGCTGATGGAGGAGGGGGAGAATTTCACATCGACCTCAGTAGCTCAAAATCTGAGAAAGGAAAGACCCGCCCCCCTCGACCACCTCCCCCATCGAGACGGCATAGCAACAGGCCTGCAAGTGAGATACAGATTGAGGGTGATGCTGAAGATGGCTTACGACTTAGAACAACCAGCGTACCCAATACGGACAGTGGCCCCCCTGACAGCATCAGCTGTGTGCGGTTTGCATGCACCTTTACTAAAAAGAATGGTAAGTTTCTTGCCGTCAATTTCTACAGTGACACTTAGGAGACACCTGATGACAAGTTGCACCACGTACTAAGGCTGTCCGTACCAGATGGAGAGTTCGTGAGTGTGACTTCCAAAAGTTGCAAGCTTAAGACATATTTAATCGATGACAACCTAAAACAAATAATATTGTTTTCTTGAAAATTGCTAATTACTAGTGTATTGAAAACTAACTGGTTTACACACGTATGAGATTTGATCTCAAACTGAAAAAGTCAAGTAGTCAAAATTTGCCCTTACCTTGTTTGTCAGAGTGAATAATTCCTAAAAGCTAATTACACCAGTTACTTTCTCTTGATAGTGCCCGTTCATGAGTAGGAATAAAGTAAGGTTGTTTTAGTGATTGTGTTAAAGAAATAAAAAACGCATCCGAGTGCATTGTTGAGTTATATAAGCACGCGGGAATTTTTAAGAACACGAGAGAAGTGCATAGAGAAGCACGGGGAGCAGCCGAGTGCTTCTCGCACTTCTCGAGTGTTCTTAAAAATTCCCAAGTGCTTATATAACTCCACAATGTACGAGGATGGAGTTTTTTGTTTCTTTTATAAAACGCTACGGAAATCGCGCGCGCTCAAACTCGTGACGTAAGTAGCGTGCATTATAACTCGATAAAGCACGCGTGTGACGTAAGCCGCGTGCTTTATGGAGCTATAATGAACTCGAACTGACCAATCACAGCGCGCGCAATTAGTCAAACATTTTACTATAGGTTATACAAAGAATAGCATAAGGGTTAGTCACAGTGCAGAACTATTTTGAGAATAATGGCTTATTCGAGGAAGGTTGTTACAAGAGATTACTGCCCCAAAATTCATGAAACCCGAAGCTGTTTTTAGTTGTGTATAGAACATGGTAAGATAATCAGTCTTCCCGAGTTGAAGTCTTGTTGGAATTTGCAATTATGTGTGATGGCAAAATGAGATCGGGACAGGTATAAAAAGTGTAATTGACGTTAATGAAGGAATTAAATTGTGAAATTGCTGTTGTATTTTGCAGATAATTTAGTCAGTCCATGTCTGTGGGTTGGAACAGCCCTGGGAAATGTTTTCGTTGTTGTGCTCAACTTGCCTGTCAGAGAACAGAGAGAATCGCAGCCTGTGCTGACTATAACCACAGGTAACCCAGTCATCTTAGGTAGAAGCTCTCTTACTCTAGAGACGCATGGGTTTTATTGCGATCCTGTTTGTTCCTTCATGCTTGAGATACATCATGAGAAGGGTTACAGGATTACAGAAGCTTTGAAACCAACAAACCGAGATGCCTCTGATCGGCAGGTCCATGCTTGCAATGATGCTTGCTTGTTAACAAAGAGTGTAAAAATTTAGCAGCGTCCATGTGTTCCCCCCTGTTGTCAGTATTTCCGCTTCTTGCTCGACATTTCGGCATGTTTTGTCCATCTCAGAAATAGGCCATTTAAATGATTTAGAGAAGCTACAAGACTTGCTAAATATTTGGTAGTCGGGAACGATACACTTTCTGTATCTTTTCCTTGAACGTGGCCGGCCCCCAAAGTCGTTCGCATAGTCTGTGGGTTGTGCAGACCACTTTCCCTGCCACTTTTCTCCGTAGCCAGGTTATGAATAGCAGACAAAATTCGTTCCGCTATCGTCGCCAGCTCTGTTAACCAGAATATTATATGAAGAGACCTTCAGTGAATTTTAGTAATGATCAAGTTTTGACTTTGTTTCAGGGACGTTGTGCCACCCTAAAGCGGGAATGATTCTGAGGATGGCTATCTTGGATTGTCAGGGACACCTCTTTCCATCTCCTTTTCAGTTTTGGAGAGAAAAAGATTCACTTCATAATAAGAGTGAGTATGACATCTTAACTGCTTCTCGAGTAATTTTAGCCTGTCAGAATATGGTTCTCTACTGAAACTTGTTCGTTTGACGGTTTTGGACGTTAATTGTAATCCTTACGTTCTGCAGGGAACTCTCTACTGACCAGGGAGCTGCTTGAAAAGCACTTTGTTGTTATTTGTACAGAAAGAGAAGCCAAGGTGAGTGTATGTCTCTGTCTGCAATCGAACATTCAGAGATCGAACTTAATCGTAAACAAAGATTGTAACTCAACTTTCCTCTCCAGTGGGTTTGCACCGTTGTGTAATGGCCGGAGGTCGTGATTTTTGTGTTGAGAGGCGAGACGCGAGAAAGGTGTAACATACTTTTTCGACTGGTACTATAGGTACTGTACTGCTTATGTGAGTTTCGATCATTTCACGCTCAATTCACAGGTGTACTCTTTGCCCACAACTCACGTGAATCCCAAGAGTTTCTCGGAAGCTAGCCTTGTCGATGATTCGGCCGTTGTACTCAAGGCCGATGCTGTTGTGGTTCAAGGTACGTTCCTAGACTCAAAACTGTTGATGAGTTCATTCGTTCTCATCATCAGTCTTCTCCATAGTGCTCTCATATCGCAGGGAGAAATTGAATGGTTATCAGGACAGAGAATTAATATTAAGGACTCCTATTTATTAAGGTGTTTGGAAGATCTTTACTTATAAAAAAAAATAAATTTCACTGTGCCTTTTTCGTTTCATACACTTGTACGAAAAACGAAGTCGTTCATTAAAATTCATTCCCCAATATCGACCTCGTCCTGCTTGTTGCAGGGAGCAGCTGCCTGTTGTGTCTGAACAGTCTTGGCAAGCTGCTCGCGCTGAGTCTGCCCAACCTGTCTCCGCTGTTAGACGTGGAATGTTCGTTCCTCATGAAGGACTACAGGTTAGGACTACGGTCTCGTGCTATTTTTTTCTTAGTCTTGAAAAACTTGCTAGTTCATATTTATTCCAAATTGTAATTGAAAGCATTTGACTACCTAAACATAGTGTGTTACACCCCTCACAGCTTACAGTTGTTCCCGCTCAAATGGCCATCGTGCGTAACAGTTTTCTGCTGTTTCCCGCGTAAAACACGCGTGCGTGTAAAAGTGTGCCAAAAGTGCTAACGTGTCCGTCAACATTGATAGTGCTGAATGAAGAAAAGCAAATATGTGTTGTAGTTAAAAATTAAATTCAGGTAAAAATAATTTTAACCTAGTTGGATTCTCAATTTCCTTTGTCTTCTAACCCTAATTATTCCTAATCAATGAATAAGTAGGGTTAAGAGACAAGGAATTTAATTTTTATCTGAATTTAATTTTTAACTACAACATATACAGCTCGAGAAAAATACAATTGAGTACGTTGAATATGATTGAAGACTTTGCTTTTTGGTTGTAGATTTCTCAGGACTCTTGTATTTTCTGAGGATGCTCAAGCAGTAATTTTGTGTTCACCGTTTGAAATCCAGAGGCTTTCAATGTTTGCCAGACCGGGGTAAGAAGGAATTGTGAGTGTGCAACGTGTTAAGTGACCTTGAGTAAACCTGACTGGTACTTCTAGCGTGGGAAGATGCCTTCAACAGCTGCAGAAATTGTTTTAGGTTTCAAGAGAAAAACCGGAGAAGGCCAGGTTCAACTGCTACTTTTGTCTTGCAGTCCTTTGTAATAATAGCGCTTTTGTGTTTTTGCTACATGCCCTCAGCTTAAAATCTAGCACGGTATGAAAAACTGTGTATTATATCGCAGCCTTCCTCCGGTCTTTTGTGAAAATGAATTTCAGGGAGGGAAGGGGAGGGAGGGAGTGTGAACTTGTCACCAGTGCCTTTTACTTCACGGTTTGCGATCCTTCCCATCCAGTGTGGTTCCCTCCGCTTTGCGTGTCAATCAAAACATCACGGGTTATTATCAAGTGTTTGGTTATCTCAAACATCTCTTCTACTTTGTCTTGTTGATATGCCCTATTCGTTTCTTACGGATTTCCCCTGCTTCCCCTCCTCCCCCGGTCACTGTGTATGTAGCCATGTAAGTAAATAATGTTGTAATCGTGATTTCAGGATGCTGACAGAAAACCAGGGTTCTCTGTTCCGAGCTATGGAGACTCCTGAACCTCCTAGCAAAGGTTTCTTTAGCAGCTTGTTCAGCTCAGCTGCGTCGCCGCTTGATAGAGAGCAACTGTGTAAGTACTAAGCAAATAAACAGTCTGTATACGGCGTGTAGTGAGTGGCCAGTCTTCTGGTTTTAGTACTGACCTTGTTTATTGTAAAATTAGTTACTGCCTTCGTTAGAAAGCCATAGCCTTCGTGATTAATTGGTTTAAGTCATCTTTAGTGCCTTTTTTTTCCCTCCCATTCCTTCCCCCATGAAGGGTATTTTTTTTTCAGTAAACGCCCAACACCTACCCTGGGCGCTAAAATTGAATTTTGATGGTGAATACATGTAGGTCAAAAATCAGTTTCTGAGAATTTTTCTTTTTTTACTCATACCAGTTGGCACAGAAAGCGGGAATGCGTCTCGTAGCTTGACAAATCGGTTTAATGGCCCTGGAATGGAGAAGCTCCAAGAGACTTCCAGTGGATTAGCTGGTGTTTTAGCCAAGAACAGACAGGTGAGAGATATTAAGCGGTATCATACCGCCGCGCATGCGCAGATGGCCGCGAATTCATAAAGAAACAGCCCCTAAAGTGTCTATCACCGGATGGGTCAAACGAACTACTTCACGGTTTTCACATCTTGAAAAGTTGATCCTAAAGTTGTCTTGTTCGTTTTTTGCAATTCGTGTTAATCTTCTCCATCCTTAACCATCTTTGTCATTTTATGGTTTATTATCATATATTTCGTGTTTTTCTATCTCAGTAAACTATCATTTTCAGGTTTCCTTCAGTTTAGAAATAATTTTGTACCTGGCCAATAAAACTCAAAGTACCGCGACTAAGCCTTCATTTAGGCATTCTCAGGTGTAGCGCTTGTTGCCCTTGTCATACAGAATTCACCATTAAACACTGCCGCTTTTGAAATGTGTTTCGAAATCCTGCGAAATTTAAAGAAAAGCAGCAGTTTTCGCAAGTTTGTACAGTGGAACCACGTTAAATACGGTCAACAAACGGCCACAAACGGGTTGACTGTATTAAAGGGGTCAGTAAATAAGAAAATGTCTTATTTAAGCTTCTGTTCGGGACCAGAATAGAGTTGCCTTAATAACGAGGTGGCTGTAAGGCGGGTTCCCACTGCAATTCTATTTGTTTATGGGCTAGGGGCAATGTTTCTATTTGCCTTATTGTTCTCTCAAAGGGTATCTAGATATGCAACAAAGTTTTGTTGTCTAAATCGCGCCTGACTGTTTATAAAACCTTGTGTACACTAGGCTCTTACAGAGAGAGGCGAGAAGCTCTCAGAACTCGAAATGAAGACTGCAGATATGAATGTGAAAGCCAAGGCCTTCGCGGACGCCGCCCATCAAATGTCACTCAAATATAAGGATAAGAAGTGGTATCAAGTCTGAGTTTTTTGTCACGTGCTCACTTGGAGTTGGCAAGCTGTGGTGTTACTGCCTATGCTGTGGTGTTACTGCCTATTCTGTGGCTAACATATCAGCTCGGTTCTTCTGAATCTCCTGACATAAGTAATGCAGAAATAGTTTGTCAGCTCATTAGACTGAACTACAGTAAATGTTATTTTTTACCGAGAGCACGGGAATTTAGCTCATGAAATATTTAAAGAAATTAGTAAACCCTGTATTTTCTGGTGTTAATAGACATAAATGGGTTCAGAATAGCAATGCTGTTTATAACATTTCTGTTTAACACAAGTCACATATTGTAAAAAAAAATGCTAAAATAGAATTCTAGATTTGGTCAATTCTTGATGTTTATGAAGAAGTGAGTACAATGTTTCTACCATTAAAATGGATGACGTATTGTTTTGACGTTATTATTCAGAGCTGTCTGTTGCTAGACTCCTTTGCAACCGCTCGGACCGAAGTCACCCATACAAAGAGCTTCGGCTACAACTCCACTATCTAGAGTAGAACAACAACAAAAACAACAGCAATAAAAATTCCACAGTACGGGTTCAAATATCCCATGTACTCCAGTAGTTGGAACTCAGGACAAAATAGAGGGTTTGTTGTGCAGCTATACCTTCTATCTCCGCTAGACAGCAAAACACAGTAATTGGGGCGCAATGAGATTTCATTTACCCAACAACATCGGTCATCGTCCTCGCTTGAACTTTCCTTTGCTACCGCAGTGAGTGAACCTGAAGCGAACGACCGAGGCAGCAGATCTAATCGGTAACAAATTACAATACAGAAAAGTTCAACCACTTTTCGTGCAAAACGTAAAGAATTAGATCGACGGTAAGATTTCATCAAAAAGAGACAAACTTCATTTGATTGAAAACCTCCTCGCATCAGCCTCATTTTCAAGTTAGTCCCAGTCCAATACCGAGGATACAAATATGATCTAATACCCCGGTGATGCTACACACTGTGATGTCTAGTAAGCCAGTAGTCAAGAGAATAGGCAAAATATCTATCTACCATATTGTTTTGGTACTCCCAGCCATTAGCAATGGCTCGTGTATAACACTCCTCAAGTTGATATCTCTCCGTATTTCCTCCAATTCTGTGTTCTTCCAGGTAACTTTCCTCTAACTTGTCGACCTCGGAATGAATCTTTCTTTTCATAAGCTTTCTTGTGCTTTGTATAACCCGGTTGCATTTCTGACACAGCAATCTTTGGAATCCAACTCGGTAATTTCTGTTGCTTAGCCCGTAAATGAACGGATTCACACAACTGCTTATGAAGACCAACAGAGACAGGGCGTGGTGTAGTTTGGTGTCCATGCGCACTTTTCCCGCCATTGCCAACGCGTAATTGGTCTGGCTTGGCGCCAAACACAAAATTAGCACAAGGCACGCGGCACCAACCATACGCGTCATTTTCCCGCGCATTTTGGCCTTGCTTTCAGCTGAGACCGAAGTAGACTTGCTTGTCTTGTAAAGCATGTGAGCATAAAGTGCCAGCATACTGAAGCTTGGAAGCGCCATTTTTAACAAGACTTGAATGATGCCCACAATAGCACGGAGAGGCTGTTTGCCCCAGAAGAACTGCCACTTGCATCGTCGGTTTAGTGCATTTGAGGGAACGTAAAGGACCTCGAAGAAAGTGCTTCCGCATAATATGAGCGACCAAATCCAAGCGCTGAAAATATATGCAAGAGTTCGTTTCTTGTTGAAGATTCCGCCATATCGGAAAGGTTTTATCACGGCGTACCACCGCTCGATCGTCAGTGCTAAGCAGATGTATGCCGAGAAAATAACCAACTGGAAGAGAAATACACGGCTCCATATCACTCGGCAGAAGATGTTGCCCAGAATGTGATTGCTCGGATAAGGAAACGCGTCGCCAAGAACAAAAGCTGGATTTGTGATGAGTAGTATGGCAGTCAAGACATCTGCTATGGCCAGGGAGAGAATTAACATGTTGTACGACTTCTTTAGAAGCTTTTTATCGCGGAGGAAGATCGAAATAACCAGAATGTTGCCGAAAAACGCAACTGTAGCGATTATTGAGTAGGTGATTTGTGTAAAAGCGGTGATTCCTGGCGGAGCTGTTGAGCTGCTGTAGTTAAGAGTGAAGGTTGTAGAATTATTCATGCTTCGTGAATAAGCCTGCAGATCACGACAATTCCTTCGGGTTTCTGGCAGTCATACTTTCTTGCTCTTATTTTTCTGCGGGATAAGTAAAAGATGAATACCGTAAACTGCCGCTTTTAAGGCCCCCGCTTTATAGGCCCCCGCTTTATAGGCCCCCGCTTTATAGGCCCCGCTTTATAGGCCCATCTTCCTGTAAACCCCAAAATACATCCAGTTATAAGTTCTACGGATATATTTATACGAGCCCCCCTCTAGCTTTCCTTTTCTCGAATTCGTTTTTATTATGACTAATAAGCTTAATTACCAGTAAATCAGTGAAAACCCCGTGTCGATCAACGTACTGCTATAGTTGTTTCGAAAGAATGTTTTTATACCCGGTTATGAGCCACCTCGGATATAAGCCCCTCTGTTTATAGGCCCATTTAAAATTGTATAAGCCCAGGGCTTATAAGCGGCAGTTTACGGAATAAGGAGCCGGCTCAGAAATGAGTTTACTTCCATTTCTCAGAAGTGGAGGGTAGAAAAAGCCAATAAATTGAACGAGATGGCGCCTTACATTTAGAAGTCGGTTTGTCGCTAGTGTTTTCCGTTGATTGGGGAATTCAGCAAATGTTAAGGAAGACTGCCTCTGCAGGCCGAGACAACTTTGACGGCCGGTCCGTCTGACTGTCAGCCAAAATTTCCAGATAATTGAAAATCTGGAGGAATATTAGGTCGGGTTCCAAGGTTTTTCGAAAAATGATGAAATTGGATGAGCTTCGCCGTATCGATGCGAGACGTTAATACCTGGAAAAATACCTGGCGCTTTTTTCTTTCGAACCAGTCCCTCACGACTCAGGCTGATCGGGCCTGTGGGCAGCTAAATAAGTCTGGTTATAAAATAAATAACAAACTGTACGCTCTCAGAAAATGCAGTAGTATTTACCTCTGGCTCTGATGTTTGTTTTTCCCTGCTATGCTTCACTTAATGTCGCCAAACTTAAACGTCTTGTAAACCGGACTTCAGGTGTCTCAGTGTTCAACTAATCACATCTATCTGAACAACTGCTCTTCTTTCTGCTTATATATGTCACTCGAATTTGATTCAAAATTGAAAATGAGTCTCTGGCAATTAAAAAATATACATTGCCGGAAATAGCTCTCTGACGAGTCAGGCTGTTTAGCTGATTTTGCCGAAGGAGATCAACGTAAATGATTCATAAATATGCTGATTTTCTAAATCATTCCCGATCACTCTGGAACTAACGTTTCAAAGCTCGTAACTCATCGAAGCCTAGTTTGTACAAAAGAAAATCCCGTTCTTCAGTTTCGCCAACGTATTTTTTCACAGGAAATTAGCCTGTTCCTTGACAATGAATCTCACGGTTATGCCGACATCAGCACGTTTAGTTTTCATGCCCCCTCAATATTCAATACCCTGGGGCTTAATCAGATTTATTTTATAAAAAGCTAAAATAATAAGCTTTTGTACGTGTCAGTCGCGTGTGAAAAAAGACCCCTTTACGTGGCTCTTGGCATGGTTTTGGTCTACTTCGATTTCAGCGGTCTATTCCAAAAGTAGAAAGCTGCTGGAATACAGGTTACACATTGCAGGTTAATATATGAAAGATCGTATGTTTAAGATCATAAGTTTAATACATATAGATTACTTCATAGAAAGTGCGCCGTACAGATTTTTCTTCACGAGTTGCAAAACTTTGCAAAACGAACGAGTGAGCGCAGCGAACGAGTGAGTTTCCCAAAGTTTTGCAACGAGTGAATAAAAATCCGTAGAAAGCACTTTCTATGCTGTCATTTGTTTATGATATATATAAAGAAAAATGAACATTTCTCTCATGCAAGTCAATTTTAATTTTCTCTGTACAACAAGAATGCCTTACAATGCGAACGGGTCGTACTAACAAAATGACCCGAAACCGGTTTCCAGTCCAGAAAAAAAATGCTAGAGAGCTGAAATAAGCCTTAATGAATTACTTATCATTCAGAAAACTGAACAAAATACAAGAAAAGGTTTTCTTGTATTTTGTTCAGTTTTCTGAATGATAAGTGATTCATCAAGGCTTATTTCAGCTCTCTAGCATTTTTTTTCTGGACTGGAAACCGGTTTCGGGTCATTTTGTCAAAGCAATCCTACACCAAACGGCGATGGGCTATATTTTTCACATGTGAAGAAAGCTATACGCGACGCTGATTGGACGTATCGCTTTTTTTTCACATGTGAAATATAAATATAGAATTCTATCAGTGATACGTTTATCGCATAAAATTCTCTCCATATATGTGATAAATATTATTATCTGTAATCAAAAACGAGTTGATGTGGATTAAAAATTAGATCGAAAATACCGTTGTTTCATCGCCTATGTTCTGCCTTGATTTAGACCGTCAGTCAAGCGAAAATTACCAATTTTAAATGGCTTGCAGAAGCGCTCTGATAATGACAGGGACCGCCAGGTACGTTTTCAAATGATATTCGTTTGCAAGGTAAACGAAGACATCATTCGTTCGCACCAGTCGGGTTTCTTGTTGATCAATGTTCTATGAGAATTAAAATGATTTTCTTCAAGACTTTCCGCGGGGATCGAAGCAGCATCTTTTTAATTCTTTTCGCTGGTAAATCGAAAAATGATGGCCACTCGCACTTGACTAAGCAGTTTTTGTACAAGTCTACAAGCTATCTATCACGAATTCCGTTTTCTTTTTGGCTATGCTACTATCTATTAAGTTTTAATTTGTAGTGAGTATTCTAGCAGTGTGCGATTGTTAGACTACGGACAGTCTCTCTTCAGCTCGAAAATCCGCGGGGGAGAACTCGAAGAGCGCAACACAAAAGAGCGGATTTTCGAGCACGCTACTCTCAGTCTAGCCACTTTTTGCGTTTTCGAAGTGTCTGTAAAAGAGATTAATTATGATAAAGGTTTGAACTAGTAGATTTATACTTTCATAACTGGTTATTTGCTCTCGACTTCTTTGCGCGATAGAAATCTTAAGCTTATAATCTATTCGTCAAAACAGGACATTTCACGGCAGCCACAAAGGTCTTGCCACAAAACAGGAAATGTAAGCAAGAAATCTTTTCCCAAGTTGAACCAGAGAGAATTTTTTCAGTTAGCTGTTCATTTGGTTCGTTGTGGCGAGGCATGAAAGCTAGCATGACTTCTAGTAATTGGTTTGTAATATTTGTTTTAACTGCAAAAATGATTTCCTTTCTTTCGAAATGGCTTCCTCGATAGGATGTCATTAAAAATCTCTCTCAGTCCAATTAGTAGTATTTAGCGTCATCCACTTTTGAGGGAAACGAGCGGAAACGATTTACTATCGGATTGGTTAGACGAAAGTAACGATAATTCTTTGGCATAAATCTAGAAAATGCTTTGAAACGTATGTTTTGTATTTCTTTTTATTTCGCAGGGTGTGTCGTTGATACCAGGCTGTTTTCTGTTTCATCCTGCCGCCTCACGCTTCAGGGAGGAAACTGGGTACGAGTTTGTGTCCAGGTTTCCGTGATTACTAATTTAAGCTCATCGAGTCACGCCCTTATAAAGGTTATTGTAGTGGCTGTAGGAACTGGGGCGAAGCAGCCACCGTACCGGTCAGCAAGTACTGCTGGTTGTTCTTGTCGACATCTTCTAATACGTATCTATAGTTCATCATCAATCCGAAGGAATTGTCCATTCCTCTAGCACTTACATCTGCCAGCCAGTTTAATCTCCACATCCACGCACCATTTCTAATGTGAAAATTACCTAAGAAAGAGAAGACAAGAAAGGCCATTACTGCGATTTCGCGGTGAGGGAGAGATAGGAGAATTTGCTTCACAGACAGAAATAGTTGGTGATCACGTTATCAATTCTCGTACCCTATCTACTTAAAAATGAATTGAAGTTAAGGAGAAATAAGTAGTCGATGACTACAGTCAGGCAAAATGCAGAGTGGGGCCTGGGTGTAAAAGCAGGTGGGCATGTAGGTGTTATTCCATGGGTGATATTCCTGACACAATATAGTATTTGTCTGCCAAAAAATCTCTTACCAACTGGATCCATAACAAATCCTCTTCGCTTCTCTGTGTATAGATACCTAAAAGGTTAAGAATGGGGAACAATTAATTATGTCTCTAATATATGTACGTAAGATATTCATGTAATGAACTCCTCCCCCTCTCCCCCAGATACATGTGCGCCAACTGGCCAAGTACTGTAGAACCTCGATTTAACGAAGTGCCAAGGGACTGGGGCCGACATCTGTTCGTTATATTGAGGGTTCGTTATATCGAAAACCTCGATTTAATGAATTTTCGAGAAAACAATCAAAATATTCGATATATCGAGGTATAGTTAATAATTAAGTTTCAACGGACAGCAGTGAGCACAACAACGTATTATTTTCGATCTTGTATTCAAGGCTACCATGAGTATAAAGATATCTGAGATGTAGTTGTTGGTGAATTTCTTTAGGAAGAAATTTCATCTTGTTAGTCTGTTCCGCATTCATCTTTTGTCACATGCTGACATTTATTCGTTATATCGAGGTATATTTTACATTTGGGCTTCTGGATTGTGTTCGTTAAAACGAGGATTTCGTTATATCGAGGTTCTGTTCCATACATTTTACTGTAATTTTGGCCGGGCTGAAGAAAATCGTTCGTTATACCGAGGACTTCGTTATATGGAGGTTCGCTAAATCGAGGTTCTACTGTACACGGTGTATATTTCAAATAAGTAACACGTACTTGGTACATAAGCGCATCAGTGGGCTCTTTATACAGTCAGCTAGACTTGGGTCAAGATGCCAATCACTGGTCCCTAAAAGGTCCTGGAAAAAAAAGGAAAGAAAGAAAAAGCAAGTCATATTTGGTGGAGGGAGGTTGCAGATTAACTAGTAACGCTCTGAACACTTGCCTAAACCCTAGTTTAATTCCTCGGTCATGTTTGTAGATAACCAACTGGTCTGTCTTCAGTCAGTTCGGATTTCTCAGCCTATTATGTTTACTTGAAATATCTGTTTCTTTCAGTTTAAGTGGCTTGCCTCAGAACTAGCTACGTGTAACTAAGCGCACTATTGACCACTAGAAACTTACAACATTAAAAAACAAATATCTTAACTTTTTTAACATTATCTTTCGGTGTTGTTTGAGAAGTTCGTTATTCATCAATTTCAAGTCTACCAGAGTTCTACAAAGTATACCAACCTTGAACAATGACAGCGGTGACGACTCGGTGTTCTTGCGGCTTTCAAGAATTCTTTTCTCTTCATCTTCCAAAAGTAGAGTTTGGGGAATATCCTTTGCTACCAAACAGAAAATGAAAACACATCAATAGTCTCCAAGACATGAATCAAGAGAGAATCTTCATCCGAGTAAGAAGCTGTCTCAACTTTGATGCAGGTTGTGGTTTTCCTCCAAATGAAATCTCGAGTAAATTAAAACGAAATAGTTTATCACAAACGGCCCAAAGAAAATTAAAAAACGTATTCCTGTAACTCGCTAGTGACACAGAAAAGATGTTCGTTATTGTCTTTGAGCAGGAACCCATCGCTAGCAACGTGCAACTCCCACACTAAGCCATGGCAGACCGGCTATTTTTAGGCTTCTTTTGCCGCGAAATAGGTTAGTCTAGATGAGCACGAATCGGCAATGAGAAAATGGCGGGCTCAGGTTCTTTTTCTTTTTAATCTTCCGGTGAAATAACGAGGTCAGTCGAAAATTAAGTCCGTGCTTGTGATTGGTCACTGAGGTTGCTGCGGGGGTCTGAATTCACGGTAAATTCGAACTAAAATCGATGCTGAAAACGCCGTGACAATATGGGGTAGTTGCATGCTTCTAGGGTTCCTGCCTTGGGCTTGGTAAAGTACACAACCACCGGGTTTTGCAGCTTTGACTTCAATCCTTTATCAAACGTATCGCTAAGTTAAGGGATCATCTTACCTTGCTTTTCCAGGGCTAGAGAGAGCTGGAGTCGCAGCCATTGTCTAAAGCCAGGAATCGGAGATAGAGTTGAATACTGTGTGATGTTCGGGAACTCGTGTCGTAGCTCCTCCACAACATGCTTTATAAGAAAATTGCCCAGATCCACGCCGCTTAGTCCTGCAACAAAAATTGGGATTGATTCACTATTAAACTATTTCTAATTATTACCATTAGTTTGGTCGAAACTTCCTCGATAGGGACAACTCGGACGCGTATTGCACGCGACTCCAAAACCGTGAAATAGTCTGTATAGAAATCTTATACTGGTTTTCCCACTGTTGGCTATTCGCGGATATTATTGATTATGGCGCGAATGTTGTTAGTCAAAAAACCTTAATCAGTTTTAATCACTAAAAAGCGTCTGCTGTCATGTCTTGCACCTTCCATTGTCATTCTTGAATTCTTTTCTGACCGTACCTTTCTGTGTAGAAGTGATGGAATAAAACACTGCAGTGGTTCTTTTCTCCAGCTCATACTCATATTCATCTCTATCAACTTCAGGCTCGCTCAGTATAACCTGCATTGAAACAAATCAAAAAGGCAATTTTTTAGTTTTAATAACCAGTCTACGAATGCACAAATGCGGGGGAATGGACATCTTGTGAGGGCTTTTAGCTTGGCTGTTCTTCCTTTTCTTGAAGCCAATGAACACAGTGGTCCGAGCGAGGGAAATGGTTTGTCCACTCATGACATGTAACGAGGTCATAAATTAGTGTGTGCCTCGAGAAAAGCAACAAACAGCCCGGGGGCAGGCGTTGGCAAGCGTTTTCGTGGGGTTGAGAAGCAAAGGAAGACGGAGGAACGGGATTGTCGGTGTCCACGCCCCACTTTTCGAGCGGGCAAAACACCGAAAATTCCGTTCCTAGGTCTTTCTTTGCTTCTGAACCCCACGGAAACACTTGCTACGCAGGCTAGGGGGGCGGGGGAGGAGGGAGGGAGCTAAGAAACCTGATTTGTGCATGTGCATGATTGAGTGTTGTATTGCATCTGATACCCTCTAGTCTACTTGATTAGCACGTTGACCTCTGGATTGAAGTGCCAGCCTAGGTCACTGGGTGATGATCTGACACTTTGCAATCATCCCTGCTTCTAAGGGCTGCTACTTTAATTTGTTATCAAAGTTCAAATCACAAGAAAAATGTCTCCTGTCACGACAACACACCTGAATATTATCAGCAATCTCGTACTCAAGGGCAGTGTGTAACACTACCACAGGTTCACCAGGCATGGAACGATGAGTGTACATATAACATCTTCTGTCCGGAGCTAAGCGCCGCTTTAGGTCAACCCAGCCAGACATTGAATGTACTGCCTCGTAATGCAATATCTAAAAACCAAATGAAAAAAAAAACAGTATAAAATTTAATGCAGGTGCTGGTGTTATTTTTAATATAATATTCAGAGGCCAAATAATCAAGTGTTATGTTGGAATAACAGTGTCAATAACTGAATGAAGGGCAGCCCAAAGGAAATCTGGGCACTAGTCACTAGTGGACAGTACACAGCATATGCCAATAGGTTTTAGTAACTCAACCTTCTTTTTCTACATAATAGCAAGTTTTTCCATTACAAGAAAACTCTTTTTGTAATAATCACAATGAGTTGTAAGCTCATGCTAGAGCATAACAAGTGTCGCAGGAAAATATTCAGCTTGTGTACTTTTGAGCCTAATAGTTAGATTGTCCTAGCATTGAAGACTGGCATAATGCTGTGAAGCAAAAAAATTAATTTGAGTATGATATGCAAAACCCTTGTATGCCGCTGCATTAACTGTTCAAGCCTCACATATCATCATCTACATGTACCTGAATTGTCATAAACACAGACTGATATCATTATTACCTTTTCTAGAATACTGCCAGGCGATTCCCATGTTACTCGTCTGAGATCCAACAATCCAACTGCAAACCACTGAGCCAAGAGATTCTTGATGGAGGAACTCAGAGCTTGCAGCTCTTGCCTAGCTACAGGGTCCTTCTCTTCATTCAATCCTTCCTTATTAAAACAAATAACAACCACCACAATCTGAGAGAAGAACAAGTAACCGAATTCCTTATGAAAAAGGATTGGGGTTCTTGTCAGAAATTTTGAAAAGATCCCATAATAGCACCAATATCCTGTTTTGTGGGCCTGGATCGAAATTATTTTCACCCCTAGGAGGTACCAATTCCGAAACAACTTACATTGACTTGATTTTTAAATATCTCCGTCACATTTCTCGGCTCAATACTCTAAAGGGTACTACAAAAGCTCCCGCTGAAGACCTAATTTTGAGGCTCAACACCCTAAGGGGTATCAAAACCCCCAACGAACACCCATTTCCTTTTTATCTTTATATGGGATACCCCTTACCCCAGACCTAATTCATGTTAATAGCATATTAATTATTTGGAATTTATTTAATTTCAATTGAAAGGTCATAAAAGACACATCTGTACACCTTACTAACTGAGTTTGAGGTCCATACTGTATGTTATGTAGCTGCTTTTGTCTCTTTTGATTTGTGGTCTAACATGAAGTGCACAGAAAGGGGGAAAATAGGGATCTGTAACTTACGGTACAGACAAAGAAGATGACTGGTTAGTGAAATAAATCTAATTATTAATATTAAATTTCCACATGTTTGACAGGTCCAGGAACAGCTTCAAACTGTAGCAGGCTTTACAATTATTATAGAATATTGTATCCCTTTTTTGTGTGTGAGTTTGTCTTTCTTTGCCATGTAAGCCTTAGAATATTTTTTCCAGATTTCTAAGATGGGGACAAAAAGGTAGTGTTTTGTCCTAAATCAGAAGTCTTCTCTTACCAACAGATCCTTTCTCATATCAACAATGTCCTTTACACCTCCTGGTAGCTTGCTTATCTGGGATAACAGCTGAATATGGGCAGGTTCAAGAGCTTGCCGCAGCTTTTCTTCAGCTCGCAATATGCCTGGAAGTCCATTCTCCTGATGAAGATAAGTAAATATAAATTGGCTAGGATTTGTAGCATTGTTTTATTATTACTACATAACAAAGTATCTGACTGGTACAAGATAACAGCAAGCAAAGAAAGTCACATTCAACAGCCCATGGCTGGTGGATTTTGTGGTTGGATTAGGGAGTTCTTTCCTTCATTTGCCCAATAAGCAAGTGCAGAATTCTTTGGGGTGTCCAATTTGAAGAAATTCAAATTCCAGGAAACGGTAAAAGATGAAGTTAACCTAACTTTGTAATGTGCTCTTACTAGTAACTGTATATATTTAGTAGTAAGTAATAATAATTATTGTGTACCAGTAATTTGCTTTGTTTGTAGTATATTACGTTAATAAAAATTTACAAAATAGATTAAATTATTGCTTTCATCTTGTGATCAAGAAAATTACAAAAAAATTGATTTGTTGAGAGCAGGCCAATTTATCCTTCAGTTTTAATTTACACTACAGTGCAAACTCACGCACATTTTCGAAATGTTCAAAGTCATACAATAAATGTGTAGTCATATGAAAGCTTGTACAGTTATTATGGATTTATACTACACATAAAATTTTCAAATTACTTCAAATTGCACTTGCTAAATATAAATTAGGCTTGTGATATTTTGAGAGAATCTTCAAATATTGCTGTCTTGTAGTCTAAATCCTTAAATTATTGCACTCACATTCATGCATTTACCTAACAGAGTTATTTTTTTTATTTATTAATTGTGCTACCTAGGGGAAAATATTTTGGGGAGTAAGTGCTTGTTGGTTCTAGTTGGTTTCAGCTTGCCAAAAGGTGGAAAAACTGGCAAGGGTATGTCATTTACAAATTAATTATTGAATAAAATTTTTTTCCATCATGTTCACTTACTTGAGCATTGGTGAGGCTTTTCGTCACCTTCATAACTTCTTCATGATCAACACCAAGATCTCGTTCCAGAACAAGGAAGAATGCTAACTTTTCAGCCTTTCGGAAAAAAAAAAGTTTGAAATGGATATATGGTACATGGGTATCTCCATGGGATCTCCATGGGATGGAATACACTACACATCATTTTCTGACCTAGTTATTAGGACACCAAGCTTGATTCTGGACAAGAATGAAAACATCACCCTGAAGGGGTGGATGCACTGATAACCAGCTTATGTTGAATTTTAGGCATTTTTTGCCCTGGATTTGTCTCAATTTTTGCGCTTCTTTACATTGAAAAGGAAAAAGTGTGCCCTGTCATTTTTTGGCTGGTTTGCTGTTTGTTTTTGAGATATAATATGTTTATATGAAAAAACTTGGCTGAACAATAAAATCAGCAAACTATACCTGTCACATTAGTTGGTAGTTGTTCAAGCTGATGCAATTCATGATGTACCGGTAATTGAGATGTAATGTTACTGTTGCTTCGTTATTGATTGTTTGCCCAAGGCAAGAGCATATGTGCACCTCAACGAATGGTGATTGTTAAAGTTACCCAAATAGCATTCAGATGTTATTTGATTTGTTATCTACCAACAGGAAATGACAGCCTCTTTTTACTAGAGAAAAATTCCACCTGCAGTATCAATATCTCTCACCTTAGTTAGTAAACCACTGTAAAAGTGTCTGACTTCTTTGGCAACAGCCTAGCTTCCAGTCAACAAAAAAACAAACCGCATAATGCAAAAATTAAAGATTAAGTACAAAAATATTCAAATAACATTGTCAGGTGTTACATGTACAAGACTGTAATCTTGCAGCAAGTGATTGTCACTGATTAATCTGAGTCCTCTAACATAATCAGGATGCAATTGACTAAACCTTTTATAAAAGTTATTAATAGTTATCTCTTCCAGTATATATGTTATGGGTGAATTTTCTATAGTTCATTTTTCAATAACAGGATAATGCCATGTCAAAGCTTGGAACATATTGGGAGAAAATCATCCATCAACCTTTAATCTTTTCTGTGCATAGGCCTCTGATCAGTCACTGCGCTGAGTTGGCACTCTTAAGACCTTGGGTTGATATTTTCTGGGGACACTCCCAAATTAAAATGTCGGGAATGCTTGTTGGAAAATTTGAATTAATACATCCCTAAAAGAGACCAATCTAGGTGTGCCTTGAGCTTCATTTGACCCCTAAGAAATACCACGTTAAATGGAAAGCACAGGGCAAGTTCTACAGTGTAATAACGTGGCATATTTCTCACATTATTTTTCCCGAATGTCATGGTACATGTAAAATGGCACAATGGTGGAATAATAAGTTTTAGTATATACCACACAAGTGAATAGTGCTTTTCGCGCGCGCTGATTGGCTAGCTTGGAGGTGATTAGCCAAGTACT
>OMLO01001050.1_pt1 | contig 20451 bp, 15 predicted proteins | sample 1674811 | NCBI WGS metagenome assembly OMLO01 (sample SAMN06265003, study PRJEB25207) | coral metagenome | isolation source: Coral host | place: Mexico:La Bocana,Puerto Morelos, Mexico | collected 2008-11-13 | reverse complement strand
ACACCATTGCAGGTTGACAAGATATTTGGTTGGCTCAATATTTCTCAAGCAAATTTCTACTTGACAACATGGAGAGTCACCCAAAAACCTATGTCAAGCACTAGTAAAACTGTAAAACCACCAGTCACCTTTGGTTGACGGGATCTACTGGATGTTTTTATACTGATTTCTGATACTGACTTCTGCCAACATAGAAGTGGTTGTACCTGCAAACAGAGAACCTATTTTCCTAAACTGGCAAATTACTAAGTAGGGGAATATGTATCCTGCATGCCTGTCAAAACAAAGTCCTTCTTTCAATATTAGGCCATTTCAAGAAAGATAAACAACAAGGTGGGCCCCTACCAGTTATAAATGGGATTATAACTCCTGTAAATGACCTTATAAGTGGGTAACTCGGGTTATAACCCAGCTCATAGGGGCCCGGGGTTATAAGCCCAGGTATAAATGGATCCGGGGCCCACCTTGAAGAACAGTGGTGAAGAAATACTGAACCCTTCATAAAGCCCTTCCCAACTGGGAAACATATTGGTATCCTATTATTTATTTTTTGATGTGTTTTTCAACACCAGAGTACAATATGACCATGATAAGAACAAACATCACCATCGTCCTGGTACTGTAATCTAGGTTGTGGTTTCAAATATTTTTTATGTTCACCCCGAAAATTGGGGAAGATGAACCCATGTTGACTAACATGTTTCAGATGGGTTGGTTCAACCACCAACCAGTAATGCATCGCGCGGCCCTGAGGTCGCTGATCTTCCAACCCGACGACGTGGCGGCGTCGATCATCAAATTTCCCTATCGTTACCGAGCTCAGCGTCGACCTGTGGGGACGACAATGGGCCCGAAGAATTCACCCGGAACGTCACACGATTGACACCTAATAATCATAGGAAATCATAATATAAAGATGTACTTGGCAAGTTATTTTGGAGTCGACTATATACAGTGAAACTTAAAACCAAATAGGCAAAACTCTTCCAACAACAACTGTTTTTTTGCTTCTTTTTGTGTTGTGTTTTTGTTCACCTCAAAGTTTAGGGGTCATTTGATCTGCTTTCAAGGCAGTTTGTGGGTCGGTTGAAACAGTGTAATGGATTGGTCATGTAAATGTCATAGCAACCCGCTGATAAAATACACTCTCCTTGCATGGCTGAACAAGGGGTGTTATTAATGAAGGGTTAAGATTTGGAAACCATGTGGCATTGGACTTTTCACTTGCAAATGGGTGCTATATACCTGGGATTCCCTCAAGGAATGCTGCCAAAATTGGGTTTTTTTTGCCTGGAGTCGTCCTTTGTGCGTACATGTTTTGTTTACCAAGACAACTCCAATTCATGGATTCCGTGGGTAGAAGAAATCACCCAAATTTGGGAGAAATCCTTGTTGGTAGTGAGATACATATCATATACGTAATTTATTTACAATAATATATATATATATATACCTTGGGAATCTTTTACCTACAATTTTGTAGGTAGAAAGTTTGAATCCAGGTTTTTCCATGAGATTTAGTTTTCCATAGGTTCGAGTGAAAAAACCGGGTTACCTACTTTTAGCTTGGAACATACCACCAAAGGGCCATCCACAATGATCCATCAGAATATGTAACACTGCTTTTTGCTCTAAGGTGGTGATGAAAGATGGCCATTGGTTTTTTGGAAGGGTTTCACTCCACCAAATCTTCTTTATATATCAGAAACAAATCTTGTTTGTCACAACAATTCTTCCCAAAAGATCCAAAAGCATTCATTACGTGGGCCCATGTGAGGTCTTGAATGCCTTTCCAACCTTTTTTGCAATATCCATGGTTGCAAGATGTTGCAACATAGAGGGAACAACAGGATGGAACACATAATAAGACCCTTGATGTATTACCAGCGGATCCCTCGCTATGTTCCTACCTGCACCGGCCCTGATGTGTGCGATTAACGGCATCCGCATCATCAATTGAACAGTCCGGCCCCCCAAACTTTTTTTGCCGTCGGATTGGATGTCGTGTCATCCAGCAATGGTGAAAATACCTCATCTTTCCTTAGATGCATTGATGATGTTTGAAAATGAAAGGGAGATGGTAGTGGTGGAAAAACCTAGTATCTAAATTATCTAGATCATATACTTTATACTCAAAAAATGCCCGAAAGGATTTTGTTTGGCTCATCCTGAGAAAAAAACGGTGAGTACCATAATCCTCGCAGATTTCCTCGCAGCTATGGCGATGTCATGTGAAGGGCTAGCTGCGATGTGGGAGGGCACAAGTGGGGTTCGACGTCGGGTACTAAATGGTTTGCTTTTGGAGTATCCAGCAAGTCAGAAGTGGTGCCAGCCTACACGTGAGAATGCCAAGTTGAATGGAGAGGTTTTGCTTCCATGTTTGTCCCTCCTTTCTGAAGCACCGGATTTTCACTTACCTCATTTGCCACCACTTCAAGCTGAAATCCAAACACTTTACAGTGCAATGGGAAAGGAAGTCAGTTCCAAGACCATTTACAAGAATGCAGTGGAAATCAAAAAGCTCCTGAGTTTTCTCAAACGTCGTGCCAACCATAAGGAAGTGACGAAGGACCCAATATTTCAAAAGAAATATGTTATCTTAATTGTTGGGGGTCTGCAAGTTTTATCAACAAATCCCGATAGAATTACTGATAAGTACTGTTTACAATATATCTTATTTCAAATTGGTTCATTGACGAATTCAATGCAAATAAAGTATGTCTAGAGGTTACGCATTCAAAAGTCTTTCTCCAGTCTATCTTGTGTCCCCTGAAGGACGTGGATTTTCATATGCTTTTGCTGACATTGAAGCCAGATCTCAAGGAATCTAGTTGATAAAGTGCGGGCTTGGGGGACGGCCTATGTTTGAAACAAACTCTTTACTTTACTTCACATTTTCCAGGATAAAACATCATACATCGACACTATGACATATTTTTTTCAAACTAGCAACGCAATTCGCTAGCGCCACTCATCACTCCGTACTTATATGGGGTCCCTCCAGGAGTTCATCGATGAGTACATGATCTCCAGACAGCCTGTTCAATGCCTACCGTCCGCTGCCAGCTCTACTGCAGAGGATCCTTTAGGTGTAGAGGATGATGCGCAAACCCAGCAGGACTTTGCAACCTTTGCTTCGTGGCTGAGTTCTTTGGAGGCCGAGAGGGCTCTGGTGCAGCCTGTGATTCCTGGTATTGGTGGTGACACTCCTAGTCCTAATGAGGGTGAAAATTCTCCCCAGGAAATTCCAGCTTCTCAACCTAGAGGTTCAGAACCAGAACAAACTCCGGAACAACACCCAGCTGCTTTGGGTGCCCCTGAAGTGCCACCATCCTCTGCCCCAGTATGTACTCTTTGCTATGGCAAATCCTCTTGCATCACGAACAACATTTGATCACGTTTTTTATTTGAAGTCCCCAGCAAAGTGATTTCATGATCTTCAGTGGAATATGTTTACAACTAATCATAGAACATGCATGTATGTACTTTAAACGCATATAGGGCCCCAGTAGTGTAAATGTATCTGCCACATGAGCTGCTAAGGTAAGTGTGCAGCAATCCAAGCCTTGAAGGACAAGATTGCAGCCAAGAAGAGTGATCTTGAGTTCCCTGACTTCATGGGATGTGACATTTCTACTATTAGAATCCTACATCCCCAATTTAGAAATATAGGGTATCTGACATTGAAATCCTGGGCCCATTTGTCATGCAACGAGTTGAAGTCAATATAGCCATCCTATGTAAAACACAGGCTTCCAAACAGTTTTCTACTCATGGTAGCAAACCACCCATCAAACAACGCCAATCAAAGGCGATTGAAGTCATCACGCTCTCTTGGCAACGAAAGCGCTGCAAACCCAGCGGCATCATCTTCCAGAGTCCCAGGCCATCACATATGAAAAAATACTATTTTGAGATGGCTACCTACAGGTAAAAAACAAATGGTTACAAACATGGAAAGGGTACATACTTCCCAGAAAACATATTTTACAAACCCAACAGCTGAAAGGTAGTAGGTGTTTTGCGTAATGTGTTTTTCCATGTTTTTTCTTTATCCCTGGTCAGGTGGTACTTCTGTTGAGTATGCACCTGATACGGCGGAGACAATGCCCGTTGAGGTAGTGGAAGTGGAACAACCCCTTGCCGCCCCTCCTGCCACGGAACCCATGGAAGTCGAGGAGACTCCTCCACCGCCAATTCCTCAAGACACTCAAGAGTTTGCTGAGGAGAAAGAGGAGCAAGAAGTTGAGGGAGAAACCCGGAACATTATAGTCATTTGTTTCAAAATTGATTTAAATGTTTCAAATCCAGGACTGGCTATCAAGATGATGCTTTGCAAATAAATCACAACAAAAAGGATATTGATCATGGTCGGATACACTCTAGCTTGAAGACCCCACAAACTTGTTCAGGGTCAGCCTACCGTTCAAGCCGTTCAAGTGACTTTTAAGTAATGTTGGGAGGGAAACGTGATATGTTATCCATGGCTTATTGTTTCCATGTTTTGGTGATTTCGACCCAAACCCAACACAAAGAACATTATATAAAGTAGGGTACCATCTCTAAACTATCTAAACTCAAACTCCATACTTCTGATGCGGTAGTCTACCAGAACGGTTGCCCCTGGTAGGTTCTTACTCGTCGTGATCAGTTGGCTATGAAGGAGGACATCGCTGAAAAGGGTTCAAAGGGAAAGGGCAGAAAGAGAAAGGTAGAGGATCCTCTCAAACCTAAGGGGGAAGTGAAGGGTAAAGGCAAAGCAGCTCCCAAAACCAAGGGTCGAGGTCGAGGTCGAGGTCGAGGAAAAACATCTTTAGCCGAGTCACCAGTTACACCAGTGATCCGGATGAAGGCCAACCGCGGTAAAAGGTTGTCCAAGGCTGATCAAGCTGCCTTGGCTGAGTTGGAAGCTGCTGCTCATGCGGCTCAAAATCCAGATTTGGAGATTCCGAATGATCCAGATGTCAAGACCCCTAAAAGGAATTTGTTTGGGGATGAGGAGGAACAAGGAACCCCCCATTATGAGCCAAAGCCCGTCAAGCCCAAGGCCAAGGCCAAGGCCTCCGCCAAATCCAAGGCGAAGGCCAAAGCCACCGCAGCCAAAACCAAGGTACAACCAAAGGCCAAAGCTGCAGCCGTTGCTGATGTTGCTGAACCTCGGGAGGACGTTCCAGCTCGCCGCAGTCGGAAGGGGAGGAAGCTTTCTAACTCTGTTCCGAAAGAAGTTCCACTGTTTGATGCGGTCGTCTTTAAAGCCATTGCAACTGAGTGTGACAAGGTTACCACCATGGAATTCGATGATCTGAAGGTTTTCTTGACCAAGAATGTTTCAAAGAAAATGGAACATGTGAGTATCATGCCCTACTGGTCTCGGTGTGCGGCGGGTGTGAAGTGGCAAAGGATGCCAGGGAGTCCACAGGTTGCCTACTTTGCTTACAAGGATACCCCAACCCGAACCAAAGTGAATGACAGCATTGAGACAACTCGCCCCAATCGTCCTGATTCATGGAACAAACGGATGACGGCTTGCTTTGTTTCTGCTCGTGTCTTTGTTCCTAGTCTGATAATAAATGATTTTTTGTTTATGTATTCTCTGGTAACGTTTTACGCAAGGTCAATGATACGGTATTGAGATCAATGGTAGGTGCCGTACATTTTTTGTTATAAGTTGCAAGTTAACCAACTGGAAAACACTGGATATGTTTTAGTTTTCGGAGATGGGATATCGAATCACTCCGTACAGTTTTAAACTCAAAGCTTATAGTCTTATAGTCTTATCGTATCTAGTGTATAGAAGTAAAGCGAATTGTATTCTCTACACACTAACAACCCACAAGCTTTTGTCCACACCCGGCCCCTTTATTCTTTCAGGCTGAATGGCTCGATGAAAAGCCGGTGATGTCTGCGGAGGATGAGGTGCTCTTGGAGGATACTCAGGAATTTTCCTTCATGATTGCCCAGATTAAGTTCAACGCGCAGAAGGTGTTGGACCAGTAGGTGGTGATCAACTGGGTGGCTAGCTGAACAACAACACTATTAGCAAATAATTGCTAGAACGAAATTGAAGACCTCAGAAAGACCCCAACAATACCTTCAATTCTGAATAAGGGAAAGCTTATACAAGAAACACTAGTAGAATCTGAATCTAATAGACTTTTTTAAACATCTTTTTTACCAGTGCCACCTGTTGAGATCCAGTGGTCCATCTCCATGTTCATTTCGCTCGTGCATTGTCGGGGGGTGTGTTTGTCAACGCACAATAGTTCAATGCATTTTTGAGAGTATGTTGCTGCGGGTTTCAATGGTCCATGGGGCGAACCTCATGGGTCTTACTTTAGATGACTTTTGGCTTGGGATTCAATCCACAGGGCCACAATCCTAAACTCGTGAAGTCGATGATCGCCGTTGAGAAAAAAAGTTGGACCATGAAACATCATTGAAGCGATGGATTTCCCACCAACATTTGGAGTTGATTGGTTTTACCGACCTTTTTTGGGGGAGGTCCGGGGACACCCATATAGATCTCGATGTGATATTTCATTCACCCAAGGTTTCTTTACAAAAAAATCCGATTGGAAAACCTAAAGTGGAAGGCACTCGTTAGGATTACTCCTTAACACCTCCTTGATTCATCCCTGCTGCCACAGCACGTGCACCAAGGCCAAACCAAATGCCTCGGAGCTTGCGAGGCTTGAAGTGGTCAGTTAAGGCTGACTTGGATCTGGACAATGGATCCCCTGGCTAGATTATGGATTTGTTGAATGGGTTTCCTGGCAACTGAGTTAGAGAAAATAAAGTATAGAGAATGTGTTTTGATCATGATCTTGAAGAAACCCAAGCGACAGGAACATGAGGAAAGCAATCAAAAAACATCAGGTTAGATTTGTAAATGTCTCATGGGAATGATGTTGTATGTCTTGTTGGAAACTCGCCGCTTCGCTTGATGCAGCATCTTCACATCTTGATTGGACTCCAAATGTTTCATTCGTTCAGTAAGCACTTTCAATTTCCTTAGCTTGACATCTAACAGCTTCAATTGAGGAATCATTTATATACCAAACATATTCTGGCATTGTTTCCGTGTCTTCACTTTCTAGCTTTGGCTTTAGCCATGGTGGTCAGCAAGGAGTCTCTAGACCAGTTGACGTGGCGGCTAAGCCGGCTACGTGCTCCCAAGGTTTTTTGATTGCAGCTAGCTAACAGCTACTGTATAGCACAAACAGGAATCAATATGTCATTTCTGGTATTGGGTGCAACCTTTTGGAGGTTTGCTTTGGTCTTTCTAGCTTGCCCATCTCTTTTTTGAATGTTTATGCATAGTTGATCTGAACTATTCACTTTGGATTGGTAGAATTAATGAGTGAGGTTTTTATCTTCGCAGTTCTCCTGGCAGCATGGACTACAGTCCCCGATCTTGACACTGAGGAGTCGATTTCCAACTTCCCAAACATCTATATACATGTAGAATGGATTCAAACCCTTCTCTCTGGAATAGTTTGCCTCAAGTTGACCTCCCCTTTAGAACCCTCTGCTTGGCAGCCACCGCAGGACAAATTCCAATGCATTGAATTCTTCGCAGGGAAGGCTATGTTGTCCAAGACACAGCTGTGGTCCGGGAAACGGTCTGTTCGCTTGGATATTGCATACCTCAAACCCACGAAAGGAAAGAATGGAAAGAAACACCCCATGGATATCACCACACCGGAGGGGATGTCGTTTCTGGGACTTGCTTTTATCTAACATGGTTGGGGTTCATTACTGCCACCTCCCTTTTTTTTAATCTATTAGGGGTGGATTTCACTCACTGAGTTGTTTTTATATTTCGATCTTTTCAAGTGTTTGCATTGAACTGGATCATAATGACAGTTGCCAAGCCAACTCATGTTTAGAATACATGCATGTATACCACTAAGATTGGCAATCATTGCAATCCTACATGGCGATCCTGCTGGTTTTCTATGTCATTTTGGTATCAAGTGCAGCTCGTGGACTACCATAAATTCGGGGACATCAGCAAGGACAGCTTGCTGTAGCATTGGTAACACGGACTATCCTTCAGTTCTGGAAGCAAACTTGATGGCAAGTCGGAGTTCCAGCTAGAAATGGTCTTAAAGTTTTTGTTGTTGGCGCATTTGAAGTTGTACAACTCCCCCAACTTCGATGGAACTTACTGGATACTTCATACCCACTTGCAGTGTTTCTTTTGGTTGACACCTGGTGATATTCCAAAACAATTTGCTCGACTATAGTAGCGATGGTGTTTAGACATGTTGCGTTTTATGTTGCGCATGTAAATATTTTGGCATTATGCTAGGAAGGCCATTCAAACTGGAAAGAAACACTTCCATTCGGCCAACAAAGGAAAAACGGAGGACACATATGACCTCGAGTCCAACACGTTGATTGGGTTGAGCTTTCAACATCATCAAATACTATCGCAACCAATGTGGCCACTATGTCAATGGCCACAGTTCTCATATTTCCATTCTAGGTGGGCTAAATGCAGTAGGGTAAGAAAGGATATGTTTTCTTAGTATCAACCAAAAGAAAATAGAAGCATATTCCTGAATTATTTTGTTTTCAACTTTAAAAAACCATCAATCAAAGATTGGAAGCCAACTAAGGGTAGCACTCTTGGCACTGCTGGTGGTTGCTATGAACGGATGCTTCACTTTGGAGCAGCCATTTAACAGTGTACTTGAATTCTACCCACGATGGCAATGGCTAATTCAGCAAATCCGAAATATGAAGGGTGATGTTCCTTTCCTTAAAGATCTTATAGAGTTTTTATTTCATGAAACTTTCTGCTTTTCCCTTTTATGTAATATAATATATTATATAATACTGATTATGTTGTTGCCAGTTTCAGTATGGGACCCATTAGCAGTAACCATGAGCCCTTCGCCAGCTTTCCCCAGGTCTTCAAAGCGTCTTGGTATATGCTCCATTACGGAGCGCCCACACCAAAGCGCCATTGGGCGTATTCCAATTCCGCACACATCCTGAAGCTGTGGCGGGGGCGATTGGTGGGGTGGAAGAAAAGACCCAAGGAAGAGCGAGAGAAGAACAAAACCACAACTACCTATAAGGACAAGAATGGAAAGACCAGATACAAAGGCAATTCCAACTTAAAACGGAGTGAGTCCTTTCCTTAGTTTCTTTGTTGTTTGGTATGTCTGATTGGAAACCAGTGTTTTGGTCGTCCAACTGGCCACTGGCCTTACATTACTTCAAAATGAGAAAAAACAACGTACTACTTTTATGAAACGTTTATCAAGTTGGTACCTCTACTCGTTTTGGAGTAAATACTTATTACTTGTTATTTGTTCGGCAAAGGATTGCAGAAACATCTCGGTCCATTCATGATGTTTTGCTGTATGGAACGCACTGCTTTTCTTAAATGGGACATATCCTTTTGGCAAGAACATTTCAAGCACCGCTACTTGGGCCCCCTTAAGCTGGTACTAAGGGAATACCCGGTACGATTTGGTATGAAGTTGGTTGAGCTGTTCCCTGACTTGGTGAGTGACAAGCGTGGCCTTCCCATGCTCCCTGTGCCGGTGCCTTCTGCCACAGAAGTCTTTGGTGGCATGGATTTCGGCTTGGATGCTGAAGCCTTATGGGCTGAAGGCAGTCTGGTAGAGGTGTGCAGGTACCTCCGGGGTGGAAAGTCTCTAGATATTCCGGAGGAGTTCCGCCCCCTTCTACCGAAAAGGTTGTGAGGATGCCTTTTTGTTTCTTTTTGTTTCTTTTTGGCCAAATGGTTCTCAAGAAATATGGACATATCCACCAGTAATTTGATAATTCAGGAATTTAAAACCACATTTGAGATTTTATGTTAGGGTGGGAGCGTAAAAACCGTAAACAACCCGTAAATGCATATGAACCCCAGGTATTCAACCTAGAATACCTGGGCTTTGATATCCAAATACCTGGGGTTTGGAGCGTAATCCTATACCTGTTTTTTCTTACCCGTAAAATAGCGTAATATACCCGTAAAATGCCGTAAAATACCCGTAAATAATTATGGGTAAAACTATACTTTTTATATGATATTTAACATAGCTTTTCGAAAGGTTGAACCAGAGCCAAAAGACTTTTGTTGCATTGGCTACAGTTTTTTTCAACACTGGCCTGAAATTTGGATATTTCATGCAACTGCACGCTGTCCAAAACTAATTTGTTTGATTGTTCCCGATTGGAATCTGAGATTGAAAAGAAAAGATTCGCTTTAAGAAGAAATCATGGCTCTTCAAGCTGAATTGGTGTGGAGATAACAACATTTTATCTAACAATTATTCATTCTGAAGTTTCATTCCTGTTTAATTATTATCCCCGTGAATTTTACCAAATCGCTTGAACGGCCATGATTTCTAACACACCGTGTCTTTTCTAGGATGGGTGCTGGGAAGGGCAGTCATGTTGGAATCAGCTAGGTTCGTTCAGGAACAACTTACAAATCAAGTGGTCCCTTAGTTTTCATGAACTATGTAAAGGCACACTAGGTTTCCATTTAAAGTATTGCCAACTGGGTGTGATCCGGATGCTTCCCCTATTGAAGAAACAAAGCATTCTTTGTTCAACTGTCGAAGAATGAGTTCTAATGGATGAATCCCTCAAAACCGTTTGCCATGGAGAAACAGTTGGCTCAAAGGTTCTGGGCTTGGTACTCGTCTTGGGTTTCAAAGGGATGTTTGGTGTTAAAACCCCCTCCATGGAATCCCTAGCTTCAAAAGCCTGGTCTACGGCGGAGATCAATGCTGCCTTGGCGCATTTGATCGAAAATATGAACGCTGATTTGCCGGACGATCTTGACCAGCTCCAGGATCGATCAGGGTGTCCTCAGTAAAACGGTACAACCCAACCCTTTCTCAAAGTTACTAGCTGTGGGAAACCATCTGACCCGAAAGAAGAAAGAATTAGTGACCCTTTGTTTAAGCCTAAACTGTGTAAAGAATTTGTATCGGTGGCCAGTCTTTATCATCCTTGTGAAGTTTCAAAAATTACAAACCAACACTTCAAACCATGCGGGCATTGCTCCTGCAGGAGCTGGAGAAAGGCTTAGCAGAATTGGAGAAACAACAGGAAACAGCCTTGTACTCAGATTCCAAGTTGACATTCCAAAGGTAAACCATACTTCTGTAACTTGTACGCCTTTTCTTACACATTGTATCAATAAGGTTTAAATAAATTGTGATGAATTGCGCGTGGCACTACTTAATATCACTTGGCCCCTGCCAGCAACTACCAATGAGGTCAAAGCCAGGGAGGTCAAGGAGATGGAGGAGCTCAAGAAACTTGAAAAGCAAGCTGGGGCCGCACTTGTGCAACATGTGGTTCCTTACATGCATTGAAGATGACAAATACAATAATATTTCATTATCCATTCACTGAATCTTTTGTTGTAATGGTAATTGTTTTTGTAATATCACAATTGATATGCAACGAGTTTTGTTTTGAAGGCTACGCCTCAGAACGCTGTGGTTGAGATTCCTGATACACTACCAGCTTCTGAAGTGGAACTTGCCGAAATGAAACGCCAAAGCATGCCTCCTCCTAGCACTACGTCACCTTCACCTGCCTCTCCCGTGGGTACAGCGACAGCCACTGGAAGTGTCTTTTGCCTAAATTGACTAATCTAAAGTATATACATATACAACACAAATAGAATGTTTAAAATGAAACATATCAAGAACAAGGCAATTTTATGTTACGTTGAAATCCATAAAGCCCTTTACATCCATGTGCTCACCTCACCCAGGATGGCTTGCTTGACACGCTGCAGCTTGCAAAAGCTGGCAGAGTAGAGCCCATGAAAGCAATTGAGCTGTTGATGCAACAGTTACAGTTACAAGGTAATAAACCACTGGTGATCGCGCCCGCTGCTGACATCAAATCCAACAAGAGAACCCTAGACGCTACAGGACCAGAGAAAGCACCCCCATCCAAGGTTTCCAAAACCAACCCAGCTACTAGGCTAAATACCTCGAGAAGTTTCAAGATGTTTTGTATCTTCCCTTAGCCTCCATTAATTTTTTGTCGTTGGGAATTGGATGAAAAATCAGGTCATCAAGTGATTACTGCTACACAATTAGCACCACATTCCCCTTATCAAATTTAAAACGGGTTAAGATTCTTATCCCCACTGGCCCTTACTAAGTCTGGAAGTACAACTGGTGGTGCTGCTGCTCCAAAGGCTACTGTGCTTTCAGCAAAGGAGAGACGTAGAAACGCACTGAAGGCCAAGCTTCGTCGCCATTGCGAGGTGAAATCTAATGGGAAACCATCGGTTCCTCAGTGGCTCCATGACATGTGGAAAAATGGAAACAAAGATGACTTAGCAGAAAAGTTTGAGCAATGTGATTTCAACGGTGACCCTTGTCCATAACAATGGCATTGGCATTTTGGATCTTAACTTGTTTTTTTCATGTGTAAAACATGGGTGGTAATGTCATCATTGCTTGTTTCCATGTACGATATCTTAACATGAGTACATATTCTTCAAGTAGATACATCCATGCAATTAAAATAGAGGTGCAGGTTTGGCATCTTGATGTGTTCATCGATCAAGCGTTCCAGCAGTGATGCCATAGTAGATCACCTAGCAGCAACAAGTGTTCCCAGGAAAAGTTCCAAGCTGTCTGCAAGAAAATCCACACGAAGAAGGAGGCCAAGAAAACTTCCATAGAGGAGGGTTGGTACACCAGGGAAGAGATGTCCAAGGTTTTGCACTGGAATGTGTTCTTTGGCATCAACAAAACAACAAGAAGTACTTACCTGATTTTGATTAAGTTGTGTACGGACCAGCATTGCCTAAATGTACCAAGTGGACCACATCTTTTGAAACATAAGGAAGCGCATTGATGGGGCAATCAAGGTTTGCCGACAAGATGCCAAGTTGGTCAGGACTGCCACTAAATGTGCACGACAAGAAACAATACTAATACATGCAGTTGTTTGAATGCTGTTGGAATTTTGGTGGTTGGTCAAAGTAGATACTTTAATTGTTAACTTAAGAAGCCCATCTCAACATACCCTTCAATGTTCAAACCAAACTGTCCAGGAGAAAGCAGTATTCAGGAGAAGAGGAATACAATGTTGAAGTTCGGGAAACTGGGAGCCGGGAGCAGGAAGAAAGCCATGAACAACGTCATGAGCAGACTTCCAATCTTACCCAGGACAGCTTCCCTTTCAATAAGCTTTGGTAAGTTGAAAACGATTGAATGAAAAAAAATCATATAGGTCTATAGAGTTTTTTTATGATGCATCACGTTTGCAGGAAGAGGCCCCTGAGATTCACGAGCCTGATATCTCCAATGTAGAGAGGATGGAGGAAAGAGCAAATGCCCGCAATACTGAATCCTATGGGGTTGCTTCGGAGGCCTTTCCAAACAGCTACGAAAGAGTATAAAGAATTATTTGAATGATTTGCGATTTAAATATAGAAATATAATATGATTTGTCTCGGCCCTGTGTTTTGAGGCCGTTGCTTCGAAGGAATTGTTCCGCAAGTTCTGTGACTCCGTCTTATCAAAGAGTGCTAAGATACGGTCCTTAGTTGGTGACTTGAACAAGAACTATCCCACCGATGAAATGGCGAAAAAGTAAGACGCTTAGTTGTACCAGCAGGCTCCCATTCCCTTCAACCCTGCCTTCTTCATTCTAGCTTTCACCAGGTCAGTGGTGGCTCTCACGACTGATCTTGAAACCTTGGATCTTGAGTACAATGCTCTCAGCGAGTGCATGGCGAAGGGGGAGGTGAATGATTTCAATTCTGCGTAGCCAGTCCAGGTTTGGGATGTCCAATCATATTACAATGCTGTTGCATGATGTTTGTTTTGCCGGATGGCTAGATTGAGTCGGGGTTGAACATTCTTTTTCAATATGATATGAATCAAACTTGCAACTGTTAATCATCCAAGGTGGCGTGCTGAATCCGAAGCCCTCATGAAAACCTCGACTTTCAAGTACCATGGCTTTAGAGTTTTTATCTCAACAAAGTACGTCATGAATGAACATCTTAACTTGCTGAGTTTTTGATCTTTTAGCCGGCAAGTGGGAAGTGGTACCCTTAAAAACTTGATATCATAATCCTTACGTCCTTTCCATCGTTGCCCAGGTGCACCAAGATCGCTCAGAATGAAATGAGGATCCGGAGCTGTCCTCATCTCCTTTTTGGGGGTGGGTATTCAACAATGTTTTGTATGGTAGTTACACATGGTACGTCAAATTCATCAAACCTGGACCTTTGGGAAAAATCACCCAGCATCATGTTTTCGATAAGGAATGCTAAGCGGCACTTTACCAAGCCAGAGAAGCAAGAGAAGCCCGAACACGACTGAAGAAAGAGCTGACTGGATTTTAGGGCCAGAAGAAGTAGTGTTACTCAACACTGCTGCCATCTAGTTTCCTTTGGTATTTAGTGATTTGTGCGATACCAGTTTTTCTCCTTAGTGAGATTCAAAGGTTAGGGGCCAGAACTGGAGTGATTAAACTGGTTTGTAACAAGCAACACGGACTGATAATGCATCAGGAAACCTTAATTTGTCTTTGTTGTTTCTTTTTTTTGTTGCTTTAACAGCACAGAATTTATCGCAACATATTTTACTTGGTCCATGCAATGGCCCCTAGCAAAATTATGTTCAATTAGTGGGTAGTAGTGGTCATGCATTCCGACCATTCGAAAGAAGCAGTCTCTTGAGTCTTGGGTCCAACATGGGAAAAAATGAATCAAGATTCAACAACTCCTTGGCCATGAGCATTTTGATAGTGGAGCTATGTTAGGGTCATGGTTCTATGTTTCTTTTGGTTTTAGTAGCTTCCGTAGCTTCCAACTTCCCCGTGGTCAAATCAATTTGCCAGGTCCTGGTCCTACTGCTCGGCGACTAGCAGCAAACATCGGCGAAGGAGCCGTGTCCTCAAATTGTGATGGTAGTGGCGGTGAAAGTCTGAGGCCCTGATGGTTAACCCAACTATCATCTCCATTATGGATTCTGCCGCATAGTGATTTTTTTTGGCTCATCATGATAATCATGCATCTTGCCAAAATGAGACATTTAGCACAAGTCCCCCAGAAACATCCTATGATTTCATTCCTGAAGTTTTTTTAAAATACCAATTCAATGGAGAGTTTTTGCTCCTGGATTCCCCTGACACTGCTAGCCACGGATCTTTCAATGCAATTGATTTTCTGGATATACAGCTCTGCAGCTTAGCCATGGCTGCCGGGCCCAGCAACGATGATGAGTCCCTTACAGAAGAACTAGTTGACTTGTTATCTTGTCATCGCCCTGCCTCTTGTCATTCAAGGTGTTTCAAAACTTTTGTTGCTTTTCAAAGTATGAGATCTTTTAATTCTTTTATAGGTAAGAAACAAAGGTTGTTTCTCAATGTTTTCCTTTATTGGATAGCCACTTTATTGACAACTTAGGCAACCCTTGGACCGTATGCTTGGGAGCCACAACGTATGAAGGCACCCCATGAAGAACGACGATTTCAGAACAATCATCGATCATGCCAACTTAGCTGGAAGGATTCTATCAACCGTTTGCCCCGGACCAATCAAGCGTTTAACCGTATTGATGGAGATGATCGCCTCTCCTATCAACTTCCCCCTACTGGTTCCACTGCTGGTCGTATCCTCCAACATGCTGCTGGTATTTTTGAACGGTTACTATCAAAGCACAAGCCAATGACATTTAAGTTTGGCATTACTAATGACGCCCATGCTAGGTGGCATTCAAAGAAATATGGGTACAGGTTTTCTGTGGAGAAGTTTGAGCATCTTATTGTTGTTTACGCAGCGGACAATCCATATGGGCCATCATTTTTGGAAGCTGCCCTCATCGATCGCTGCAAGAGTTTTTTTGCTCAATTATTGCATTTGCATTTTTCGCTTTTGAAATTTTTAAAGGGATACTTGAACAGAAAATATGTTTAGGAAAATATGTTGAGCATCACTTCGTCTTTGGGAAGCTTAGGTGAACCAGGTTGCAAAAACATACGGCTTGGTGGTGACACAATGCAAGACCCAGACCTTTGTGATGGACCATTTCTCACTTACATAGTTTACCGGTCTTTTAAAACACCACCACCAGTGAAGTGAAAAGGTGGAGAGTACAGCTTTCTTAATTCATGCCTTTAATGCCTACTTGAAAGAAAGAAAGGCAAGCAGCAAGCAAAACAAAGAAACAATTCTGGGGGTAGAAAAATCGTCGCAGCCGAGCCAGCTTTAAAAGTCAATGTGTTTTATCAAAAGATGAACGCTCATTATCTCCTGCTGTGAGGGTGGGTGGGGTGAATATTGATAGGTTGAACTTTTTGAGGGATATATGATATTGAGCACGTTCCATCGTATGTGATGTATGTGTGTATTTGTTTGGGTTTTCTACTTCCCTTAAATTTGGCACATGTGTTTTTGTTGTTGTTGTTGTTGTTGTTGTTGTTGTTGTGTTTTCTTAGCTTGATTGATTTTGCCGCTGCCCGCATTCTAAGGCCAGCAGCTCCTCGCAGATTTGCACGGCGCAAGCTGTGAGGGAAGAGTTTGGGGAAGTTGCTGCTAGTAGGTCTGGCATTTCCAAATGGGCTTCCATCAAAACAAACAATTCCGAGCGGGATGTGCAGAAGGTAGTTGAAAAGCAGGGGACCAAGTTAAACGTTCCGATCACCACCGTAATTAGTCAGAATGTGCCTATCCCGTGGATATCTCCAAGGGCCTGGGTACAATTTTTACTGAGCAAAGGATTGTGGTATAGATTGGCAGGGCTTACGTTTGAAGAGAGACACCTCGCACCTCAAGTCTGGGGAAAGTTCTGGGAAAATTTCAGGGCTTTGAATCCTCACTTCAGCCTCTTTAACAAAAGTGATATCGACTTGACAAAAGTAGCTGGTTTCTTCATTCATGGGGACGAAGGAAGAACATTGAAAAGGTCAGCGTTAATGGTGACTACGCTGCAGAGTGCGTTGGGTTTTGGGTTTGACTCTAAAAGAGCTAGACCTTTGGCTGAAGCTCTCAAGTTGAAAGTGAACTACACCGGGCACACCATGAGTACGAGGTTTGTGGTAAACGTGCTTCCAAAATCTTACTATGACGATTCGCCTGGGGTGTTTCATGGGGTAATGAAGCAATTGGCGCAGAGTTTGCGAGATTTAACAGACAACGGGGTTTTAGATCCTATCACTGGTGAACGCTACAGAATCGCAATCATTGGATGTAAAGGAGATTTACCGTATCTTCAAAAAGTTGGTGGGCTTACAAGGGCTTGGAATACGGGCGTGAAAAGAGGGCAGGAGGCCTCTAAACCGAAAGGGGTTTGCCATCTTTGCATGGCAGGTACCGACAATCACATACCAGCCGAAGACATTGCCTCCCATAATCCTTCCTGGCTAAGAACAATGGGCATTTTGCTTCCTTGGGAATCAACACCAACATTTATCAAACATTTTTATCATGACGTTTCAGACCCAGCGCAGTTTTACATGCCTGATATTTGGCACTGCTACCACTTGGGTGTGGGGAAAAGCTTTGTTGCATCGGTGGTGCAAATTTCCCTTCCCTTTATCCCTGCCCCAAACCTTGATGGGAAGTGGGCTTGGCTTACATCGCACTACAGGCAGTTTTGTAAAAATCGAAAGCACCAGCCTCACGTCACTAAGATTTCTGCATATTTGATGAGCTATGGGGACAAAACTGGAGCAATGGGCGCTTGGAGCAAAGGTGCTTTAACAACCAACTTTATGAGATGGTTACCGCATCTTATTGATACCCTCCCTGAAGATCAAGATGGTATCCTCAAAAAGTTGAAGGACGCAGCTTCGAGCATGAACATGATGTTTTCCTGTTTGTTTAGCTCTCCAGCTTTCATTGATCGGAATGAATGCATATATGCAGCGTCGCTGGGGATGACTTTTTTGAAAGTTTACAACGAAATGGCTTGGGTTTGCTTTGGGGCCCGGAAGCCCTATCTTTTTCCAATGTACCCCAAACTTCACTACCTGCACCATGCTTTCCTCAAAATGGAACTTGATTCAAGGTCAGTGGGGTTTTCAGAAAACCCCTTGTTGACAGCGTGTCAACAAGATGAGGACACTATTGGGAGGACAAGTCGTTTATCACGACGGGTCAGCATTAGGATGCCAATTACGCGAACATTACAGCGTTATTTGGTCCTAGCCCACACAGTTTGGGTAAAAGCTGGCATGATCCATGTGTGATCTCGCAAGTGGTGGTGTTTCACTGGGGAAAAGGGCGTGGTGGTTCCGGTAAAATCAGGTAATATCTCCCAGCATGAAAGTCAGTTTACATCAGTTTACATTATGATAGACTATAACAAATAACATAAATAAGGCATTCAAAAAAAACCAGGTTTTCAAGAAATACCAGGTATATGAATAATACCCACCCAGGATCTAGGTAACCTGAAAAACGGTAGGTATCTGAGGCTGAAGGTATATATATTATATGTATACACTATTTACAATTTATGAAACTATAATTATAATAACTCCATGTTTAAAAAAAACCATATTTGGCCCAGGTCATCAATGTTGGTTAAAACTGGTCGCCTTATAAAGATTTGGTGACTAATGAAAACATCCATTCCCAGGCCACATGCAGAAGATCGAATCTGCAAATGCGGGGACTTTCTGCATCGAGTGTGAGCACTTCGTCCAGGCGTTTTCCAACGGCGGTTGCCGTAGGAAGGAAATGGAGTTGAGAGGGACGTGTTTAAGATGTTATCTATTGCCAGCGGTTTCAGGAAGAGGGTTCAAGAGATTTCAAGAGTCAATATTAAAGATACCAAAAATATATACTCATGCTCACAAAAAGTTCACCATGTGAGATGAAGTAACTAAGATTCCTATGAAGATGGCTTTTGTTCCAATGAGTTTCAAGAGTCTTCTGGAGATTGGATCCAATACCACCTGCACCAAGCAAATCACTGTTCGAAACGGTGAAGCTATGAGATGCACGTTGTTTGTGGCTTAGCTGATCCTCTTTCTTATCATGGTGAACATCATGATGCATGAGTTGTCATGATTCACTATTTATGATTTATGATCCTCATCATTATCAGCATCATCACCATGATGATGATCATCATCATCATCATCATCATCATCATGTTTACTTTTTTCACGATGATGGCCCATGACTTATTTTGGTGAAAAGGAACACCTAGGAATCACAGCTTGCACTTTAAAATAAATGGTTGGAAGATGAACGTTCCTCCTTGGGTTCCGGCCTATTTTCATGGGTCAGCTGCTAGTTTCAGGGAGGGTACTAGTTGTGGGGATACGCCTAACATAGAGTAAACTACCCCAAGATTAAGGACCAATGAACCATTGACTGATGAAACACTCTTAAGCAACTTTATCTTAAACGCAGCTGTAGGAAACGTTTTTTTGTTGCCGTTGAAACATGGTGTTTTTTTTTATTGGGGGTGCCGCAGCTATCACATATTGTGATGTCAATGTCAATCATTGTCAATCCCGTTTCAACAGTATAGGGCAAATCAAACGAAAAACCCAAGTCCAGTTTGACACCCTCACAGATGGCTGGTGAAAACCCTCGTGTTTCTGTTGTTCCACTTAAACTTCATGAACCCTGGTCCTTGAAAGCTTGATTTCCGTCAAGAAGTGCCAAACAAAAGCACCCTGATAGGTTCACATAGAAAAAAACACATAGGTCCCTTGTTGGAACGAAAATCCCGAAAATTCCCAAACATCCAAACATTGGTGTATGTAAATATCCAGCAGGGCTTGCATGACAAGAATAACAACCAAAGTCAGACAAACGAAGCCAACACTTCCTCGGATTTGAAGGTGGCGACCAAGACAGGTGGAACAGAAACACGAATTGTGACACCTTTTTCAATTCTCAAAAGCACCTTGGAGATTCAACGGTGATTTTTGGTGGGACACCTTTTCTCAAGAAACAGATGTTGGGGTGACAAAACATGGAACTTGGAGACTTAGGTGTTTTCAGGATGAGGACTGCAGTTGAGGTAGAAGTCATTCAATGTGTATATATATATATATACGTATATAATTAATATAGCAACCATGGGGTGTTCATTAGTTTGAAAAAGGTTCTGGAAGCTGAACAACGGAGGTTTTTGGAAATGGAAAATCCCTTCAAAAGGGATCCTGATGTTTATTCTATGATTCGTGGGTTCGCATGTTACTTTTAAGTTTCGGTCAATTTTGAATCTCCACAGCAAGATGTGAGTCCAACATTGATAGTTCGTTAACTTCAAACAATTGCATCAATTGCCGCTTCAACAAAACAGGCTGCCAGTCTAGTTATACGCTTGGTGGTGGCTTCAATCATGTGTTTGGTTCATCTCTTCTTGGGGAGAATCCAATTTGACGAGATCTCTTGGGGTTGAACACTTGACGACTAGAGAACTATATGCACCATGGGACCATTCTGTTTTTGATGTCTATGAC
>OMLO01001049.1_pt1 | contig 20456 bp, 10 predicted proteins | sample 1674811 | NCBI WGS metagenome assembly OMLO01 (sample SAMN06265003, study PRJEB25207) | coral metagenome | isolation source: Coral host | place: Mexico:La Bocana,Puerto Morelos, Mexico | collected 2008-11-13 | reverse complement strand
TATCAAAATCAGACTAGTTTTCCACACGCCATATCTCTGAAACGAAGCCGGTGACCCCCAATTTTTATTTCATTTCTAAAACAAGTAAGTCATTATCTCTCCGCAGTAGAAGTTTGAAAAAAATCTATCGAGTAGAAAATTTTCGCGCGAACTGTCCTTAAAATACAAAATATTAATATAAGAAGAGCACATAAAACTATGGCAACTAATAACAGCTGTATGTTTAACTATAAAAGAAAGACTTGGAAAGGGGACAGAAATCAACCGGCAAAATACTAATTTACAGGTTAAGTGGAAAACACCACAACTTCTAATAAGAACTTACTTATTCCATGCAGTCTGAGATAGAGAAGGTTTTCAATTAAGATACCAATTGGCAACACTGGTTTTTTTCGGTGATGATTAAATTTATCTTGTCCATCAATACAACTAGACAGCCAAGGCTGTTTTCTTTTCAGTTGTTTGAGGCGGGAAAAGTTGAAGATGCTGCTTTACTAGCTGCACATTCACCAAAGGTAAACAACATCAACACTTTGATTTAAGTAAATTGGAGAGTTCACTGCACGCGACTGAATTTCCACTACAATATTTAGTTGACTGCAACACGCATAAGGTAAGATTTTCCCAATTTTTTATATAGGAGTAGAATGCAAAAGTCTACAAATAAATTGCTACGACCTTTAACCCTCACAGAGTATTTTTATTTTAAATCCACACTTCAGTACTAACTGGGCGACTGATTGGCTGGCTTACTGACTGTCTGACTGACTTACTGACGGACTGACGGACTGACGGACTGACGGACTGACGGACTGACTGACTGACTGATTTTGCTCCGACCAAGGGCCAACGCTCGAAACGTCAGCTTTATAACTCGTTACGGTGGCCAATTTACATTTTCAACTTAGTTGATTTAACCAAATTGACTGACTGACTGACTGACCGACTGATCGCAGGACCGAGGAACCGAAGCTCAGACGCCCGACTGACCGACGAACCGACCTACTGACTAACGTTATAACTTTCTAATTACAGGGAGTTTTAAGGACAATGGAAACTCTCCAGAAGCTTAAAGAATACGATGCAGCCCATTGCGGCAGGTAAAATCATTATGCAATTTTTTTTTCTTTTAGTAACAGCAATATACATACTGCATAACTAAAAAATATATCATTGTAAGCATACCGGGTTTAATGTATGCAAACGAACGAACAAACAAGATAAATGAAAGACGAAAGACGAAACTTGAAAGATGAAAGATGAAACCTTTCCTAGTTTCAAGATCGTGCCTTCTTCAATCTCCTAGCGGTTGTTGAATTCAAAAGGTACCTAACGCGGTCTTGACACAGTTGACCAATCCTCATGTTAAGAAGTTACAACGGAGCCTTAAAGAGGCAACTTTCTTTGTCTGTCAATGGCTCTCATTCTTTTGTTTCGTATTTTTCAGCAGTGTTTTGGTGGCCTATTGGGAAGCTCTCCTGCCCACTGTTGCCACTGGCTGCAAGAAACCCTTAGAGTGGGAAACTATAGAGTGCGTTAAATGTGTCTTAGAGAAAGGTGTGTAAAGTAATTAAAGTGGGTAGTTTCATTTTAAATCACTTGGTAGTGTACTTGAGTTGGAAGGCATTTCCGCGGAAACCATCTCCCAAAAAACCGCCCGCCGGATGATAACTATTACCCTTGCTTAGCGTTTTGATGGAAAACTTGTTTATGACATATTTTACTTTTTTGTAGGAAGAAAAGATCTTCTCACTCACTGGATAGCACAAGATCAGGTATAGCGAGAGACCCAATACCACTGGTTATTATATACGTGTCCTATTGTAGAATCACAAGATGCCCACTCCAGTGTTTTTGTTTCAGTGTCTTTTTGCCATCGTTTGATTTCAGTGTTTTTCACATTTCTTGTCGCCAGTTGACACTATCTGAAGAGGTTGGCAGATTAATTACCGATGCTTGCCGATGTCCTGAAAGGTAAGCACCTATAAACAGTTCATTTAAGGTGGATGTGTCAGTGCTGGTCGTATGGTGCTGCACTCTCGGTGCTGCCTGGCCTGATTGCGTTTTTGTTCTTGTGCAAGACACTTTACCCTGACTTTACCCTGACTTTACCCTGACACTGCGACTCTCCAAGAGTTGTTCGGACCGAATTCTTTGCCGTCTACCATTATTATCTAAAGGTGGAGCAGATGTCCCATGCGAACCTACTTGTACCGTTTTGTTCTTTAATTTTCCGTGTTGTCTTCGGACAGACATTACTTGACAAAAAAATTCGGACATGAAAATTTAGGACGTTTAATTTTCGGACAATTTTTAATTCATTTCAGACAAATTTTGGACAAACATTTCAGACACTTTGCTGAAAATAAATTTACGCCTACAAAACACGAATTACACTGAAACAACATCCGTGAAAATGATAGTACTTCAACCTCAAGGTTTTACAGAAACACCGACAAGCCTGAGAAAATAACGCATATTATATCAAGCCGAATATGTATCTTAAGCAGTGTTTCGACTAGAGTTCTTTTCACGTAGGAAACTAAGGGCTTTTGCGCTTTTTAATTTTTTTTTTACCTGTGCTGTAGATTAAAAATCTAGGACGGTTTTATCTTCGGACACTTTTTGTTTTTCGCTTATTTAATGTGTCCCTCAGTTTCCGGGCCAAAGCGCTAAGAAAAAGTGTCTGCGATTTGCTGTATTCATTTTCACTAAAAGTTTCCGGAACATTTTCGAAATAGGTTTAAAAAAATATGGAGTGATTGTAAAAAAGTCGCTCTCGGAGAAAATATATTCGGGAATAAAAGAATTTGCAGACACGTTTTTATTTTTTGTATGTTACTAGCTACTGTCCAAATTTGAGGACGATCGAACAAATTCGCTTTGACTTGTAGCTTTCAAAAGGTGATTCGGGCACTCGCATTTAGAAGTCGTGAAATATTCGACAATTCATTTTATTTCAAAAAAATTCTTGGTGCAGTTTAATAGCGAGCTGTAAAAGCTTTAATTTGATATAGGGGTTTAGGTATCTCCAGTTTAAATCGGCGCTCTACATCGTTTGCACGCGAGACACCCCTGAAGGTATACGATAACTTTAATAGAATAATGAGTTCAGAACTTCAGTTGTCGGGTTTAACACCTCAGTAATTCAATTCATTATATCTCTAACCTGTTTTGAGGAAGCAGTGTTGTTTTCGACCCTTGTCTGATCTAGGATATTGATACCCAAGAGTTTTATACCCGATTCACACCAACTATAAACTAGCTTAACTAAACAACTTTACATGCCTTGAAAAAAAGTGACGTCCATTTGTCTCGGACATGTAGATTTTCCTTCTAGGCAAGTAACTTTGCATTCTCGCTTGCCCAATGGGCAAGGGATTCAGGAAAGTAGTTATTTTGAGAAGACAAATTTTAAACCACCTTGGTAATATATTTTATTCAAGCAGATTTTACCTTGTGTGAGAGGTATACGGTATTAGCAACTAATTTTTAACCTTGTTTGGTTAAACCACTTTTAAACTTTCTTGGTTGGCCAGATTCGATATCACTTCAGATAATTTGGTGAAATACAGCCAAGGTCCTGCCTAGATTTTTTAGTATTTGGAATAAATTTAGTCGTCTATAAGTTGCTGGTTATAATTTAGGCTCGATTTCCACCGCTGTCTCAGGTCCGCGCGGGCTCGTTTCCCGAAACAGCAGCTGGTATCGAGCCCAGTTACAATTACGCCTTAACTGGTTTTCAGTTGCTCCTTAGCCGCCGCAAATTTCATGCATCTCACGTTAATTGTTTTCATTCGTTTTCAAACGACTTGAAGGCTTTGCTGTAATCTGGTTGAATTGGTTTCAGTTCTTATTTGTCAAAGCCAGCGCGCATTTGTTTCCTCGTTGAGGTCTTTGAGCGAGAAATTTAGCTCAAGGTGAATCGTTGTTTTGAAGCTTTAATTTCCAGAGAACAGCTGTTTATGGTAGTTAACGTAATTTAAAACAGTAATTTAAAACGCTTTAGTTTCCTTATTTAGGATTCGAGCCGCAAGGAATCGGTCACGTTGCGCTAATCATTGTTTTGAAATGGCACTTTTTTTAGACTGATTCTGGTTTCCTTGTCACGTTTCGAAAGCATTCGTCTCTAAATATGCGGCTTTCGTTTTATTATCTAGTACGGCTGCAGGCCTTGTAGGATTGCTACGTGTAAACAAACGGCTTAACACTTTTAAATTTCATATAAGCGCTTGTTTATGAGTTTAATCTTTCATTTGAAAGAAATCTTGCTTTAATATTACAAGGATGCTACTGATTGAAACCAGTCATCTCACTTCCTTGTGTATTTCTCTGTCTTGAAATCCGAAAGCTAATTTTCAAAACACGTCTTCGATATTTAGAGCCTTTTATGGAAGGCATTGAGGATTCTAACACAAAGCTTGTTATGACTGTTATGTGAATCACACTGATCAAATTCTCTTTAGAACCTATTGCTTCCTACTGCTTCAAAAGGACTTAAATCTTTCAGTTTCTGAAGTCGGGAAACCAGTGTGACAATAGAATTAGTTGAACCAGTTCCTTGTTTTGTTTTAGTTAAAATATTCCCTCTGTTGCCTAGTCACGTCCTTTAGATACTTCCTTCAGTAAACTGCTGATATTAACAGTGTACAGGCCCTGAAACCAAGTGTCTTACGCTTCATTCTTTCCTGCAGAGATCTTTATTTTTAGCGAAAATTACGTTTAAGAGTTTAAATTTGATCCTAGCTGGTTGCAATCTTGAGTCATTCTTTCCTGAGCTAGAAATCACCCAAAATAATGAATTAACACCAACTTGAAAGTTTTAAAAGCACTCAGCTCTGTTTCTGTTTGACAGTGCAATTCGCGATATTTTCATATGAATTACTACAAAAGTATAACAGTTATTTACCTTCCTATATATCGTTTCGCTGTACAATTGGCATGGAACGAAATAAGTCTTTGTAATCAACCCCCCAAAAAATTGTGATTACTTCCCGACCGAACATAAAAGTATATCAGCTATCGTAAGGTGTCACATGATGGCTCGATACCCTGAGCTTTGAGAGGACAAAAGCACAAACAAACAATACACCGGCCCTTAGACTGCAAAACACTCGTATTTTTGCGAAGCGTGTGAGGCTCGCGCGTTTTGTGCACGAGGGTCACACTTGCGGCGCTTTGCGCCTTCCGAATAAGGAAGAGAAAACGACTGTTTTGAAGTCTAGCCAACCCTAAACCACAATAACAGCTGCTCTCAAGCAAAGAAATTACAGGCTGGCGAGAGCTCCTACACTTCAGCCTCATCGCACTCTGTACATGTTGGTGAAAACACTCGTTATTCTCATTTCATCCTGGTGTATACTTTCTTGTAGGAGCCTTTTATTATTAGAAGAAAAGTCGAGGTTGTGTTAAATATAAACCCACATTAAAGAATAGTGTTCCCGCCTTTTCAAAGTTTAGGTTTTTATTTTTTACTTGGCAGTCACGCAAACAGGGTGAAAACAAACTGGTATAATTGCCCAATATGTAAAAACAGCCCTCGTTCTATTTACTTGCCTATTGTCTGTTCAACAATCTTCAAGGAATTTTTATTGTGACTGAAATATTGTGGCGGCTTTAGTCGATGATCACAGGATATTCACGGATGCTATCACCGTACAGCTTCCCATTGCAGTTCAACTTATGGAATAGTTTGTTTAAAGCCAGCATTTCCAGGATTTTCGGTTTGCTCTAAGCTTGCAAAGCTTAAATCGAATAAGGATTATGTAAAAGTTGAGAACACGATTATTTCCTGGTCCGTCCCCTTTTATCTCAGCAAGATATTCATCAGGTGTAGAAGGCTCGTTTCAATAGCTTTAAGACTGCTCTATTTTAAGGAATCATTAGAAAATAATACCAAAGCTCTTAAAATGAATCATGTCTGCTTTTAGTGGATGTAAAATATAACTTCACATACTGATTGTGACCATTAAAATCGTTGTTAACGTCGAAAAATAAAGGAAGACGGAAAACTTTTTGATTGTTTTTGCTTTTCTTAGAATTTCCCTGCGCCCAATTTGCCAAATAAGCAAGACCCGGGATCAAATTACATCGAAACCCTGCTGTTTTTTTTTCCTTTTTAATTTCCTTCGTAAACAAAACTGAGCAAAAATTGCCCGCCATCGAGACATCTGTCACAACCTTTCTAAATAGATCTTCTTTCATTTATTATAGTTTATGCTCGCATTTTGAAAAGTCTAAAGAAAAACGTCGGAGTTTTTTTCTGAATTTTGTAAAGAGGGAAATGCATTAACTGTGAAGTTATTGTTCGTTTAAAATTAATGCAAAGTAATTTTTTTAATATAAAATTGGATTTGGTTCCGAATTTTCGCCCGTAAAATTTAATTTTGAAAACGCCCTCAGCTAGCCGATGTTTAGTAATGAAAAGTAAAATATCGGGTAGGCCGCCGTCTCATCACATCTTGATTGAGCTGCAGTTTTAATAAATGAAACATTTATTAGGTATGTTAAGTTTAGACTTTACCGTGAATACCAGAATTTTGAGCGCTTATATGAAAACACTGTATTTCCTTCTTTACTGTATATTTGCCATATTGCAGCATTTTCAATGTGACGGAGTTAATTGATCTATTTTTGTGACCCTGAAGCAATTAAAGAAATCTAAGGCAAACGTGACGAAAGACGCAGCTCGATAAAATTGGCCAGTTTTTGTCAAGTTTGGTTTTCATAATGTCTCTTGGTCCTCCGTGTTTATTTTGTGGTTTTCATGACTTTTTTTGTTATTCTTCTTTAGGGAGCGATTATGTTGAGGTAATCAGAAAAAAAATCATGACTCGAAATATCATGGCATATATCCATGGCATATATCCACTCTAATTTAACCTAGTGGTCTGCAAGTTGTTTTGAAGAATTTTAGGATTAAAGCAGTGACTAGCATGCTGCGCTTCGTTAGGCTTTGCGCATTTCCTGTTCAATACAGCTGCAAAAGTTTTACCAACGAGTATTCTGGCGATGGCAATTTTTTCAAGACGATTCAGGTGAATAACATTGCTGTCAAGCTCTCACAATTAACAGCTAGTTGAGTGTCAGAAAAAACTGGCAGACAGGCAAAGTCAACAGATTGAAATGCGGCGAAAGTAAAGCAGATAAAAGCCATACTAAATAATATTTACTTCCAATTAACCGCGGGCTGCTTTTCCTAGCTACTCACAAGAAGTCACTCTGTATGTTTTTGTAAAATTTCTCGGCAGCTCAAAACCGGCTCGAAGGAAACGTTTGAAAGAGCGTACACTTAAACAGCCAGCTGGATTGGTTTAAAATAATATCAAAATAAGAAAAAAAGCTATGGGTTCGTTTTCCTTCTCAGTTTCAAAAGAAAAAAGCATCCTTTGTTGGTGAATTACTTATTCAAATGAACTTCGAAACATCAGGTTCAGTTTCCATGTTCTCGTTTGCTTAAAATAGCTCCTTAAAAAAGCGATCGGTTTGTTTTCCTTCTCAGTTTCAAAAGAAAAAAAAGCTTAAGTATCCTTCGTTGGTGAATTACTTATTCAAACGAACTTCGAAACATTAGGGTCAGTTTCCAGGTTCTCCGGCGTTTGTTTAAAATAGCTCCTTACAAATTTGCATACTTGCTCAAGTATTTTTTTTTTGACAGTGCACGAACACTTCAGGTAGATTAATATTCCTCCATAGCAATTCGACGGGAACTTTAACATGAAATTGACTTCCATATAAACCTTGATTCCCAATAACACCTTATCTGCAAAGTCTTGATTGTTTGATACAGGCAGCTGAAAGTCCACTGTAGAGACTACAATTTCTGCTGAAATAAAAATGTTCATAAGCTTTACGGACATCGCCTGGGGGACATGGATGTTATATTTGAAATATTTAATTATAACCCCGCAGCTTTGCCTGCTTATCGCAGAAGGTGACCGGTTCAGTGAGTCGTTGGTTGGTTTCAACAAGATGTCCTTTCCATAGACGCATTTTAATAAACTTTCGTGGCGAGAACGCGGGTGTTTGATGTGCGCAGCAAGCTGCGATGCATTAGCAATGTTGCATTTCGATCAAAATGCTTTCAATTTACTGGAGTTGATTTACGATCCCTCAGTGTATAAAGTATACTGGCACAGATAATTTTCAGTATAATATTATTTTCGAGCAGTTGTACGTGAACAGAATTAAAGAAGTGCTATTTTACAAAATATGAAACTATTCTTAAAATATCAAATGTGATGGTTAATAACCTGGCTCGGCTTATTTGCTTCGACTAATGTAGAATAACAGCAAAAAAAAAATTTGACATCTAGCCTTCCGCATTGATTGACCTAGCTGGACGGTAACTTATAATGTATTGCGGGGCATCTACATATATAAACTATCAGTTTTGTAAAGGAGTAGCAACTTTATTCCTCAATAATCGCCTTAACCTTCCTTTTAAGGCACAATTTCGTGATTGCAGTGCCGGTTGTATTGCCCCTACTTTAATTAAGATTTTTATTCTCCAGCGAAACCGAAGACTTGACTTGTTTTTCATTTCCTTTTGGGAAGCAGGTGTAAACATCACTTCATTTATTATTAACGAAGTGTCTGGTATCCCGAACGAACTTATCTCGAGGAAAACAGGCCAAGGCAGCATTCGCCGTTAATTGTCGCTGCATAAGCTATAAATTCGCATCAGTAGCTTGAGGTTTGCCTATACAGCTACTCTAGGCGCCGCGAGACGACCGCGCTAGAGACCTTTCAGCTCTGATGACGTGATGCAATGTTATCAGCTTTTAATGCGACTCGAATTTCAGTGAGCTTATCACTTGTAAGGCTAAATAACGCTGTGTAGTACCGAACGATCTGCCTTAGGGTCGATAAACTTGGAGCAAGGGCTATTTTTGATCTAGCTGGCAAAGTATGAAGATTCTAATTGCTTAAACTGATACTGCCTTCCAGAACACGGAAGCTGAGGTGATTTGCTTACGAAACTAAAAATTGCTGGTATATATAGCAGTGCCCACAATGACAACCTGTTTTGAATCGCGCTAAATGAAGCTGTTATTCAGAGTAGGCAGATCCTCAGAAAAGTGAAGAATATGGCGAAGGACGTCTCTACTAATTCGACTGAAGACCTCAGCAACATTGAAGCTACTTTCCTCGCCTCAGTAAACGTCGTATTTAGCCTTTGCGGTATCATTGGCAATGTGTTGGTCCTCCTTGTGGTAACACGGAACCGGCAACTGCACACTGTCACGAATATATTTATCTCGAGTCTGGCACTGGCAGATCTGCTGGTCTGTATGGTAGCTCAACCAATGAACGCTGTGTTCTTGTACGGACTGCCTCCAAATCCAGTCTACGGCATGACACGAAAGACGTTTTCCTTTTTCTCTATGCTTGCATCGATCAGTAACCTGGCTGTCTTGACCATAGATCGCTACATAGCCATCGTATCGCCTATGCAGTACCAGCTCAAAGCGAATTTCAAGAGCGCTTTCAGTCTGCTTTGTCTCATCTGGGTTATCTCCTTGGGACTGGGAATACCGAGTGGTGTTATACAGTCTATTCAGCGCATCACTAAGTACTACACGCTCGCTCTTGTGGTGATCATTGTTCCAATTTACATCCGTATTTACTTCATCGCGCGCCGTCAAGCTCGGGTCATCTCAAGACAAGTGGAACACATCGAAAAAGATTTAAAAAAGAAAAGCGAGAGAGAGAACATAGCCGCTAAGACCATCGGCAGCGTCTTAGGCGTCTTCATCTTCTGCTGGCTTCCTTTGATCGTCATCCCGATGATTTTTCGTTACAGAACCGCCAACCGAGCTGTCATGCGAGCTTTGAAATGGGCACAGACTGTCGCTCTGTGCTCTTCGGCCGTCAATCCCGTAATCTATAGCCTCAAGACCCAGATATTCAAGAAAGAGGTGAAGAAATTGGTCAGAGGCACGCTGCGGCGGAATTCTTGGGAAGACAAACCGATTGCGCTTGTCTAAAATTATAACCAAGTGCATTTAATTCAGAAAACTCCCGGAAAACTGAGAGGATTTGGTGGCTGTAAACTGACTTGTTGTACATTTTATTTTCTCTGGTAAATATTAATTGGTGTTAAAATCTGCAATATTATGACTAAATCAGAAAGATCGGTTAGAACATTGCCGAGTCTGTCATTGCCGATCAGACCTGAAATCGATTACATGTAAATTACTTAACAGCAGAGCTATTTGTTCTTCTTGTTTCATAATTAAGTAATGAATTGCGGAGCTCTTAGATGTTCATTTGTGTATGTTGAAAAGCTCGACTTTGGAGCTTTCAATCATGTTTACCTATGTAGATGCCAAATGGAAAAGAATAGACTTAACAACTCACAATAGACAGACTATTTATAAAAAATATATTTTATGTATATTTTGAGATTAGATGAAAATACAATCTTAGGCTGTTCCCGCCTTTGCAATTTTCGTATTTTTTTTTTCAAAATCAATTATGTACCTCGATTAATTTTGTCTCCTAGTGTTACCGCACTCTTTCATTTTCGATGGTTGATTGAACTTTGGCTGAAGATCAGCAGGATTCCTAAGATTGTAAATATATATATTTCCCAAAGAGAGACGACACTTTGTCCAATAACAATGTTAAAGTTAAACACGGTATCGTTGATATCAACACAGGGTCATACCCTTCAAAGGATCCGCCCTCCATTTTTTTACCGTGAGGCAATAGGTTTCTTAACTGTCTTACTTGCGTCTTTGCTGCTGTAATTGTCCTTTATCGTCGTTTTTATTTAAGTGTAGTCATGAAAACGCAAATTAACTTCATTTGACATCACACATGTTCCATTAGTTGGAGTACGTTCAACACATTGCGTGGTTTATAATGCAGTGTTAATGGACTCGGGTCAATTCAGATGTTGTTAAGAAAACGTGTCAACAACTCAGTATGATTAATTAATATAAGCTAAACACCGCTGAAGATAATCGGATAATCCAAGGTCATCGCTTGTGGAGTACGAAGCTAAAAATGTGAAATGTTTTTCTAAAACCACAAAAGTAGTGAAGTCGGAAAAGATGATTTAGAGTCACGTTCGGGGAACTCCGATCTTAGGGGAATACACTACGATGGCATTTAATTGAAAATCGTTTATAAAAACCTGACTAACTATTCTACTGAACAATGCAAACATTTAAATCCTCAAATATTCCTCTAATTGCGTCCATGATTAATTAGAGAAACTAGATATAGTTCGTTTTTACGGGTTTTAAAATGAAAAAAAACCCCGTAAATCTAGCGGATTTTTCTACGTGGTAAAATTAAAATTTCACATAAGCTGACCTCTCTCGGCTACGAACAAGAACATTCTACCAGGTTAAACGCATCTGAACTATAAGCATACAAAAGTAGTCAACTTTACATTAAATACTAGACTGGTGGATTAGACGTGACAGAAAATTAATTAGCATCGAGACTACATGGATGAGAGACAAGGTGTCCCTTAACAATGTCAGCACAGTTCTGACCAAGCCTCCCCAGTTTCTGTCTCCTAGGAAAGAGCATCCAGACACTTAACTTAACCTGCTACGTCAATCTTTTGTTTAATGTTAAACGTCCCTCATTTAACAATTTGTTTTTAACGTTGCCTCACTTCAGCGGCTTTTTGCTCTTGAAATCTGTGTAATAGGATGGCGAAAATGATTTCTTTACAACTTTGCAAGACCTTTCTGGAATGAACCACTCGAGAAATCGAGAATTCGTCGACTTGACAGTCTCGAGAAACGCAGGGGACCTCATTTTTCAGTCAAATGTCAAAACTACACTGACTGTTTTAATCTGTGTTTCCGATCCCTCAAGTGCCCCGTTTACGTTATCTAACAAAAATATTCAAAAAATTCCCACCCCAAAAAATTTTATGAAAGCTAGTGCGGTAAACACCTGACGTGTCCTGTAATTTCATTTATATTCAGTCTGTTGTGGCTTGTCGTCAAAGTTTCGCGCTTTGTGGTGTATTTGTAAATGCGGTCTATGGGTTTCATTTGTCTCTAGCAAACCTATTAGCCTATACACAATGTGAGCTCCTTCGATTTTTGTGCGTCAGTGAAAGTTTCGGCTGGCTAGGCAGCACAAAAACGATCTGTAATTATACCTATATAAACATAGACATGTAAATAAGAAAAAAATGCATTAAATATTCTGGCTAGAGATGCGTGGTACACGACAAGAAACAACGCACGGTTTTTATGTAGTATATTTAAGAAAATTGACGTGCTTTTTCAACTACGGTTATATGTTCTGTTTTGTATCTCAACGTCAGAAAGCTCACGTTTTGTGGTCGTTTTCATGACGTATAAATCAAGGGGCCTTTCCTTATTAATCTTAACGCGCTTTCAACTGTTAATTACTGTATTGCAATTGAATTTGTTTAAAAAGCTGAGGTCGGTTACTTGTGTCTGAAGAAATTAGACCCTTGGCGATGCCGCTATGAAATTTACTTCTTTACCTGAAATGATTCTTTTCTTGGCAACAACATGTAGATGTTGTATTTTTTTAACTGTAGGACCTTGGTAATTAGTGAACAGAATATCCCTGGATAATCCTTTGATTTGTTAATACCTGTTTAGCGTGTCCTACGAATTTGTAACTGGTTCCCTGGTGTTGAGCTTTTTAATTTGGGCATTTGTTGTTGTGTTATTTTTATTATGCCAATCTTCACGTGAACAGACGTCCTCTGAGGAAGTTGGATTTGTCTGTGAAATTTGTCCAACTAAAACGCTCGTTATCATTGCACTTAAGTTCAGTAGACGTGATCGGAAGGGCTAATCTGATTAGTCATAGAGGATGCCTAAATAATTAGGTCAACGTCGTCGGATTTTTATTTGTTAAGGAGCGTTTACTTAGATCTTGTACGTGTGGCATTCCACGTTCTCGTCGTGTAGTTGTGTGGTGTTCTTGAGACAGGTCGCGACATTTTTGCGTCAAAAGTAAGCAAATGAGCCGTTTTAACCGCAGGCTGGTCGCGACATTTCTGCGTCGAAAATAATTTTGGCTGCATTCTGGACGCGACATTTTTGTGAGATAAGCTGTTTGGAAAGGGTACCTTCCGGTTGGTATCGTGCTTATCTAGCGAAAAACACTGAAAGGCTTGGTTGTGATTCCGCAATTTTATTTAGCAAAACGTTTATAAATATATGAATTATAAGTCCTTGGAAACTTGGAAACACCTAAAACAAACGTGGCGTTCGAATGATTACGTGATAACGAACTTGATTTAGTGTAGGCTAATGTAGGCTTGGTATAATTTTGTTTTCTGCCCAATCAGGAGCCATTATTCATAGAGCTTTTTTCGAACTCGCGCGGTAAACCTCATTCCCCAGGGCCACCTGGTTTTTCCTCACTGACTGGTTTTTTTGACCGTTTTTTACCCCATCAACTGGCCCTGGGTTTTCGAGGATGCGTATTACATATTGCAGATTGTGAGTACATATCCTCCAATTTCTGTGGCTTGTTTGTTTGTATTTTCATTTTTGCAGTTGTAAATGTGGACTCATTGGACTGGCAGAAGTTGTGTTCGAGAGCGTTGGTGCTTCTAAAGAGGTTAGTCTACGTTTAATGTCGTAAAAACAAAATTCAATTTATCCACAAAGCTAATCAATGCATCCATAAAATGAACATAAAACGAATGAAAACAGAGTGCTATTTTATTGTTCATGTATTGTACATCAAGTGTAATTCAGCTGACTGAATTACTAACTAATTGCTGCATGCTTCCTTCCTGTTACTAAATTACGACATGTTTCTTCTGTTGATAGGTTTTGGCTTGTTTTCTTAGACAAGGACGGTTTCACCGAGCCCTGGATTTCTCAAAACACAGTAATAGCTTAACACAATCAGGCGAGTCCTGAGTTCTTGACTTTGGTTTGATCTATATTCTGGGTTTTTTCTAACATATTTCTCCTCACATTTCTCGCTTTTCCTACACCATAGATTTCTTAGACGCTTTTCAAAAGTTGCCATTGACGAACGACTTGCTTTCCTTCCTGGGCGATGAATGCACGAAAAATCATTTGTTGCCTGTAGAAGAGGTACGTTTTGTAGACTAACCGTATAGATAGTCTTCTGTAGTTGTAGAATTTTCTTTTCATCTTTCGTCCCTGGTAGACTCCAATGACATTGTTGTAAAAACCTTTAACGGCACAGTTAGTTGAAAGCCTTGTACGTACATGTATGCTTTGAAATTCTTTCAATGAAAGAATTTCAAAAGATCTTTGAAGCTCTGATTCCTGATGAAGCTTTCCTGTACTCCTTACTTTGGAATGAACCTCTTTCTCTTACCTTACACCGCTGCTCAAAACAATTTCTCGAAACAGTAGCTACCATTATTGCATGTTTTACACAAATAATTGTGTTTGCAATTTCAACTTACCGTATCAGTAAGCACATAAAAAGAAACGGAAAGAGTCATCTTTCTTCTTCTTGTAGGTCGTGGATCTCTTGTCGCATGTGCTTGTTAACTGTAGCTTCCAGCGTGTAGTCAACCAATTTATAAAGAAATGAATTGCTCCTGGAGACAAACGTAGAGGGAAGTTGAACACTTGTGTTTTATAATATGTTTACGATATGTTTACTTTATAAGACTGTTAAAAATAATGGACAGTACATTAAACTGAACATGAGCAACTTTACTGGGCCACTTCCATGTTAACCGTGGTAACATGAAACTCATTGCAGCCTCTCATTTCCTTCTCGAGTCAGTCAGAGTCAGTCTAGAAGAGGGAAGACATAGTCTAATGACAAACTGGAATATGTAGATGTTTTGACTTTTCACTGAAGGAAAGACTCAGTTGAGCCAACCTTTGAAAATATTTTTTTATTATCATTACGACCTCGACAGTAAGTTTGCGTGATTAAAAAGGTCGACTTTCTGTTATTTCAGAAATAAATAATAGAGCCTTACTGAACGTGAATAATGGCTTTCATTTTACTTTTGAGCTGCTTCGATAATCATGTCTACCATCCGCTAGCCTGCGAACAGGTTCATGTCTGTTGCACAGAAAATTCAGCAAATTTGGCGCAAAGCGCCGAGTTGTTATGAAGAGACGATTACGAATAGTTATGGAGAGACCATTATGAACAGGTATGGAGAGACGATTCCACGTCATTTAGAAAGAACAACAGCTCCTCTTTTCACATGGAATTGGCCGCAGTTGTGGTGGGTGAGTCCCATACTGTTGAGATGTGGACTAGAAAAAAGGTTAAAACAAATTTTCGTGCGCGAGGGATTTCCAAGAATCTCTGTATTTCATGTCTCGCCTTTTTAGGTACATAATTTTTTGGCGTTTTTCTGTGAGACCTGGTGCTCGTAAGCGAATATTTCACGGCACGCGCTGCTTGGTTGAAATTTGACAGTTGACAAAGTAAGTTCTCCGCGGGGTTCTTGTGGGAGGCAGCCGCGATTTAGGAAGATGCGTGTAAGGTCCCCTGCTCGGCGCTTCGCGCCGAATTTGCCGAATTTTCTGTGCAATACTGAGCCGCGAGCCTGTTCGTAGGCTACCATCCCGCGGGATCTTTCTCGCTCGTTCGCTCGTTTTCCTTCAACAATATATATCAAGCCTTTGACACTTAGTCCATTCTAAGCTTATGCTTTCTCTGAGCTTCTTTTAAATATAATCGGAAACAAATTTTTCCAGAAAAAAAGAAGGGCTTTATATGCGACGAAAATCACCTACAGTTGGTGCTTCATACGTTCTTCATTACTACTGTGAAACTCAGCATCAGCTTACACGACGATAGATTGCCGGACAAGTAGGCGCCCGCAACACATACCGCTGTGACTGTCATTTGTCGTGTATTCAGGTGAGTACCTTGTTGAATTTCGTCCAAGGTTTGTGCAGTTGTTTATAAACTTGATACCTTATTTGTAGTCTCTTTACTTGGAATTCAGTTCTTTTCATGACGATGGTAATTTAATTCTGCTTTAATAGAGAAGAGGCTCGATATATTATATCGCTATAACTTGAGATATGTGAATGTGAAACCTAGTCAACATAGTCAGGAATACTTAACACGGAAGCTTCCAGACGACTGTGAAAGTTACTTTTTGGCAGTTTCTATATGAAAATCTGCTTTTGAACTTAACAGTTTTTAAAAACAAATATCACCCTCATTTGTTTTCTTAGCCACGTCAAAATTCAAAACATTGCGTGACTTTTGTGCAGTTAAAATATTAAATAACACCAGACAGACTGTTCGGAAGTAATTTGCATATTGTCTGTATTGTTTTACTCTTAGAACGCTTTGACCTCTTGTTCGCATTTCAGTCTTCTCTACTTTCACTTGTTAATTCGATAAAAAAAACCAGCAGAGAAATGAAATGCAATCCCCTAATTTAGAGTAGTATTTGGTATTTAGTATTTGGCAGAAGCCGCTTTAACCAGAATTGAGTTTTATGTAGATTTAAGTGTACAGTTGATACAAAAACAGGTCCATAAATTATACCAAATTATGTGGATTTCGATCTTTTATAGAAAACAACACTTTAACAAGTCACTTTGGGTCGTTGTATTTGTGAATATTGTTCCTTATATAATCGACTGACTGGGTCTAGGGATTATATCTTAAGTCTTGGCGTTGCGTGACATACTTAAAAACGGTTAAATAAGCACTGACGTTAGGCTAGGCAATAATTAAACGGCTCGGCGTCAAAGTTGTCGCGTTCATATGGAAAAATTATTAAATTTGGTGGATAATAATAATAATAATAATAATCACATTAAATGAAGTGGGTTCCATAAAACTAAATGTATGATAATGATCTGTGTCCGTACGTCTTTGGATTACATTCAAAGGTAACCAGTAAGGATGAGCGTAATGATCTAGCAGGAACATAAAAAAATGTGTAAACTGTGAGAGGAAGAGGGAGAGAACCCAGACTGATCTTGTTGTAGCCGTTATTTGTGATTTTACGATGCTACGTACTTTTCAAATAACGGTAACGAAGAAGAGAGTGCAATGCACTTGAACAGAACAGACAGTGAACAATTAATCAGTGTTATTTGCGCCCCGGGGGGGGGGGTACTCCCCTATATCAGGTATATAGGTATGTGCCGCCCCAAAGGGTATGTTTTTGAGCCGTTTTGGTCTGAAATCGGGTATAGATTTTGAACATTTTGGTCTGAAATTGGGTATGATTATCGGGGGAAAGTTCACGAAAGCTTATAAACTTATTTTTCTTCCCAGCAACCGGGGCGAGTATCTGGTGAGAGAGAAGAGAAATAGATAAAATATATCATTCCAGCTAAATTTTACATATTCATCTTTGTTACGTTGACTTCCGTCAAGCACTGATGCATATGTTATACTTAATCACGTACAGGTCTGAAAACGGGTATGGATTTTTGAGGCCAGGTCTGAAAACGGGTATGGGAAATGGCATTTTTTGGTCTGAAATTGGGTCTGGATTTGGACATGCGGGCGGCACACCCCCACTTAAAATTTCAAGGAGTACCCCCCCGGGCTTCGCGATGCCAGGCTTCGCGATACGAGTAGCAAGGTGCTTTGCGTCTTATATAAGCCACGGTTTATTTAAGCCGACCTGAAAACCCCCGTCTTACACGAGCCGGCTTATGACATCCGCGGCTTGTGTAAGACGTGAACTGATTAGAATGTACGTTCGCGTCTTATGTAAGCTGCGGCTTATTCTCCTCGTACAAACGGTAGTGTTTGAAACACGGAGTCAAATGGAAAACGAAGAGAACAGAGCCTTTCCCTCTGCACGTGACTGTTCTGCTGAGCAAAATAAACAGGCACTGAAGTTAGTTTCGGAAGAGTCCATATGATAACTTACCGTCAAGTTACATATGGCTATGTTACAGTAAAGGAGAGTATGGCCGATGATATCCTAGTAAGAGTGTATAAATGACTACATGGTGTGCACCATCCAATCTGCGTTCGTACCCCGAGGAGCGCGGCGCAGCCGGCTCCTATAATCTCAGAGGGTATGCAGCTGGTGTGTTCTAGGCTCCCAGGGTGAGTGGGTCGATCGAGAAAGCGGGCGGGCGGCGAGCGGGGTCTGTACAACCTCATTTAAGAGAAAAGCCCTGGGAACGAGGTTGAAGTCTGTAAAGAAACAAGAGAGGCCAAGAGCCCTCTCCTTTTCTCTCCCGGATCCCGCTCGTCGCTGATCCCGCTCGTCGCCCGCTTTTACGATCGTCTGATCATCCACTGACCGAAAGCCCGGAACAGGCTGATATGCGTCCAAAAGTACCGGCACTAAAAACCACCACGTTTGGAATGGACTGTATTCACATATCAAGCAATCTCCCGGATGAAGTGCGTAAGGCGGCCACGTTGACCGTTTTTTTGCAGAAAAGTGAAAATTTTGCTGTTTTTAATTTTTGCAATCTTAATAATGTTTGCTATATATGTATTCATTTATGTTATTTTGTTCCGTCGGAGATACTAGTAAAGATCATTGTCCTACTTTTCAATCCAAAGCAAAAATAACGTTTATGTATGTACTGTATGCAACCTATCAGTCCCTTACACACTCAAAACGTGCATATCGACGATTGGTGAAGAATCTCTTTCGATTTTTTTGGCTGAATTTCAAATTTTTCGTTAAAAGGGTTTTATTCATGACTACATGAAATCAGACGCCCGATTCTGATCACGCGCAGTACAAACTCTAGGAGCCTTCGGCTTTGGATGGTTCAGTTCGGTAGAGTAACTTATAAGTTCCCTTTAAAGCGTGATGATAAAGTCTATGACGCTCTAGATCTTAATTGCAAGTACATAGGGTGCATATTTGGCGAGTTTGCTCAGTTTCCCGGAACTTTGGGAAACTGAAACTCAGTTGAAACTGAAGCAAGAAAGTGAAGCGAGCGGTAGAAATCCATTACACCATACAACAGCCCGTTTCCATCCTCTACGAATGCCTCGACATTGTAGTAACTGATTCATCATCTCAATGGATTGGACTTAGTTATGTCGTCCTTGACTCGAATCACGGAGAAAAGTCGTCTGATTGGTCGAGATTTGTCAAAAGAAATGAAACCAAGGACTCGGATGCCCTGGACTATCTCGTTACTCGTTCTTGTGTTTCTTCAAATTGCGGGTCTCCCTGGACTAGTTCTGTATTGTCTTCAAACCTTCTCCTGTGGCAAAAATATGAAACATCCTCATTACAACTGCGCGAATGGCACTTTCGTTGACTACAATACAGCTATGATGGTGGAACTGGTCTTTGCTGGCACGGAGATTCTTAGCCGTGCCATATTTATCTCTTTCTGTTTGAAATTAAAGGGATGGAAAGGAATGTCGAAAATTTTTTGGCGATTGTGTAAAGTCGCTCGAATGTGGCTTTTAGCTCTGATTTGCAGCCTCTGTATAGTGCGTTTTGGTAGCATTTTGTACTGGGTCGCTGATTTAGGAAATATAGCCAAAGCAATTATCGGTGTGTATATTGTAGACGTCTTCGAAATAACCATTGTTGTGGCAGCATTGCATGATGTTAAGGTAGAAGATTTAACTGAAGACAATCTTGTTATCGCCAAAAGAAAGCATCTTATTCTCCTCTTTAGGTGCGTCCTTGTGAGTTTCTGGTTGCAGTATTTTGTCTATTTGATTATCGTTTCTTTCCAGTTGGCTTTTGATATATCTGAGGTGGATCCAGAGTTCGTGAGGCAGGATTTCAAGAGAGCTTTAAATCTGTTAAGGAAATCTGCGCAGTTTGTTTTCATGAACGAAATTAGCGGTCACCTTTGGTCTGCATTATTTGCTGGCAGAACTAGGAACAACGAGAACAAGGAGAGAGCACAAAGGAACGAAATAGAACTAATGGAGGTTGTCTGACTGTGTTAAAATCGGGACTCATTCTTCCTTAACACTGCAAACTTGATTTAATCAGGTCCCGGCCTGTTGTTTATGCGCCTGAGAAAAGATATTACCAACACGAGGAACATATTATCTCTCTTTTTTTTCCCTTTATAATCGAGGTCGTTATCGTGATTTTTTAGCTTATAAATCAATACTACGTGTACCGATAATACGTTTGACTTGGCTCGCGATTATACTGGAAGATTAATGGACAAAATTTTTAATTGCAATGAGAACCAATAACAGGAAAATTAAAAATTCAAATTCAAAAGTCACCTTTGCTACAATAGCCATTAACATTCCTGTCAAGATGTCCATTGTCCATTATAGACAGATTCAAAACTAGAAGAATCCCTTACTTTATTCTTCCTTACATCCCGTTCAATATTGTCGGCGGAGGAGCTCTTTGAATGTGCGGATGTGCACAGGCTCACACAGGCTCACACAGGCTACAGAGGACAGAGCTAATTACGCGGATGCGAAGCGATCCGCGTTAGAAATTGGGACGAGTTTGTTTTATTTTGTTTTTTTTTTCTTCATGGTAGTCGCAAATAGTAACGCAAGTTGTTATTGGCTACAGCTACATTGTAGCCAAT
>OMLO01001048.1_pt1 | contig 20459 bp, 8 predicted proteins | sample 1674811 | NCBI WGS metagenome assembly OMLO01 (sample SAMN06265003, study PRJEB25207) | coral metagenome | isolation source: Coral host | place: Mexico:La Bocana,Puerto Morelos, Mexico | collected 2008-11-13 | reverse complement strand
CATATCGAAAAAAGAACAAAAACGGAGAAAACAGCTCTTTGAAGAGTTCTACACATCTTTTTAACGGGCAAGTCCGCACTGCAGATAATTCTGTTGTGTTTCCATTCTTTCTAAATGGTACTATTCCGCTTGACCTTTTCTGGTTTGTTTTTTCACTTGATCCCTTGAAAATTTCACTTTTTTTCCTTTGTTAAATATTTCACTGCTCCCTTAATTTTTTTTTTTGCTAAAAGTTCCCTTCAGTTGTAGAGATATAACTTGTTCAGTCAAATTAAGTCCCAAAATATCCCTTATTCTCTTGAAATGAAGAATCGTGTTCCTTTTTTTCCCACACATACCTGGGAGGCCCTCGATAACAATGTTTTAATCGAGGATACATGTATAGGCAAATCAGAACCACGAAAAGTACTAGTGTTAATTGGCGTCACGACCATTTAATGGTTCGGCTCAAGATTGTCTCAAAATTCTATGCTATTCAAACGATATAGTTAAAGACGGTTTCAACATTAGCGAAAATCCCTCCGAAATCATAGCGGAAGTTTTAAACTGTGAAATAAGAGAACCAAGTTAATAAGGGAATGCGATAAAAATGTTATTTTTCCTGTGAAAACATGAACAGCGCACGTAATTTGCGTATATCAAATTGTTTTAAGTTCGGCATTAAATATTCATCTCCTTGCAAAAATGTTGATTTTGGGTGTTTTTTTTTCTGTCTAAGCTAAAATCAGTAACTATTTCTAGTGTACTTTAGAACAAAATCAGTGCTTGAAGTATCTTTGAAAAAAAAAGACCTTATTTAGTTCAATCTTGAAATATATTATTTACATTCTAAGCGTTGTACTAACATAAAGTTCTATTCAGTTTTTTAAAGAGTGCTGTAAACGATTTGGAGAATATTGTTTTTCTAACATGAAAGAAAAACAATAAATTTCATGAAATAGGTTTCAAAGTTCTGATGCCGGTGAGAACGTTCTTTTCAGGCAGAGTCAAATAAAAAGAAAATTCAATGTGAAAATTACTTCACTCATATGCTTTTATCTGGTCTGGCATTAACGAGCTTTAATACACCAATATGGCGGCTCATGCATAGAAACTACACAATATTACATTTTAGAAGGCTTTTTTCCGTTTTTTAAAAAGCCTCGATGTTTTTATTTTTGCGCTACACCAAAGTAGATTAATTGCTTCAGCGAATCGTTCAAATTTTGGTCGAACGTTGAATTTCCAAGGCTTAGAAAACAAGTTCTCGACACGAAATTTCATGCGAAGATTGATAACATAGCATATGTTAAGAAAATGTTAAAAAGACAGTATTATGGGTAAACAGTTCAGCCTGTCAGGAATATTAAAAACAGTAAGAAATAGAGTAAGAAAAAGCTCTCAGAATTTACAAAAATGAATTATTTCACAGCACTACTTACCAACCAGAGCTTCAAACCTTCGCGGAATTAACGACTTCTATCAGGTTCCAGAATGTACTATCTCCCAATCGGCTTTTTAAACCACACAGCTAAAACAATAACAAAAAGATTTAAAAGGACAGATATGATTAATTTGTGTCATAAACATGATGATAAAACCAATGCGAAAAGAAGCAATACAAAGTGTTATCGATTCTCACCGGAAAATTCGACTACCTTGTGGGACGCAAGAAAAAAGTATTTCTCAGTTGCTTGATTATCACTCCAACTCCAAATTTGCCTAATACAGTTTTTGTAACTGTTAAACAAGGACTGTTTTTAATTCACCTTTCGGCAATAAGGAGTTAAGTTCACCTAGAATTCTAAATATCCGTTGCAACAATAGGAACCGTCCATTGAAGTAAACACTTGATTGAATGATGAATTAAAAGTTCATAACTTCCACTTTGGCGCGTTTACATTTCTCTATCGAATTGACCGATAAAATCCTAAGCTAACCCCGGATGAAAACGTTTGAAAATTAGCATTTTTTAATTCATGAAAGTGCGAATGATTTTGTTCCTTGAGATTAAATGCACGTAAACTCATCTATTTAAATACCACCTGCCACACTTCTTTCCAGCCTATTCTTCTACATCATTAGAAATGAGTTCGTTATTCTTGAAAGAGTTGAGTTTGTTATCGATTTTTTTTACTTGGAAAAACCACATTTTTTTCAAACAGCAAGGGAAAACTGGAAATATGTTTGTTTTAAAGTTCACTCGTGACAAAATAGCAGAAAATGATTCACTTTACGGCAGTTCACGAACCTGATATTTGATTACATTTCATTTAAATTCAGTTCAAGACATTTACTTGAGATGTTCAAAAAGTTCATCCTAATAAATCACTGACTGATCTCGCCAAGCTTTTTCACATGTACAATACTCGTCAATTCAAGATAAAGATATTTTAAAATTAACTTCGTGTCGTTGTTTTCTGCGCACTCTGTCGGCGGATTAAAGTTATTACGTTAAAATAAACGACTGACCTGTTTGATATAACACTTGCGGCTTTTTTCAAATAATGATTTTGCATGTAGCTACTGACGATTTCTTTCCGGTGTTTCTGTGAAAAACTCTCATTTCTTGCCAAAAATTTAAAAGTTCTGTTCGAACTATTTTTCCCTGTTTATAATTGTATTGAAACGAACGTTCAGCACTGTTTTGGTTTTGCAAAGGACAATGATTTATATTTAGATGGGGGTTTGGTTTTCGCGGTCGACCACTTTATTAGCTACAAAATCAACAAGGTAACAGTTTCGTTCCCTGATAAACGAGTATGTTGTGATGACTTTGAGTCATCTCAACCTTAGTTAATAAAGGGAACTGATTAAAAAAACCCGGGAAACTTCAAAGGGGCAAATAAAAATGTCAAGTTTTATCTTGCAAGGTCTACGAACGTGCACGATCTTTTGTTTTGAGCTCGTTTTGAGCTCATATACTATGTATGACGTACGTAAGCAATACATATCTTTCCGTAAGGCTTCAGTCAGTGATAAACAACAAATGTGTTTTGTGCGCGGTAAAGGCCAAAAGGGAACAGAAACATTTCAAATTTACCTTTATCAACTTTGATTCAGCGAAGAGTTCTTTTAAGAGTATCGAACTGACATTTGGAAATTAAAAATTTTAAGTGCTGCATTAACTATACTGATAGGGAATAAGAAATGGGTAGGATAATATAACCAACACTCACCCACTTCTTTGCACTTACGTTCATCTCGTGTTAAATGATTGGAGGTAGCGCCCGGGGTGTTAATTTTCTTTCAGTCGCACATCAAGGGACTCTTATAGGGGCGCTTATTAACAAGAGCACATTAAAGGAGGTGAAGGGCGGCGCTTATCAGGAAGGCGGGAAACGCTAAATGGAGTCATTACGGCACCGTAACTGCTAGTATGAATCCAAAATAAACTAAATCGATATAAAATGAAAGTACTGAAAATTTTTTGGCAAAAAAAAAAGGAGAGGCAAGCCTGTTGAAAGGTCAAGAGGATATCGATATCAGATAAAGGGGGTTAAATTTAAGTCTTTAAGATTAGTTTCCTTAGGGCAAAATACCGGAACTCTTTCTCTCGGCATTATACAAAGAGACTAATTGTGCTATTTCATAAATAAATTTCAGTTAGTCAAAGTCTGACTGCCACCCAAATGTCCACGATCATATTTGCACTGGTGGAAGACACCACATATCATTTCATTTCAATATTCGATGCTCTGATGTTTATAATACCCCCACTATCAAACACTTTAACTTTAATAAATATTGTTAATTCAAGAATATGTTATTATTCCCAAGCAAACGCTGAATGACTTGGATACAGAAATTCTCAAATTAAACAAAAAGACACCCCAAAAAATCTTTGCATTAGTATTTCGCTAATTACAAAAAATTTTAAAGCACCGAAATTTTTGTGAAGCTCGTAAAAGCGTCTACGAGCAGATAAAGTTCTTTCCCCTTATAGCTAAATTACTGTACACCACATGCAAATATTCCTAAATTGTCGTTTACACTAATGAATTTTAACAACATTTTTCTTTCTTTAATATGTTTGGTTTCTGCCGTTTAATTAGTTTAATAAATGGAATAACTTATATTAATTTTACATTGGGCTGCCAGAAAAGAAAACAGTCATTCTATATTTAGACCTCAAGGTTTATCATAAAACGCTAAGCTGCCTACTTTGACTGAAACGAGTGGTTGAGGTGAATTAAGCATTAGCGACCATAAAAACTAAGATAAATTGTGACCTTTCACAGGATAATTGATAAATATCAAGCCACCTAGTGTACGAAGTCTTTATTTCCATCACCTGTCGCCCTATATTTTGAATTTATTAAGAGGAATAAGGCACCAATCTGTCTCGAGAAAAAAGAAACAATCGACCGAATGCAGTGTTATTAAAGTACAATGTAAAAAGACTCCGTAATTTGAAATTGAGAAATCATAACAGTAACGGTGGAAAAATACAAAGAAAGGTCCGCATTTTCTCTTTAGTCTGAAAAGTTGCAATTCTCTACTTTTGACAAAGCTTACTGAGCGATAAATTGCAGGGCTGTTAAGATATAACGATTCTATGCCAAGCAGATATCATACTTTAAATGGAAACGAGTATAGTTTTTGAGAGATTAATTGAAACCGAAAGCTAGCTGAACCGACAAGTCCCTTGGAAAAGCTGTTTCCGATGACTTAATTTCCTTATGCAGGTACTTGAAATTAAAATGTTATGAAGAACTGACGTTTCCTTTGGTAAAGGGTCACCTCGAACTTAGGTAATGGCAGTTGTTTTCGTAAACATGCAAACATCGAGTTGTGGTGCATGAAGTCAGCCGACAGCTGGTCGTAAATTCCGGATAAAGATATCGCTTCCCAAGATTTTATGCTATTTTAATCTACAGCTGAAGATCTGAATAGCTCGAACTCTGGAGTTCTGTACAAATAATGATAAATATTCCTTAAGGGGCCCAAGAGTGAATCAGAGAAATACGACATTTCATGAAGTTTCGCTAAGTCCGTTGGAAGATCCTAAACAATCAAAATAATTTCCCGTGTATTCCAGCGACCTCTAGTGGTGTCTGCTAAGAGAAGCCAAACCCCTATATTCAATTTCTAAGCAGCTATCTGTTTAACAACGACTAACCTTCCCAAGGTGAGTTGGAGACTTCAACTTTGCAAGATTGCGGATGATTTAATTTCGATAACAAGTCTTGCTTACTCGTCCATGATGTTGTTTACGTCTTAATTCTAAAGACTAAGAGAAGAAGGATTACCTATTATAAGCCTCATGCAAATTTTGACATCTTAGAGGTGTGTAAACAATAGGGAAATGATCAGCATTATTACAAATGTAATAATCACATTGATGAAATGAACGAACGTAATAATAGGGCTTGATTGTAAACTCTTATTAGTCACGGTATTAATAAGACATTAACGAGTTCGACTACGTCGCTTTGCAGCTCTTTAATGGAGTTATCGATTGCGGTACCATCGCTTTAAAGAATGTAACACGAAAGCTAACTCGGACTGAAAGGTCCGGTAAATTTCGTTCAAAACAATTTCTGTTCAGCGCATAGCGAAGCTGCAGTCGTTTTCTTTACCTAGAGCGGTCTCCAAATTTCATTTCAAATTTCCGTTTGTTTAAAAATAATCTGGGCACACAAGATTGTAGCTATTTACATGACTGATAAACTTCTGTGAAGCCTTCAAATATGAAGATGTTTGCGATTTCTTATGCAGGAGGAATCTTAAGATGCAGGGGGGGGGGGGGGTCATAAGCTAGAGTCGTTTTGTAGGGAATCTTGCACCACCTTTCCTCTTGCTCTTTCGTTTCTCTTCAGGCCTGCATGTTATAAAAGTTGTTGCGCAGGTTTACTAGCCATACCTTGTTTACATTTACATTTCATAATTAATTAATTTTTTACTTTAATTTAGTAAGACAACGATAGTCAAGAAAACACCAAATTTACAAGCTTACACTGCTATCACTGAAAGTGTTCCTTAAAAAATCCCATTTTAATATTTGCAGAGAACTTAGTTGAAATCAGATGTTGGTAAAACTGAAATTCTACGCATAGGTCATTCCGAGCTTAGACTATAGTTGGTAATACGCCAAGACAAAAAGTATTATTTTTTTTCTCATTACTTCCTGGATGGTTTATAAATTCAAGCATATATGGTCTCGGGTACCTGGGACAACACTCCCCTGAGAAAACTTTAGCAAGCCTTAATATGTGAAAAAGGTTTCCCTACAGGCCGAGTCAAAGTTGGCCCCGCATGATTATTCATAACCCTTAATTAATAATCAAATGTGCAGATGTCCCTTTTTTGTCGAGTTTCCCTTGGTCATTCGATCACAGTGGGTTTTGGGAAGTTAATTTTCACTTATTTAATATAAATTTCTGCTTTAAACCCTTAGCATAGGCATTTCGTGACACTCGCCGAGAGTTGTCCAGGTTAGGCGAACCAAAGTGAATGTATATGAAGAAAAGTTGTCCCGCCTGCCGGGGTTACCCTACCTTCCGAGATGAGACAACTCTTGCACGCGAGTTGTTTCGCCCCCCGAGACAACTCGGGACATTGAACATTCATATAAATGGTTGTTTCAATTTTACAATGACACAAGGAAAAGTTAACACGCCCCGGGAGACTCTAGAGGAGGGTTGTCTCGGGTATCCGAGTCCATATAAATGGAGAATTAGGGCGAGAGTCGTACATAGCCTAGGAACTCAACTTGAGTTCCAGAGGGAACAGAAGCTAGACGTAGAAATACTACAAAATTTGATATCATGTTTAACACCATCATCGAAGAATACTCTATAATTGTTTTGCTTGCCGATGTTTAGGATAAAAGAAAGTTCTGATGTTAAGATATACCTTTGGCAATTTTTGATGCTCATTGTGGTGATTATTTTGATCTGCTGTCAGCAATTTTAATATTCGGTTAGATAATTTCATATTTAAAGGATATCAGACGCCTTCACTTTTACATCGGGTGAAAATTATGGTCAACTGATGGAGTCAGTTGCTTGTAACATATTGGTGTAAGGACACAGGGCGTAAACGAAAAAATAAATGATGTCCCATCTTTCTTCTTCCGAAAGAAGGACTCGATTTTATCGAAACTTCAATGTTAATAACGGGACACCGTGCAGGTAGCGGAAATTCAACCTCGTTCCCAGGGCTTTTCCCTTGAAGGTGGAAGGGGCGGGAAAGATGGACACGTGACCAGCCGATGCCAGGATCTTTTCCCGCCCCTCCCACCTTCAAGGGAAAAGCCCTGGGAACGAGGTTGGCGGAAATTTTGTTCTTTTTTCTTGGTCAATTAAAAGAGCACAAAAGCTTAATGGCTAAATACCTTACTCGTTCATCAAATCGTCCTATAACTCCAAAATGAAATGTTAAGTAAAGTTTTTAAAGCAGGAAAAAGTAGTTTTTAGCGGTTTCTTTCAGACACAAAAGATCTATAGATTTTTAAAACGTCCGAGAGCCTTGATGAATCTGTTTTTACCACAAATGTGTATACGCATAACTCATTGCAACATCATTTTTTTTCTTTACTGCAATTTATATTGTAAGGTTTCCCTTAGTGGGTTTTGACTATTCGAAGTCTAGCTGACGACAGTTTCTGCTTTAAGGCCTGGCTAAACTAGGAAGCATTGTTGCGGAAACCTTGTTTCTCGTTGTGTTTCCCGGGTGGTAAAATTAGCGGGAAACAAACAAAATGTTTTGCTACCCCAGTTTCTAAACGAGGAAACATTGTTGCCGTAAACAAATGAGCCACGCATGCGTCTTTGAATAAACTGACTTCTGAGGAAGTCTGGGCAAGGATGTTAACATTTTCTCGTCCCCAGGGCTCCGCACAATGCATGTAAATGAAAACATAGCGTTCGACCTTTTAAGATGGCGTCGGCGGCAATTGCTCTTGTAATCCTCATGGCTGATATCATATTTGTCTGACATCAGTAAATCGATTTGCGAGTACGCCTCCTCCTGTTTATGTAGTCCTTATGACCCACGTCCCAGAGACATACATACAGAATAATCAGCATTTCCATTTTTTCATCTTTCTAATTCCTTTCCCTTCCCTTTCCTTTCTTTGAGCGTGACTTGCTTGAATTTCTTCGCAGCAGCTATTTTAATCGTTGTCCCTACGCTCGCCGTTGCTAGGAAACATTTTTCAATGAGCGAGTGGCACTGGAAACTAACTGTTCTCATCGTGGCTGAATTGGGAAACATATGTTTCGGATGCAAAATTTGTGTCCGGGAAACAAAATTTTTTTTGACTTCAGGCAAAAAAGAAATTGTTTCCGAGCAGCAAAATATGTTTCCGCAACATATGTTTCCCGCGCGGCTAAGCTGGGAAACATTTGCTTCCTCAACAATGTTTCCGCAACAATGTTTCTTAGTTTAGCCAGGCCTTTAGATAGCGGAATAATTTACGCAGCCAGTTAAGTTGTGTATTACCGCAAAGTGCGAAAGCAACGCACCCATTCACAAAGTGAGAAAGCTCGTGCCATTAAAAGAATAAAAGCTTAATGCACCGACACATGTTATCGCGTCAAAACAAAGGCTTGTTTTGTAAATCAATATATTGGGTGAGAATAAAAATTTTGTTGGATACCAAATGTGTTGGAAATATCTTATATTATTTAATTAACATAGGAAGCTTATGACCGAGTGTAGATCAAAAGTAATAATAGATTTTTTTTGTGACTGGAAAAAAAAACGCTGTTGTGAATCGCTACAGCGGGGGGAAAATTTACTTGATTCATCCAGAACGTCGCTCAAACGCCGCCAAAAAATTATATTTGCTTGAAATTGTAAAATTATTTTTTCTCTTATTTTCAATGTCAAAGGTTTTCACTGGCAGATGTTAAACTGGAAAAAATTTGTTTTAACTAGCATAAATTTTACTTGTGTTTTTCCGACCACTGCATTTGAATGTGAGAAAATTGGTCTCAACGGGAAAACAAAAACTTCGGATGAGAAATTTAACCATTCTTCAAAATACTCTCTATAATAACAAACATTATTCAATGGTAATTCTACCATAACTTAATTTAAAATCGGAAATAGCAGGCAAGATGGAGTGGAAAACGAAAAATTTATATCTTTCTCTGAGGAAAGGTATGAGGTTCAACTGTAACTGAAGCAGTGATTTCTGAAAAAGTAGCTGGCTAAAATTATTCTTTCCGTTTAACTTTCAGCTGCCGCATGCTTTAAGCCTCGCTAAAATTCTTAATTTCTCGCTACGAACACAATGAAACGGGGATTGAAAAAATACGAAAGGTGTGGAAAGCTTCTGTAGTTTTTGCCGGACAATCTCGTCTTGGGTGAAATAAAAATTCTGGCTTCTAGTGAAACAATTCCAAGACCTTCTAGGTTTATAATCAGTTTTATCGAGCCCAGTAGCAACTTTGAAAAGCGTTGGCCAGATTCGAGAAGTTCGCTGTGGTCCAAAATGCAAATGAGGTTGTCTAGAAAAGCTTTCAAAGCAATTCTCGCCTAAAAAGTTAAAAACGAAATCGTTAGGACGTACAGTTACAAACCTCTTTTACTCAGTTGCCAGGTTTGGACCAATGCGGCACCAGTCGTTCAGTTTTTGGACAAAAAAATCCTCAGCATTGCTTCTCAAGGCGTAGTTCGCAATAGGATCGACGAACGTCACTGTCGCTTCAATAATTACTTCTCGTCCCGTTAAGAGATCAATCGAATTTAATTACATTCGAGGGTGAATCCCCGTATGTTGTCAACAATGGTACTTTTCGTTGAAAAAGAAATTGAATTTCTAAATATAATCTTATTGCCTGGTATGGCGCGGTTTACCTTTTCATTGCGTAGGCCGTTCTGTTATGAACAAAAACTCCATTCATAAAATATGACATGAAGTACAAAGGTTCTTCATTTGTATGAAAAAAAATCGCCTGGTTGGTAATCAGCTTTCGTGAAATCATGATCAGTAGATCGGGGTAAATTCTTAATTTTATCGCCGTAGAACCTATTATTTGTTTCTTTGTGCTTAGGATTTTTCTGTGTAAAGGAAAAAAATATAAGTTTATGTTTGGTTTTGTCAAGTGCAGGAAATAAATTAGGAACTCATTATTTAATGTATGTCTCTCTATACCAAATCATTAAACAGGTCATTTCCGAGATGCTTTAAGCCTCTCTTTCAAAGCGAGGCCTTGTGCCCAAGCATTCATGTGAAAATGAGTTTAATTTGCATGTAAATGAAATTTTCATTTTCATTTGAAAGGATAGGCATCAAAACTGGCTTTGTGAAAGAGGCTTAAGATGATTCGAAAGTGTTTTGTATTTGGTATTATCCGACTGCAGTACTATGTGTAACAAAGAAATGGCATTCAAAATCATTTCAAAGAAAGCACGTAAAACAGAATTAATTGTCCATCGAAGGACTCGTATGTCGCATAATTCACATGAAATATATTGGAAATTTATAGACTTGAGTCTGTTAACTTCGAGCATATGCAACGTTTTTTTAGCTTCGTGATGCTCCTTTTTAACAGCTCGCGTTGCAGCTAGCAAGGAAGGGGGAGTTGAAGTGAGTGAAAAGTTTGATCGCGGATGGGACTAACTCACGGTGTGGACTGGAGATTTAGTTTTTAGGGTTGAGTAACATTTCAACATTTTAGGGTTATCTTAGTATCTTAGGGTTAGCTCCTTGTTAGGCGGACAATTAACTTGGTTTAGGGTAAGGTTTCGGGCTCGATTCAAACTCTGGCTGGGTTCACTGCATTGTGTTCTTGGGGAAGACACTTAACTCTCACCTTGCCACTCAGCCCACCCCGGTGCATGTATAATTCTGGTGGTAACTATGGGATGAACTAGCATCCCATCCATGGTGGTGTAGAAATTAGTGCTCTTAGTTGTTTCATGCTACAAAGGCGGACCGGGATAAACTTCGGCACACATCCTATAACTCCGGCCTTTTGTTCAAATTGCGTAATCGGATTTCTAAAACTCAGTTAGGAAGATTCAATTAGAAATTTTGTGCATTTTCTGTTACTGGGAACTTAAGGGTTGAGATTGTTCCCTGACAATTGAGCCAATTTCGTTAAATTCAGTTCAGTCAAAATCTGTTAATAACGACGCCGACAAGACCACAGAATGTCCACGCTTCTGTGGCGTGGCTGATCTTTGGGGTGCGTGGTGAGGTGAGAAAATAAGGTCTGGTTTATTACCGAAACACAACAAATCACGGGTGCTTTGACTTTGTTTGTGCGCACACGTTCTGCGCATCCACTGGAACACCGGGATTTTTTAACTTTCTCGACACGTTTTGCTTGTAGAGTTACAGATTTAAGTTTCTAAACGGATACCGAAAGGGTCATCGTGATTACATCGAAATCGAAAGCTTAGAAAAACCCCGAGGTTTCCGAGGAGCCATGCTGTGATAAGCGCAGAACGTCTGCATGCAAACAAGATGAAACACCTTCCTTAATTTGAGTTATACAGGTTCAAAATTTCTGATCCTCTTGCATGGTAGTTGTGGATATATCCATCACCCTGGCCTCGGTAAATGAGCTGAAATAATCCCTTCCACCGCCCTCCAACCCTGACAGACATTACCGGCAGCAGCAACAACAAAGATGTGACACTTTTTAATGTTATTTTATTGTCATTACTGAAAGTGCATCAAACACTCTCGAGATTGGATGATCGCCAATGTGCAGAGAAAACCAGCCGGGTTTATCCGTTTTCTGTTTTTCTTGCACGTTGTAGCTGTGGTTGTAATCGGTCTGAGGACAATTAATAATCCTGCGAATCTGTAAAAGCAGTGATTCTTTCATTCAGAAAGCGGGCCCAGGACTGTGGGTTTGGAAATGCACTAGCAACATAAAAATGTGATATGATTGACCTCATTAATCCTATCCTAGATGTTAATGGAAAACACAAACTTACCAACGGTAGCTAAGGTTGATTTATCATGTTTCCTGGTAGCTGCAGGTCGTTTTAAAATTACTTATTATTAGCACCTCTTATGGCTATTCCCATTCTGTTCGCGCTTCCTAGTTATTCTCTCTTGTATTTTTCCACTATTTTAGATATATATTGCTACATATACATTATATTCCCAATAAAGCTTATTAAATAAATTAAATAAGCTATCATGTGCTTAGCTCTGACGAGTAGATGCCAACTTATTTGATCTAGATAATCACGGAATGCTCTCAAGCTATTTTAAGATATGGTGGTACTTAGGAAGTTCTCCAGCGAATATTGTGAGCACGGGCGTTGCGTGGGTGTTTCCGTAGAGAGTGAAACTGTATGTAAAGGAGCTTGGACTGTCCACGTGAGAAAATCCACGTGACAGGATTATCTATCTTTAGACCTAGGTTCTCGTGGGATTTCAGAACGGAATTAATCTAAACTAACTTTAGGGGATCACTCAAGGAAACTTTATGGAGACTACCTCACTTACTCTTTATCTTCTGTTTTCGTAAGGCTATATATTTTATCGTCATGCAATGGTTCTCTCTTTTGTATTGCGCGACAGGATGCATTATATGGGCATCTGGCTGGAAGTAACAGAGCCCGGATGATTTCGTATCTTATTACAAAAAAGAAAAAAATGCAAATCAAAAACAAAAACAGAATTGAGATAAGAACTCTTAAAATTCACAAATTTCTTAGTGAAGCGAAATCATGTTTTTTAGAAAATTATGATCAATACCATTGTCTTTCCGCGCTCACTGGGATTTAAAATAATTTCCTTTTTCACCTATGTATCCATATTACAATGAAATGTTCTCATATCCAGTCCAGAAACGGGACAAAAGCAACTAGCAAACGGTAAACATGTGCTTGAAACTTTTGCCCATTTCTCAACCAGAAAATCGGTTTCGTCTGTTTAAGCTGCAGCCACTTTTATCGACTATTGTCCCTGGGTCTCCTAAAAGGCATCTCTGATCGATTCTTATACAAGTTATTAAAAAATATCCTGATCATTTAATTTCAACTCAACAAGAAAATGCCTAATTATCATCTAATTTAGATAGCTAAATATATAGGTAATGAGAATAAACAGATTGATCAGCAAGGGGAAAGATGCCAGTAGAAGTGGATTCTCGGGGAGATCCGGCAGTAAGAGAAATGAATATATTAACTACGAAGGAGATTAAAGATCTTACTTTGCTATGAGTGAAAATTAGCTGACATCTTCGTGGAGAAAATAAACTAACAGACTTTCATGGAAACATTAGCGTTCAACATTTCCTAAACTTACCTCAAGGAGTTTGTTGGCAGTGTTGTTCTCGCGAATTGTGAACGATTCTGCTTTCGAAGCCAATTTTTAAACAGAAAGGTTAACAACAATAAAAAGGGATTCTTTCTCGAGGAAACGAACTGCCTGGAAGATTGTTCCTGCTTTAGATATGCATAGCAACGGTTCCTTCAAGAACGTAGCTCTTCGTCACAGGCAATCTCATCTTACGTCTTGGAAGCTGACTTTTTTTATACTGAGAATTTGTAGCTGCGGTTAAATGTTATGTAGGCCGCAAAACTCGTCTCTAAAACTATTACTACTTCGAATAGGAATTTCGACTTAGTTCCCGGGAGATGAGGTAACCAAAACAAACGGTTACGGTTAGATAAATATCGCGCTCTGATTGGTCAGATATCGAGTTATTACCCGCAGATGCCGGTAATATGAGGTAATAAGTGCTACTGGGGTGATTTTTGCGAGTTTATGTAATCTAACGTACTCAACTGAATCAACTTGCTCCGCGCTATTAGTTTAGGTCAATGAAAGACAGCAACTTCCAGTTTCATAAATGAGTGCTTGTCCGAGCTTAACAAGTGTGAAGAAATGTGAAGTGTAAAGTTTATATTTTTTCTAGAGCAAACAAATCTTTAGGGGCTGCTTTGCGAAAGCTAACTTTTCTCAAGTTCTTGATATATTCCAATGTGATAATTTTCAGGGGAAATTGTGAACTTCGATTGAAACTATTTAAGTTTCAAAATTAAGAACAGCCGTGGTTTTCTTGTGTCGAGTGTGCGGTCGAGTGTGCGGTCGGTTGTCAACAAAATTCAACCTGTTACATGAAGGGCCCATGCCATGATATTTGAAAAGTTTCGACTCATTTCTGGTCTACGAGGAAAACAAGTTTTGCCCATGGCTCAGTTTAACCTTTATATCATTCACTGCTTTACTAGCAAAAATGAGGAAATTTATTTAGGGTGCAATTAACGGCCAGAAAACGTATAGTTTAGCTGTTTGTTTGCGCGCGAGAGGGTTAATCATTTGAGAGATCAATGTGACGGACTTACGTTTACCCTTAATCCCAGGGTTTTCCTATAGGGTGGAAAGAAACGTTTCCCGTAACACTGGGGGGGTTAAGAAAGTCCCGGGGTCTTCAGGAGACCCCATAGTTTCCTTAAAAAAAACTACCCGTGTTTCCATATTCTCCTAAGGTGATTTATTTTCCTATACTTTCAGTCAACATTCAGTGCCTTTCATTATTAGCTTGATTTGATGCACTCATTAAATCAAAACAACAAAGCTCAGCTTTGATTGAGTCGTCATTTCACGCAAGATTACCTTAAGTCTTTGATTCTGCAGGTGGCTGTTGTAATTGGCTAAAGAAGCGAGAGCAACGTCAGGGTTTTAATGTTGAGAGTTGCTTTGCAAGGCGAAATATTTAAACGTGTAACGTTGATACCGAATATTGAAGTTACAAAAGGCTAGAAGCCTCAGTATTGTCCGTCGTATTCACTTGTTCTTTCAAATATAAGAGGCACGGTCCAGTAGTTTTACATGAAAAAACAAAGCGTATTTAATTCTCCGAGTCAGCGACTCAAGATCGAGGGCTAATCTCCTATCGGCCCGGTTCACTCGAAAGGTGGACAAGGCTATCCACCGGACAAATCGCCATAGATAGTGGTTTGTTTTGATAATACCGTATTATTAACACTTATCCACTGGATAGCGATTTATTCGGTGGACAACGTTGTCTAGCCTTCGAACAACTGGGGCCTGCCGTCCTATTTAAACAAAACCGGCTTTGTTCGCTAATTTCTGATAGTTTACAATATAGAGAATGGCACCTAAACTGGTTTAATCTGTGTGAGCCGCTAGAAAGCTAAACCACTGAACCAGTTGGTTTTCTTGTCAGCTTCCCTTCCCGTACCTTTCACATTAAGACGATGAAAGTTTGTGTGTTGAACTTAAAGACTCTATTCAGTTATATCCCATTTGAGTTAACACAATGGAGTTCCGTTGATCTTGGCTTCTTGAGAGCTCTTTAAAATTTGAGCTTGATTAATGAGAACGTAGGAGACTCGACGAAAAACGCATTTGTACGGAGATCTCTGGTATGATCTCAACTGCCTTTGTATAAGCTTTTGGGGCCGAACATTCTTCTAAGCAAGTTCACACTTGTTTTCTTCCAAGAGTTGACTAGGTTGATACAGTCGTTGTACTCTCTGGCCTTACGATGCGTCTGCTAGATAAGAACATCGGCCCGACTTCCACTCGTTGAGAAACAAGCCTGTCGAGTTTTTCCTTGAGAGCTTTCCAGCAGCTGTCCAAAGCTCGGCGATATTTCGGCATTCTCCACGCGTACACAAATGGGTTCAATGCCGAGTTTAAAAATACGAAACGTGAACTTATCACATCAACTTTATGAAACGTTACCGACTCTTCGCTAATTTCACAGGAGTCGCAAAAGCGAGCTAAGTGAATCATGATATACTGTGGAAGATACGTGATGTAAAAGATTGCCAATATAATAATTATAGTGACGGCCATATTTCGCTCCCGTTCCAAGGCGCGCTTGTTGCTTTCATCCGAAGCGTAACCGTTAAGTTGAAGTTCGCGTCTTCGTCGAGCTAAGGCGCGAAGGCCCTTCGCGTAGACTACCATTAGGAACAACGCTGGCACTGAAATGTGGGTGTGAATGTAAATTAGTAAGTAGGTCTGCTCAGGTACCTTTGTCACAGGAAGAAAACATATCAAAGCTGATATTATCCATATGACAACAATAAATGTGTATGTTTTTTTCTTTGTGATCTTTGTTTTATATTGCATGGGACTGTCGATAGCGACGAAACAAGTCACTGACAACGCTACCATCGTAGCACTGCTTACAAACAGTGTCGTGCAGAGAACATAGGACGCAAACACTCCCACACTCAGCGGTAAAGGAACTTGTTGTTGAAGCGACCGATAAACGTCTCTGAACGCCACCAAAGACACGACACATAATCCAACCATAAAATCCGCCGATGCTAAATTGACGACCAACAAACATGGCGGTGTACGAAGCGACTTGTGCGGGTTCCTGTAAATTGTAGCCATTACGATAAAGTTGGCGACTGTTGTAATTGTGGACAGCGCGAAACCAACTACAGCTAAAACAAGCCAAAAATCTGGTTCATCTATGATCCCTAGATAAAAATCTGTCCCTTGATCGGAAGTCGAATTTTGCATCCTTGCGCGACTGGTAGAACTATGTACTGAATATTTTAGCAAGAAACTAGCATTTTAGCTAATTGTTTTAGTGTTTATGGAGACAGATTGTGCACCAATAAAGCCTTCCATTTTAAAACAATGCCCTCATTTTGTATGGACTTTCTAAGCTCAATTATGCAGCAACGGATAGAACTTTGTACTTAGTATTTCAGCTAATAGGTGTGGTGTTTTTACTGACCGGTAGCGCAGCAATATAAACCTGCGTTTAAAAATGACAATACCTATTTTTGTCACATTCTCATTAATTAAGCTCAAAAAAACAAAATTCTTAGAGGAGGTGCTTGATAAAAATAGACTAATTTCTTCATTCGAAAGGCACTGAAATTTTCAAAAAATCGAATACAAAAAAATATATACATGTTCATTTCACTCAAACATTACAGCTTTGGCTATTTCCAGTCTTTGGAGGTGAATTAATTACTCAGTGCAGTGTTAAACACATAACAGTAGGGTGTTATACCTTAGTTTTGAAACTATATGCCCCTGTGGAAGAAGTCGAGCGGAATCGCATCAGCTCAATTAGGTCCAATATTGATATTTAACTGCTTTTTGATTTTATGTAAACTAGCTAAAAGTAACCGACGATATGATATGTCATATCATAATCCTCTACCATTAAACGTTCTTTTTATTGTCTTGTCATACTGATATCGATTCCTTGACAAACAAACTACACGCGTCGAAAATTCGCGATATCAACTCTCAACAATCGACGATCACTTTTGTTATTCCTTTTATGTGCTTTGTTAATCCTTTCATGTGTGTAATTATCACGAGTTCTTTTTTCACTCCGACATTCCGCCGGATATTTTGGAAACAAAACTCTTCAACAACGATTTAGCCACGATAATCGTGTGATTTTCCCTGGCCGAGTTTTCGTCAAACAAATCCAAATTGACCGATATATCTAGTTGTTGCGTCTTCACTGCCATAGTGTGCGGAAGGAAAACATTTAACGCGTTTTCAGAGTGATGCCTTGGTTTTGTGATCTTTTTTACTTGATTTTAAAGCATATATGACATAAAGAATATTTCCTGCGTATGTGAAAGGCCTTTCAAAATACTTTACCTTTAAAAATACTATCTCTTTTCGTTTTAGAGATAGTGATACGATGACGTCATGATGAAGAGGTGATGACGTCAAGAGCTGTACAGCTAAAAAATGATAAAATACTGAATAAACAATATCTCTGGAAATATTGAAGCAGTGTTCTACAAACTTGGCACCAGAAATGTGCATTGTACACCAAAAAAGAAACCTAATGACACCCAAGGTGTCGTTCCCATGGAAACTCTCTTGGCTCCAGTCTCTTTCATTCAAAAACCAAATATCCTCATTTTCAACCCCTTAAACTAGCACAGAGGGTCCCGCTTGGAACAGACATGGTTACCATATTTTCTTAACTCTCATCATTAGATTGGCCGGAGTAAACAATCCTTGGTTAAGACAAAAAATGGAAATTCCAGTTCAATGAATTAAGGCAGGGTACATGTGAATTTAATTGAAATTTTACGAAGTTTAGAAAGGGTGAAAAGGGAAAAAAAAAGTTTTGGAACACCACCAGACAGTTGAACGCCCCGGAAGGGCATCCCAGTTTGACTTTGTCTCGAGCAAACCTACCGTAAGAAAGTCTTCCCAAGCAATTCACCGAAAGTCATTTTACTTTTAAAGCTGTGAAAGAATCAGAAATTCTTAAAGAGCTAAAAAATATGAAATAGTAAAAAAGCGTCTGGGCTGAATAATCTCTCACCGGGACTTCTCAAAGACGCTGCCTTTGTTTTAGCGAAACTAATCAGCTAATGAAAACTTGTCCGTAACAGATTAAAAGACTGAGCAGATCGAAAAAAATCTTTCCCTGGAGCCCCTCACTACCATATGAATTCAAATGTTTCAAATTGATTTCCATGTTTTATGTTTGCAACGTTTCCATGTTTCGAGCTTGATCATGTATAGCATGTCACAGTGGCCTGCGAACATAGACGTATTTTCGGCTGTCACTTGTCACCGCCGAAAATAAGAATACTTGTCAAAAACATTTTGAAACGATCTAGCCGTATTTGCTTCTAGGTGAGTATGAAATTTAAGGAAAGTGCACGGTGGTTTTATTTATTTTACGTGGCCACGGCCATAGCAACGACTGTTTACAGTAAGAACGATACTTAATGGTAAAGCTGTAAAGACAGACACAAATCGATTGGTATAATTACTTGTGTTACTAGTACCCTAGTCGGCCTCTACCGCCATTTTCGGTGCCATCGAAATGATTGAAATTGTACGGTGAAGCGAATTCAAATTTTATTGCTTTAGGAAAAGTCGTGTTCCCGAAAGTATGTTTAACTATATCTAGTAATTACACAGTGATTTCATTCGTTTCGAAATGCTCGAAACAAAATATAATAGCCAAAATCTCGCATGTAAACCAAACCAAGGTTTGGCTGACTAGGGCCCTTTAAAGTTACATTTCATCATTGTCAGAAGCTCGAGTTTGGCAGCATAGTCTCCTTGGCAACCGTTATTCGCCATTATTTTAACGGTGGACGGAGGCGGGATGTCTCGCCATGCCGCTGCAACACTACCGACTATTTTTATCCGCAGATAGTAACGATTTGTCTATTGCTGAAATCCAGCTTAGAATTCTAACGACTGATACAACCTGTATTTCAGTCCAATTTGAATCTTTATTTGTTGCATCCTCATTTCAAATCGTCTGTCTGCGGCTTTTAATATCGTCCGGCGAAAGAAGGAGGGCAGATTTCCTCTCCCTAGTCCCACACTTCTCTCTCCAGCCTTCCTCGCCTTTTTTACACTCGCTCCAGACCTTTCGTTAGAATACTGCCAAATGCCACTGTTTTGCGGTCTAGCCCTCTTTAGAATGGTTTGAAAATTGCTTTATGCCAATTTTACGCGATTGGGTTCTTGCTTAAGTAAGTGAAAAGTCTTACGCTGTCAACATTTAGCGCATGTCATGCAAGCTTTGCTGTGAGCTTAAGTTACCTTTCTCGATTGTTGCCTAATCCACTTGTAATTTATTAGAAATCACAGACGAATTTTGGGTAGGACACTCCGAGTGAAGGTACTGCGAATTACATTTAGTATTTCGAATTTATCTTGAGGTGCGAAGCGTTTATCGGCTCGACATACACACGAATTATCTACCTGCAAAAATACTTTTTTTATGAGAAATACTGCCTCTGTTATCACAGCGTTTTCGATACAGACCGCGAAATTATCAAAATTTTCTGTTTGAATCATCTGCTCGCTTTTTATACGGTCCATCACGGCAGTAGAATCAAACAGGCTCACATTACTGCTTGCACGTACGCCGAGCCGTGAAACCCGGTTACAACATGATAATATTCTCGCAATATTCACTGCCTCGATGTGACTAGCTACTTCTAGAATATTTATTTTTATCTTCTGCGGTAACATTGGCGAAAATCAAGTCTTCCTCGGCAATATGATCAAGAACTAGAAATTAAGGAACTTTTATGTTTCTCTTCTTCCTGATAAACTGGAGTTCTTATCCATTTCCGATAATATCTCAGAGGCTGAAGTAATTCCTAAACACCACGCTCTGCGACCAGCTCCCATCCGGCCGTCACGCATCATAAGGCTAATCGTGAAATTGCCGTTTTGAAAACCAACGTCACAAAGACATGATATGGAGGCGGACAAAAGGAACGTCAAACCGCATAAGCAATTGCCTCAATAGTCTAACTTTAGCAATGACCAAAGCTCCGGACAGTCGTGTTAAAACGGGGCGAAAGGAAGTATTTTAACTTTTAAGCGATACATTCGAAACTGGGAACTGTTCAGTTTATCACCAGGTTGAAATCGACAAGCTGGGCCTGTCTGCATGCAAGAAAAAAAATCTGTCGGATGTCCTTCAAATACTAGTAACTGCTTCAGCTATGGTCACGGAAAATAGTTCAGACCCAAACTACGACTTTTATGTGTCGATAATTGATAATTCAGCATTCTGGTTGGCTTTGGCCGTAAGTGGATT
>OMLO01001047.1_pt1 | contig 20465 bp, 9 predicted proteins | sample 1674811 | NCBI WGS metagenome assembly OMLO01 (sample SAMN06265003, study PRJEB25207) | coral metagenome | isolation source: Coral host | place: Mexico:La Bocana,Puerto Morelos, Mexico | collected 2008-11-13 | reverse complement strand
CAGTGATCAATCTCATGTACACAGCGCTCGATGTTGGACACAGCTAAATCCCTATCACTGGGTATAGTTGGCTGAAAGGACAGATAAAGTTGTGAATCGTCAGCATAAAAATGATAACTCAAGTTGAATTTTTTAACAATGTCTGAAAGGGGTGAAGTGTAAAGAACGTACAAAATGGGTCCCAACACTGATCCTTGTGGAACACCACATTGAAGAGCATGATCTGAGGAAGCTGCACCATCAACAGAGACATACTGCATGCGATTGGACAGATAAGATTTAAACCATAGTAACGGCTTGCCAGTAACTCCAAAGCGCTGTTGTAGACGGAATAGGAGAATATCATGGTCAACAGTATCGAAAGCAGCGGAGAGGTCCAAAAGTAATAAAATTACCGTTCTACGTTCTCTGGAACCAAAAGAGATATTTCACAATAATAAACAGCATTTTTCTTCATATACATACTACTTTTTATGTTTTTAAATGGCTCAAATAGGAAAGATGCAATTTTTAGCGAAACGTAGAAATGACTATTAGAATGGGGCAGAATATGCAAATGTGTCACTCACTCAGATGTAAACAAATTAATATGTCAACAGCAGACCAATTGATAACGATTTGCTCAAACAATTCCAGAATGCCTAATTAGACTTTTCTTTGATAGAGTTTCGATTAATACTCATCACGGCAGCAAATCCATGTGTAGTCAAAACTGGTTGAAAGATTGAAGGATTGATTATGAACATTGAATGCGAAGAGTCTTTCACTTCTCGAGACGTTTACCCATCGATCCTCCAAGCTCACAGGGGGGTTATAAATAGTGACCCTTTTACGAGTGAATCTTAAGAGTGACACTTTCAGTGAAACTTACAGAACATCACATTAGCCCATTAGATACTCCTTGAAACGCCCAACATTGTTCCTTAAGAGATCCCCCTTTGAAATCAGAATAAACAATTACAACCCTAACCCTTTAAACAGCTGGAGAGCTAACATGGATTTACAAATTGTTTTGGATCGCTATGCCTGTGCTGTTTATATACTCACTCTCTTACATAACAAAGGGTCTAAGAGGAATGAGCAAACTTCTAGAGACAGCATCACAGGAATCAAACTGTGACAATAAAGATATGTCAGACATATTGGTAATAAATTTCTTAATGCAGTTGAAGTAAGTGCTCAGGAAGCAGTTTACTTTATAGTATTACAGATGCCTACGAGCAGAGCATCAAGAGAATTTCAATTTATCAACACATCAAATCCAGAGGAAAGAAAATTTTTGTTGAAAACATTAGCAAAAACCAAAAGAAATATAAGACAAGTCAACTGATATTACATATAGAGTCAGATTATGTACTTGAAAGATATCAAAGAAGACCCCATAAATTAGAACTGCTGTTTCTGGCTCATGTTGTTGCACTGTGGTTCAACAGTGTAAATGACAATACTCAATGGAATGTACAAGAAATGTCTGATAGTAACTTTTTGCCAGAAAGTGATTTTCGCAATAATGTTGATGATGACCCATCTGATGAAACTGATGATACCACAGAATACCAATTACCTAAAAGGAGGAATGAAGCTTGTCAAAAGAGAAAAAAGCAAAGATAATAAGATCTGTAAGGTTTAACCCTCTCACTACTGAAGCGGCCAAAAGCGGCCAACCGGAAATGGCTTTGAGTTCCTAAAGCGGCCAAAAGCGGCCAAGAGAATGTGAAATGATCCTGAGAATTTCTGTAGAGAACAACTTATGCTTTATATCCCATGGAGAAATGAGCAATAAGATCTCATAAAAGACTGTAAGACATACCAAGAAAGATACAAACAGGTTGAAGAAATTATCAAAGGCAACAAAGAGCAGTATGAATACCACTCTGATATATTTGATTAAAACCCACAAGCTGCGCAAGCTTTTGTTATCTGATCTCATACATGATCAATAACAGGACAGACGCATGAAAAACTGACGTCACTTTGTCAAGTTACTCATTAGTTGCCTCTGTTTAGATGTAAGAATGTTTCTTTTTGTTAAAAAGAATTTACTTATCTTCAAATAGCCTGCAGTGCAGTCGTCTTATTGGGCGAGTTAGCATTACAACCTTGCGACCGCCATGTTAGACCCCCATGTTAGACGGTGGGGGATGGGGGAGGGGAAAATTTTTCTTCGCCTTCGCTCCACCCCCATCCCTATTCTTCCTCTTGCCTATCATTCACTCCCTTCGTAAAACTTTGTTTCTCTCTCCAGTCTTCCACTGCATGAAAAATTCAAGATGGCGGCTAAATTTTTTACGTAAAATTTTTACGCCTTCTCTGCAGGCTAGTCTTCAAACCCCATTGAAACGTTATGTATCCGCGACTTATTCACAGTTCCCTTTGATTCGTCACAGTACCACTTTAACAAGTGAGGTTCCGAACTGAAAGTGCAAAGTTATCTGGATCGGATAATTACCAATACACACATGTAATAAATACGAATATGGAGATCGTGTTCATGTAAAATGACTGACAAAAATCTACTTACGTATTTTCTCGGCAGTGCATTGGATAATTTCAGTATCAGGCATTAAAAGTTTAAATTCTTCGTACATGTTCTGAAGTGGTTCGCTGGCAATCACTTTGATATTTTGCTCGTCTTTTTGCTCCAAGATTTTTAACATCACCCGGGTGAACTTTCCCGTGCCACAGCCGACTTCCAAAATTGTGAAAGGACGATCCTGTGTTGATGTTACGATCTCCTTCAATCCAAGACTATTCAAAAAGAATTCCACGGCCTCCACAGGATAATCTTGCCGAACACTCTCATACTGAGAAGCTCCAGCGAAGCCTCGTTGTACGACATCGCGAACGATTTGATTTTGTTGAGACATATTGTCCCGCACTCTGCGAGCAGAGCCTCTCTATAGAGCCTCCCTTGTATATTAACTGAAGAAAAGGTACTGCTTGCAGGGTGATTGTCCGCAGGTCATTAACTCATTAAGTGTAGTCTGTGAAGTGAAGAAAGCGAAGAAAGCAAACAAATTAACGCTGTTCTATAAGCTGGCTAGTCAGGCTAGTCACGAAACCACACTTGGATCGTTTTTCTTCCGAAAAGTGGCTGTTACCCTTCTTTACTTGTGCAAGCAAACTGGAAATTCTAGCGACCTTTCTGGGTCAAAAAGTCGTTAATACTTTACGTAACGTGGGCTCTGTTGATCACGAGTCGGTGTACGCAGTCACGTGATAGATTCAGTAAAAGTGATCCGCAAAGCGTCCAGTTTGGCGCTGTGATGTTCGACAACAAATAACTGAGCATGAATGTTTTGTTGCTCGGCGTTCAGAAAATAAATGCAGAGTGAATGACTTCGTTTAATAAAATCGAATGGATTTTCTTCGCTGTCACAAATAAAAAAGATTACATAATAAGAATGAAAGAAAATAAAGGTCAACAGCCATTGTGACCTGAAGATTACTATACCAGTAAATAGCTTCAGTTAAGTGCATATGTCGTTATCTGGTGAACAATAACATACATATCTAACGTTTTTTGACGGAATGGCTCAGTCATAGCACTTTTCAACTCCACACTAATAGTTACTCCAACTAAATTTCTCACATTTTGATTGATTAAGTTCAAACGAAAACCTGCATTTCTTTTTTGTCAGATCTACCGTGATTGACGAGATGAGACGTTTTCAAAAGGATGTTTACAATTTTCAGGAGGTGGGCCGTTTGCTGATTGTCTTTTCTTGTGTCTGAAAGGGGGCAATGCTAAATCAAACCCACCACTACCCTGTTCCGCCCATTGGACAAGCGGTGTGGCTTTACTCAGTTTACTGACAAGTGTGTGGCTTTACTGAGAGCATCGCCAGTTTGTAAAAATTAGAAACTGCATTAGTTCCAAAATCAAACAGAACGTTGCATCATCAACTTTGTGCTTAGATTACCTGCTTACCTATCCCGTCCGTTCTGCTACGGAGCAATAGGCGAAGTAGTTCTAACCGTTCTTTACCACGACCGTTTTTAATGTAATTTATGTTAGTAATAGGGAATTTGTGGATCTCAGTTCTGTTCACGAGTTGGTTCATTCAGTTTGTTCGATTTGAAATGCATGTATTGTTTTTAAGAAATAGTATAACCGACACGAAAATATAAAAAAAGCCAACAGTAGCCTCTTTTTCAGTTAACAGCTAGAAATCTAAAGTTGTTCTACTTTGTACCTTGCCGACTCTTTGTACACCTGAGCGTGTGCAACAAACTTTCAGTTAGGGAACAAGTAGTTCGTTATCGAGTCATTTGAGTTCTTTTTATTATTAAAATCTACCTTCCGAAACTAGCCAGCTGAGCTACTTTTCACTAATGAAGTTTTATTAGTTTCCCCGGAAGATAGCCAGCTGAACTACCCTTCATTAATAGAGTTTTAACGCTTACTATTCATAGGATAATTTTCCCTTGCTGTCGGTAACACCAATTCAGAATTTTAAATTTAAGTATCTCACTTTTAATTTCCTAGGTTTGTTCTCAGCCTGTTTAATTTTAATCCTAGCACTCTATTTCAATTTTGGAAGCTCCGTGGTGTTGATTAGAATTCGCTATCTTAATTAAGTGTATTGTATACTTGAAGTTACATTAGCATATTGTAAACACTTGGCGTGTAAAGGATGATATATAAGCAAGTACGTTTGTAAAGATTAGTTGATTACATCAACTACATGGATTACATCAAGTGCACTGATTACATCAATTGCACCAATAAACTACCGTTGGACCAAGTTATGTCTCTTCCTTGACGGCCGTAGTGAAGACCATTTGAAGTAAATCCTCGTGTACCAGGAAATCGTGACGAGTTTCCGTCCCCGCAGCCAAGCAGTGCTCTCCAAGATTAGATTCCCCCAGTTGTCAGTTCAAAAAAAAACCTATCGTCACAGTTCCGACCGTATGTCAGCCCAAGCTTGTTTCCAATTTTTTGCTGTTTTCTTTTCAGGTCTCCGAGATCCGTGACTACCTCGCCAACGAGAAGATTCACACTGAAAAAGAGCTGTGCGATATCTCGTGCCAGTTCGAACCAGGCCTCCCTCGTCGACACTCTGAAGTCTCGTTGCGCCCAGTCCCCCAATTCAAGTCGAACACCGTCGGCCGCATGGCGGCAAAAAGGTGCATGAGCCTGTCCAGGAGTACACTACCTTGGAAGGCGCTCTCCCGGATTCGACGAGTTAACGTCATTCTAACGTCAGTGCATGAGGTCGGAAAAGCGTAATTTGACGTTAATATTTTACGATAATAATAGTGCTGTTTTTGAAATTGGACTAGATTTTTGTCTCAAGAAACAGTATGGAAAGCTTTAATCACCGTTTCCGCGGTTTGTCTTCATATTTTGATACTGTTCCTATTCAATGGAATTTCATGTTTTCTCATGGGAATATGTCAGTCAAGTTTATGAAACTTGACTTGTTGTAAATGTTTTTACCGAGTTCTAACTGTGTTTATAATGCCGTTTTTATGAACATAATTTAGCAAGGATTTTCAAAGGTGAATTTGATGCATGATTTATTTTAGTGTATTATTTTCAGTACTGTTCAATTTTCTCTATGGTCCCCGCCCACCCCTTTAACGGCCAAGTGTGAGAGTACGAATAGGCAATGTAATAACGTTACCAGTATCAGGTTTCTGCCGGGTGTCGTTAAACTAAAGCCTCGATAGAAACAAAGCTGTAAAGAAACTAGAACTCGAAGTACAAAGAAAACGATAATCAACGAGGAAACCTCCACAGTCGAAGTCAAGTAGATTCACATAAATCGTTGTTATGCAATTATAGCTGAAACGTAGTTAGTCAGTGATTAAAACGCTAAGAAAGTTATGTGGCGAAACGTTTTTAAGCAGACACAACTTTCGATTGCTGAATGCAATTTTCCAGCGGTAAATTAAGTTGACATAGTTCAGTAGAAACTGGAAAGCTCTTTTTTGAAACGTTTTAGCCAGACATTTTAGAGGTACAAGACACAGCAATCAATCGTGTTAGGGGCCTTATTTTCTAGGAGGAATTTTCCTACAGAACAGTGCACCAGAAGTGGAATATAGGTTCACTTCCACACTCACATTTCTATGTTTGTTAAATCGTTACAAAACAAGTTAATATGTAATTAGGGTCTTGTATATATCAATGCAAAGTGATGAAAAGCATGACTTGCAAAGAATCGCGACATGTTTAAGCCAAGTTATTTATTTAAACATATACGAGATACCACTTCTGTATAATACAGAACTTCGATCCGTTAAGATTATTTTGAAATGCTAGATATTTTTGTATCCATACAATTCAACTTCCTGCTAGGTTGGGGACTTGAAATAAAGTGTTATTACAAGTACGTTTTAACGTACTGTACCTTAACCAAAGTAATCACTTCAGACAGTCCGCAAGGGACACAATCCAGCAAAAATATCGAAACTCTAAGCAAATGCATGTGAAGACGCAAATTGCAGAAAAACTAACCGTTACGAGTGAATCACAACTGGTTTTGGTTTCATTTGTGACGAAAAAGAAAGAAATCTTGGAGGAGAGGAGGGACAGAACAAAATGACGCGCGATTAAACCTCGGCCTGATAATAGGTTAATTTTTCTTCACCTTCAATTATATCAACACACGAACCTGGAAACAGTTTTCAGTTCACTGTTTTAAATCAGTTAATAACGAAACTGTAACATACAATTAAACTGAAACTCGGCAAATTCTAATGTAAATAAGAAGGGCAGTCTTAATCAGAATATATACGCTCGTTTGCGTTTTTCCAACCCAGAAAGTTTACCGCTATTGAAACCATATACCTCCTTCAATACTACACCCAAAAAACTAAACATTTTACCAGTTAGACTAGGTTCACAAGCTCTTTCAATGTTTGGAATCAATTCGTATCTAGCTAGCGCTATGTCTTCTCTATGTAACGTCAAATGCTAAAACGGAAAAAAAGCAAACTGTAAAATGTACCCCGCACAAAGCCACAATAAGCCCACAATATGAATATAATTCACTGACTAAGATCGCTGTCAATTTGAAGTTGTCTTTGTACACCAATACAAATAAATTTTAAAGGGAATGTAATCCAAAGGAATTCCGTTTCCTTTGAAATGTTTTTCCATAGCATTATCAAAACATTCTTTGAAAGCTTTCTTAGTTTGTTCGCTACCACCAGCTATTACAGAAAACGATGAGAAAAACTTGTACGCCCGTTCAATAGAGGAAGGGAGACGATGTCCAAACCTTAGATTTTCTTTTGGAGCGCTAAATAACTGCTGGCACAGTGTGCCAAACAGCGTTTTCCAACTTCCTTGGTTAGGGAAAAGTATGGGAATTTGTTCATAAATGGACTCCAAAACTTTGTACAGATCTGTCACCCACGGAACAGAAGTGTCCTCAAGTGACCACATTATTCCAAAGGATCCACTTGGAGCAAGAACTCGGTGAATCTCCTCAACAGCTGCGCGGTTTGCAAACCAGTGGAAACATTGGGCGGCAATAACCACGTCCACACTTGAGTTAGGAAGGGCTGAAAATTAAAATACAGCGCTAATGGTTAAAACAAGACAGGAATATCTTGTTACAGTGTTGTCTCTTTATTACGCACGATACAAGCATAGGCGTACGAGCTAAGGGTGGGGGGGAGGGAGTCGAGGGGTACGCTCATGATTGGGGCAACGACACTTGAGAGAAAACATTACAAATTAATGCTGTTGGTGTGATTTCCAAACCTTGTAAAGGAGTTTCTAGTTAGTTGTATTTTTTAGAACTTTTTATTTTAATATTTTAATAAGTTGTTAGATTTTACTAGACCAAGACTGTTGATAGACTTGATAGAAGTCATCGAGTATGTAAGCTTTGAATAAAACTATTTTTTGGAATTATAGCTGTTACATTACATTGTGGTAATTGCAAATGTTTTTGTTTTTTCCTGCAATTTGAGTGTGTTAACATCCCGATTTCAACACTCAAACAAACTCCAAGTGCGAAGGTGCCCATAAGCCTATAGATATAAGAGACATGAAATACATCTGAGAGATCCCGCTCAGTGTTAGACCTTTTCAGATTCTGCTCGGCAACTTTTTAGCAACTTTGAAGATTTTGAGCAACTATTTTTTGTCAGAGAGCAACTTCTGGCAACTTTTTGGAAAACTAGCACTTTTCTGGTAACTTTTGGGCTATTTTGAACCAAAATGCTGAATAAGCCCTTTTTGTCAAATACACAAGTTGAAATTCTCTTGGTTAAAATTATAAATATCATTCTAGTAAAAGTCATACTTTTACCCTTTGATTGGGTATCATATGGACGTGTTAATTAATTACAAGAATTGGGTTAGCCTCAACCTCGTTCCCAGGGCTTTTCCCTTCTCGTGGGGGCGCCCCCAAGTGAAAATTGAGTTAGCCTTGGGTTGCCTAATTTTATTTGTTGTAACTAGTTACTTAATTGTACCTTAATGTTGATAACAAAGCAACTGTTATTAAAATTAGACATGCTGTGTTAAAAATATTCAAGCAACTTAACAAAATTTTGAGCAGCTTTTTGGCATATTTCTGAGCAACTTTCAGCTTTTTCGGAGCAGAATCTGGAAAGGCCTACTCGTTTACAGAAGTGATTATGTACGCAAACATTATGTGTGTCATGCAATCGTTTTAGATATAAATGTGACGAGTCCAAAAGAGGGTTGCGTGACACTAGTTTCTGAATTAATCTTTACCAAGATGCAGTTTATATTTCGAATATTAAGTTGAAAATGTAAATTGGCCACCGCAACGAAATTGGCAACTCTTTACGGTGGCCTATTTACATTTTCAATTTAGTTGAAATAACCGACGCAGCACCACAGTTTCTTTAGAAACTTTCACCTTTTATATTTCGAATACCCGAGAAAACCTGTAACTAAAAAGTGAGGTTCCGAACGGAAAGTGCGAAGTTACCTGGTTTACGTTAACTGCACCAACAATGACCAATAATAAATACTGGAAGGTCCTGGAACGATCATGCAATATTGAAATGACTGACAAAAATCTACTTACGTATTTTCTCGGCAGTGCATTGGATAATTTCAGTATCAGGCATTAAAAGTTTAAATTCTTCGTACATGTTCTGATGTGGTTCGCTGGCAATCACTTTGATATTCTGCTCCTCTTTCTGCTCCAAGATTTTTAACATCACCCGCGTGAACTTTCCCGTGCCACAGCCGACTTCCAAAATTGTGAAAGGACGATGCTGCGTTACGATCTCCTTCACTCCAAGACTATTCAAAAAGAATTCCACGGCCTCCACAGGATAATCTTGCCGAACATTCTCATACTGAGAAGCTCCAGCGAAGCCTCGTTGTGCGACATCGCGAACGATTTGATTTTGTTGAGACATATTGTCCCTCTGTGAAAGCAGACACACGTGTCACGTGTTAGATTCAATGAAAGTGATCCGCAAAGCGTGCAGTTTGGCGCAGTGCATGCGCTGAGTATGAATATTTTGTAGCTCGGCGTTCAGAAAATAAATTCAAAGTGAAGTTTTGAACCTCGCTTCATTTAAAAAAATCGCTCAGATTTTCTTCGCTTTCACAAATGAAAAAGGTTACATAATAAAAATGAAAAGAACATAAGGTTTACAGCCATTGTGGCCTGAAGGCACACTGCAGTAATCTTTGATTACTGCACCAGAAACCTCCAGAGACGTTCTTAGGCTTGTCACGCGTTCGTGGGGAGGAACACGTGACAAGCCTAAGACAAGCCTAAGTCTACGTGGAAGGCTACTGAACCAGTAAATTAATAGCTTCAGTTCGGTGCATATGTCGTTATTTGATGAAATGACCCCTTAATGACATCATAACATACATACCTGGCGTTTTTTGATGAAATGGCTCCGTAGAGGCTCTTGTCAATTCCGCCTCCTAAAGTCCTCGCATTTTGATTGATCAAGTTCAAACGAAAAAATAAAAAGTTTTCAGCACTGAAAAATAGTAAAACAAAAAGAGACAGTTTGAGAAATAAAAAAAAAACAGAATAAATGCATAAGTCAAGTGGCACTTTAATGACAATTTATATTATTGTTAATGTTATATCATGTTGATATCCTTCATTGTAAATGATCATTTTAACTTAATGGACTAACATTTTAACGTTTCTATTTTCGTTTCCTTACTTGTTTATTAATTAATGTTCATTTATGTTATTTTAAGAGTGGGCTTCCTGTGAAGTAGCTTTTAGCTAAGCGGAGTTGGCACTAGAAATAAAGAATTACCATTACTATTACCAAATTGCATAAAGTAATATTTTCCTAAATAAGCGTGAGGCTCCCTATTCCATCATATAGCTTTCTTTTTAAAACAATTTAGACTGCACTCTGTATTATTTTGTATTAGTCTGTGTTCTCTTATTATTATGGGTTACCCCCAGGATACATGGCCTGACACTTAAATAAAGTTTTATCATCATCATCATCATCGTCATCATCATCATCATCATCACCATCATCATCATCATCATCATCATCATGATTATCAACATTATCATCATCATTATATTATCATTAAAGTACAGTCACTTTCTTCGAGAAAATTAAGATACATGTAGTCTTAGAGCTAAAAATCATTCAATGATAGCGACTTTTAGGAAATTTAGCCTTCCTCGACTCAACAAGGGCGGAGTGTCATAATGACTGGATAACAGACTTTCAGTCTGTCAATGTCAGTCTGTCAATTAAGGATCGTATTGGCCAGGGAGCATTGATGTTTTTACTACCAATTATCGGGCGCGGGGAAACGGGACACAACGGATTCAGAACACAGAAGCTTTACCACCCTCCCAGTAGTCCAACGCACGCTTAGTAAAATAGCATCTTATAAAGTCCTCAACGAGTTTCAAATTCTATTATAGAACCCCAGGTAAAGAACCCTGTTTTAGACTAAATTATTTGCACAGTGGCCACTTTTCCATACTCTTTACGGCAGTACATACCCATACAGCTAGCTTATATATAGCAGGATATCCCCACATTCCACCAGGGGAAAATGTAATGTTTTGGTTCGGGGTAATCTGCCGAACAAGATATATAGTTAATTCGTAAAATACCCGTAGATTGTGAAGAATGTAAATGAATATATGAAACTGCGGAGAAAGATATAAGAAAGATATGAAGACATGATGATCTACGCGTATATTACGAACTAACAATGTGACCAGCTCCCAGTTGGCTTGATAGCTCAGTTGGTAGAGCACTGCCGCCGGTATCTAAGAGATCATGGGTTCGAATCCTGTTCAGGTCTGATCTTTTTCAGGCTCTAATTTCGCAGCTGGTTAAGTTGTTTGTATAACTGCGATGATCAGTCATCTCTTCATATCTTTCTACGCAGTTCAAATATATGATCTTTGATATGTTCATTGGCATTGCTGTACAAGGTTCGCAAATGGTAGGTTCAAGGTTTCAAGGTTGTTTTTCGCGGTTTGACTTGACTTGACTTGAAGACAGGTGTATTTTGTCTTTTATTCGTTTCAACCGTCTTTACGCTCCAACCTGTCTAGTTAAACAAATCTGAAGAATTAGAAAAAAAATTAAGGTGGTTCGCTGGGCTGATAGTCGAGTTCCCATGACCATTGCTGGTCGTGCCGCAACGAATCATCTTTGACCCATCACGGTCTGTTTACGGTCTTCATGGGTCGAGCACGGGTAATCACAGGAATCTCAAGAATACGCGTCTCGAGTAGGACGTGACTCTTTAAAGTGTGCGTGTTGTGTTACACATTGATACAAGGCATTCTATGGAATTTAAAATAACGAAGGATAAAATCGCGCCGTGAAATAAAATGTTACCTTTTTTTTAAAAAAAAAAAAGAAATTATACCTACCCTGCAAGGTTTCTGTTGTCCATTGTCCTATTTCATCGTCTTGGGTTTTGAGGTGTTTGGTGCAGCTTTCTTCTCGTTATTTTTTTAAATTCCATACAGTTACCTCTAGTTCTCTCGACTCCTGTATAAAGTCCAGTTTGACAGCATTTATTAATTTTACATGATCAGATGGGCTCCTAACATGATTTAGAATTCAGCGTTTTTATTTATTTATTTTATTCCAGTCGGTGCGATGTCTTACGATTTTACCGACTTAGTACCATATAAATGTAAATGCCGTGTAGAGCGTTCAATTCAAATTCACAATGTGTAGGATTTTGTGAGCTTGGGATGCCTGTGGTTCTATATGATTGTCACAATGGAAGTGACTCGACTGTCACAATGGAAGTGACTCGACTGTCACTTAGTTCACACCCCCAAGATCACCTTATTTGGCAAGCGCATACACAGAACCTCTAAGGACGCGTAGCAAGCCGAACACTTCAACGATTAGAAAGGCGAAAGCAGGGAAGATTTAGAGACACCCCTTTCTTTAGCTGAAGTACAAGATGACTGAGAACTCAGAGCGAAAGTAAGTGTATTTTATAAGTAAGAGGATGATAAGGGTTAAACAATATTGGAGAAAGAATTCCCTGTCTTTCATCAAACAGAGGCGAATATGAGCTGGGTCGAATCAAAAGAGCAAAATGGGTTGAAGTCAACTACCTAAACCTTCAACAGACAGTGTCTTACATTAAGAGTACAATTTTCAACATATTTTGTTGATCATTTGCTGGGTCCAGAGCAACGATACTGATGACGCGAAAAACGGGGAAATTTGCATACTTGTCCAGTGTGCTTTTTGTCAGAGAGGGTTTACGAGATTACTCAAATTTTCTGTAATGCTCCGCTTTTTTCTAGCTTACACTTAATTACGTTTAAGTGTACTTGCTCGTCGTACCAATTTTAGCTTATACTATTTTGTTTTAGTGCCCCTAGTTCACTAGAATTTGTAGACATGTGACACCATAGTAAAGTTGGAAGCTGCAGGTACATGTTCAAACAGAAAAGCTGATTAAATGTAGCGCTTCGAATGGCTGTGTTGTGAGAGCTTGAGAGTGTTATAATCACTTGATAATTAATCAAGACAACTTTATCCCAATGATAACAAGCTCTTGGACGCTAACCGGTATTTTTTTCATCTCCCCTTCTGTTTCTGAGAGAACTTCCAGAGCCTGTAGATTTAAGTCTAATTAAGTGCTAAATCGTCATATTTCGACGAAATACGTCTGTTTACAAACAATCAATTAGTAATTTTTAACTGTCAACTGGATCATATACTGTCAAACATTTATGAAAAGTGGTTTAGTCAGGGTCCCAACAGGGTGACGTGGGGGGTTCCCACCGGATTTTTGATTGCCAAAATAAAGCATGGAAAAACAGTGTGCACCTTGTCAAAACCACATGCTCTTGCAAGGTAGCCGGAAAAGTTTTCCTGCCATTTGTTACATTTTCTGTAAATAAATAATGAAAGATCATATATAGAGCTTGATAGCTCAGTTGGTAGAGCAATGCACCGCTATCTCAGAGGTCATGGCTTCAAATCCTGTTGAGGCCTGAATTTTTTTCAGGCTTTAATTTCACAACTGCTTAAGTTGTGTGCATGACAACAATGACCAATCATGTCTTCATATGTTTAGCCACAGCTCAAATAATTATATGATCTTTCATATATTCATTTGCAGTAACATGTGCTACAGTATGTTCACGACACTTATTGTTCACGTCACATTAATTTTGCGATTATTTTTTTAAATTGCAAAATTCGTGAAATTAAGGTGTCATGAAAATTTCACGTAATATGTAGGTCCACTAACAGCAGAATTACTAGGAGGACTTCTTCACAAACAGGCTAGGCGCCATAGAAATGTTTCAAAAGCAAAGAAACTATCTGAAAAATACTCCAAACTGTCGCTGGCAAAATTTGACTGCTAAAAACAGCTGATTTAAATTTCATAGCTTTCTCGTCTAATCTTTCTGTAGTGGTAGGTTTTTAAGTGTGCATACCATTGATGTCAAATCATCGATGTACTAAATCAAGTGTTCACAGTTGTGCATGATTTTGTGCATGATTTTATCAGCAAGCTATTGTTTTGTTCTACTGATTTCTAACAAAAACATCAATGTGTGCTTTCAGAGACTGTTTTGTTTGTCAACTCTTTCTTTCAAGTTGAACTTTATAGCATGTACGTTCTGAAGCACCTGTTAATGTACCTTGCAGCAAAAAGTGAAGAGACTATTAATTTGCATATGTGCTGAATGGCACATGCCCATGTACATGATACATCCACAATGAAATTCCGACCTTGTTTCCGAGAAAAGTGTTTGTGTTTGACATGTCTTCCTTGAGGCCAATAGACCAATTTCAATATACTAAAATTCAGACAATAGACCTCAGCACGAGGCTCTGGGGAACACCTACTGAGGTCTGTTGTTTAAGGCTGAATGTTAATATATCAAAATTGGTCTATTTCATTTGTTTACTAGCCAAAGTGGCTAGTGAAAATCAAAAACCTACTAGCCAAACTTGTACTTCTGATTATACCTCTCTTGCATTTTTCAAAGGTTTTTGCTATAATAATTAAACAATGCACTCAGTCACATCAACTAGTTTTCTAGCAGAGCCCAAACATATGTCTTTTCATCTGACTTAAAGTGTTTTACCTTTCTTGAGAAGTACCTTTTTGTTGTGTTATGAGAAAGCAAACTGCATTATTTTATAGTCTGAAAGCTCTAATGTAGCATAATGTTTCAATTTTCTACTCTTGCAAAGCCACACTTAAATGCTCTTGGTATAAAGGAAAGAGGGAAAGGTGGCCTCATGGTTAGTGTACTCGTCCTTGGAGTGAGCGGTCTGGGTTGGAGCCCTAGCTGGGGACACTGTGTTGTGTTCTTTGGCAAGACACTTAACTCTCACAGTGCCTCTCTCCACCTTAACCCTAACCCATAAATGGGTACCGGCAAATTGTTGGGGAAACCTAACAAATTACGGGGAATGACCTGCGATGGACTAGCATCCCGTCCAGGGGAAGTAGAAATACTCCTAGCCGCTTCATGCTAAAGAAACTGGGGATAAGCTCCGGCAGCTATGATCCAGTGGGATCCAAGGTTTCATTTTTTATAAAGTAAAGAATTTTTTTTTCAGATAATTCCTCTTTCAGTTTATTGTTTTTTTTTGTTCCCAGATATGAATTCAGCCATGAATATGACACTGTTACAGAAATCTCTAAAACAATTTTAAATCAGACGGCACATAGACCCACCATTGGCATCATATGTGGGACCGGTTTGTCGTCACTAGGGGATATTGTTTCTGATAAAGTCTGCATTCCTTATGAAAAGATCAAGCACTTTCCTAAAAGCACAGGTATGTTATGTCATAAAAGTATAAGAAAAAGGCCAGAAACTATATGTTGGGTGAATAGCCTGGTATTTTTATTTAATTAAAACTCAATTTAAAAGTTTCATCTGGGCAAACAAGGTATGTAAAAACGAGAGACTTGTTGTTGCCACCTTAATGACAACAGTTATGAGGTCTTATCACTTCTTATTCCTTCTTTTAGCTTTTTAATAATTTGTAATGTAACGCACCATGGATAATAAGTGGATTTGTTGTTATACAAATATTTTTATTCATTGTTATTGTTCAAGCATACTTGATTTGTCACACACGGAGGTGAATAGTTAAACCTGTGCTAGCAGGGTTGCCGAAAGTAGCTAGTCAGCCACTAGTAAAACCCAGCGCCTTGTCAGAAAACCTCATGTACATTCACTGCTGGGTTTTTCTTCGGACTGTTAAGTAAAGATACTAAGTTCAGCTGCCATACAAAGCTCCAACAGTAAAGCTGCCTATAGATTGTAGGCCAGTTATATGTTCATGTACCTACTATATCCTAGTTTTGAACCAATTACCATAACATACTTGCTATTAAAAAAACATTTTCATTTTAATCCCAATTTCTCAAACCCTCTGACCATGAGTCAATATTAATTTTTTAAACCTTCCAATAACTGGTCGGAATGATTGAAAGTCATTTCTCACCTCTTCCTATCAGTCTAACACTGTTATTTTCTCCTGAACTCGTGAAATACCGATAAAAGACTGAACTTACGTATACCTCTAAAGTCATCTAATGTAAAATTGTAGAGAAAAGTATTTTTAAACTGAATTGTTCTTTTACAACTTTACAGTTCAAGGACATACTGGACAGTTTGTGTTAGGCACTCTTAACGGCAAAACTGTGGCAATGATGCAGGGTCGCACACATTTGTATGAAGGATATACAGTTGGACAGGTATGTTGAAATTGTAAATATCATCATTTTCTAAATGTTTTGCAAGCAATAAACCTGATCCTGTTATTGGTTGGCTATATTTTGTGTTTCTTCTTTTTTTTTTAATGCTTGTTGCCATAGTCATTCCAACTTACATGTATATAAAGCTAGACCTCTTTGCACTCTGCAGATCACTCTTCCTGTGCGTGTCATGGTTCATCTTGGTATCAAGACTCTCATCGTCACCAACGCTGCAGGAGGGCTCAATCAGAGTTACAAAGTTGGTGATATTATGATTGTCAAGGACCATATTAATCTGCCTGGACTCACTGGAGAGAGTCCATTGAGGGGTGGCAATGATGACAGGTATACATACGTATATGTTGTAGTTAAAAATTACATTCAGGTAAAAAATGAAATTCCTTATTGTCTCTTAACCCTCATTAGGGTTAGAAGACAAAGGAAATTGAGAATCAAAGTAGGTTAAAATTATTTTTACTTGAATTTAATTTTAAACTACAACATATACACTCAGGTTTCAATTATATACATATAAGTTCTCAAATATATTAAAAGTTCATGAGATTAAAGACCTTCTGTGACAAAAGATATTACTTCTTCCAGCTTTGCATTTTATGCCAAATTACAGTAAACATACATGTATCAGACAGATGATTTTTATGATAAATATGTGTCCTGTGTTTTGTATTAAACAAAGGTAACTATTTTATTTAATTAGTTTCTAAAGAAACTGTTGGGCTATGTTGGTAAGCAAGTGAAACACATATTAATAGCTATTTATTAAGTTGATTTTGAGAAAGGAATTAAAACGTAATCACATAGTAAGCTTGTGAAGCTAACATTTTGAGTCTTAGCTCCTTGTCAGAGCAAAGTTTGTGAATTATTTAGAGTGGAGTAATTGCTACATTGTGTGCATGCTAAAGTAACAATTTTAATCCCTAGTCAAGACCAAATATTACCAAAAAATTCTTACCAATGATACATGCCTCGCCTCCCCCTAATAATGAGCCCACCCATCTGGGTTCAAAGAACACCAGTTTTCAAGCTGTACATGTACTAGCCCAAAAGTCAATCTTACTAGCCCTCCATTAACAGTTCAATGATTTCATCTCTTGAAGGTCTATGGAAAACACCCTCCCCCCCTCCTCCCTCTGCAAAGAAACCAAAACAATTACATTGCCCCTCGGGAAAGAAAAGGAAAAAAAATTAATAAGTCTGACTGCAAATTAAAATCCCGTGGCTGCAGATGGTCAGGCACAACCTTAGTGTAAGCCCAGAACTTACAGTACTAATGGCATTTTATGGTAATTATTTAATTTTTAATTTTTTATGGTAATTATTTAATTTTTTATGGTAATTATTTAATTTTATTTAACTGATAAAAATAATTAAAATAATTTATCAACAAAGAACAATATGAATTAAATCGGAATCCCACAAAGATGTTCTTCATCTATTTGCTTTTCAAGATCAAATTGAAAGTGTTTACTTTTAAGTGTTTTTGTGGAGAGAGGAAAATCGAAAAACCCAGAGAAGAACCCCTGGAGCAAGGACAAGAACCAGCAACAAATTCAACTTATGATGTTAAGTCCAGGATTCAAACCCAGGCCACATTGGTGAGAGGCAAGTGCTCTCGCCACTGTGCCATCCCTGCTGCCCCAATTAGGCCATTCTACGAAAAATGCATGCTACAGGTTTACAAATAATTGACAGTGATAATTAAATGTTTATGGCAGGTTTGGTCGCAGATTTCCAGCCCTTTCTGATGCATATGACAGGTCCCTTGCTAAAACTGCTCTTCAAACAGCCCAGGAATTAGGCTATAGCTCATTCATTCAAGAAGGGGTTTATGCAGCTCAGGTTGGGCCTGCATTTGAGACTCCAGCTGAATGTCGATTCTTAAGTATGGTAAGAGAAAAGTTTTCTTTATTTTGTAGATTTGTTCAACAGGTTTGGGGGTGTGGTTGTCGCTGGTGTTTTTATGTTGCAACAGTTACTGTTCTTATCACATTTTGAGTTCTTCTGTGGTCAATTATTGAACAGACGCATGGCAAAATGGGATCTATTTGTTATAAATAAAGAAACAAAAAAAGTTAACGACATCATCTATGCATCTGTCCTCCAATTGATCATAAATGAGAACCAGTCAAAATGTAAGTCAGAATAATAATCAACATAGTTTACATAGACTATTATATAAAATTACAGTACAATGAACAGTGTACATTAAATTATTTAAGTTGAAGTTTTGATTGGGCAAATGTACCACAGTGACTGTAATATAATTATGTTGACACCCAACTCTTTATTTAGGTTGGGGCAGATGCTGTCGGGATGAGCACAGTTCATGAGGTGGTGATAGCAAGGCATGCTGGGGTCAAAGTTTTGGGATTCTCGTTAATCACTAATGCTGCTGTAATGGGTTATGAAGAGAATGGTACTGCTGCTAATCACATGGAGGTTTTAGAAACAGGGAAGAAAAGATCTGCTGCGATGCAGAACTTGGTCTCTACTGTTGTGGCAAAAATTGAAACTGAAAAGTAGTTTTTAGTGTAACATTTTTTTCACATTTGACTGGCGGAGCCTGGGTATGTACAGAGGACAAGTGGGTTGGTGAGTGGGTAGGGGGTAGTGTGGGTTGACTAACCATTTTGTGAATATATAGAATTCATTTGTAGTGAGTGCACTTAGCATATTTAATAAAAAAAATGTAAGTTGTGTCAGTATAAAACCTATGGAGACAGCTGATAAATAAATACTAGTTTATACATGTAGCTTGAGGAGTAACTAATTCCTTTTAGAATATTACAGTATCTGGATCTGTAGTACTTGGGGCATTATTTGGAACACATACTGTAGTGATTAACTGGTTATAAAAAATCTGATCTTTACTCTTATTGTACTAAATATACTTGTCAACTTTTTGCAAGTTGCAAAGGCATGAGATTTTATCCTGGTTGTGCCAGGATCTTGTTATGGTGGCCCATTCATAACCAGAGGTTCTTAAGGTTTCTGAAGTTAAGTTTTGCTCTGAACAAAACCTCTTTCCCAATACTTTTCTGTTGTAAAATTGGGCAATCTGAAAGTGGGCACGGACTTTTTTTTAATGTAAGAACTAGCTTTTCCTTTATTAGTTACTCCGTTTCTACTCATTTTAAGTTTACAGTACATATTTTTCAGAAGTGTGCCAATTACATGTAAGCTGTTAATAATAAAGCAGATTTTTTAGCTCGGTATTTGTGTTAAACAGCATAGACTAATGCTTTTTTTTTTAAATAATTATACTAATGATTTTTTTTAAAATATACTAATGATTGTTCCAGGAATATTCTAATTACTGTATGTTTCCTAGATGAAATTGAGTGACCTACACCCTTGAATGCATTGGTTTATACTGACGACCAACTAATGACTCACCTGCACTTGTATAGATTATCTTTACTGTTCACTGACTGCACACCTACAGTTAGCTAGGCAAAGCTTTTGTAACATACACCAGGAAACCGACAGTAAACGGATAGACATTTCTTTGTCGACTGTTGTTTGTCTACATGTATCATGGCCAACGTGGTTATATCTTTTAATATTTTTAATGTATTGTTAATAACCTAGCTTCTTCATTGTTGTTACAATTTAAAAGGTATTTAAAAGAGTTCATTTGAACTGTTGCATAACAAATTAAGGGTAATATATTTTTTGTGCAGTGTTGCAACACTTTTCTTTTTTAAACCGGTTATATTTTGAAATCATGTTTGTCAAATATAGTATATATTAAATGTATCTAAGATATTTAATAAGTGAAAATTAAAGGATTATAAATACAATTTTGTTGTCTTGTACACTCTTGGTTTCTTCATAATTATCAGCATTTTTATGTGTGCACATTAATATAATTAATATATATATCTTGGTCTGTACAAAGAAAGTTTACAAACTTAATCAGTAAGAGGTATTTATTTTGGAGTTTGTACTGTAAAACAGCTGCCTGATTTAATTATACATATTTTAGAGCCAGTTACAAGGCTGCTGCCTAAGAAAAATTTTAGGGAGCCCTTCGGGCTCCCAAAATTGAAAGTTAGGAGCCCAAGTCATATTTTTAGGAGCCCAGAACTAATTTTAAGATACCAGCCCGGCATCAACCATTACCCCCCCGTGCTCCCTACCACGCCCCCCCTCAGTAAAATAGACTGCCTCATATTTAACTGATGCAAATGCCGCATTCTGATGCTTGTGACAGGAAATCTTATCTTAAAGATAGGTGATAGTGGTCATGAAAATTTGCTAAAATGTA
>OMLO01001046.1_pt1 | contig 20468 bp, 12 predicted proteins | sample 1674811 | NCBI WGS metagenome assembly OMLO01 (sample SAMN06265003, study PRJEB25207) | coral metagenome | isolation source: Coral host | place: Mexico:La Bocana,Puerto Morelos, Mexico | collected 2008-11-13 | reverse complement strand
CTGACTCTTCTTGTTGCTGGCTTTATCTAGCCTGCGTAGCAGGCGTTAAACGAGGTAGAGGAAGGCAAAGCACGGATAAAAGTAGAAGGGTGTGATTAAGAAGTAGCTTCTTCTAAAAGAAAAAGACTAGAGTGCAAAAATCGATACCCTATTTATGACCAAAATGGCGGCAAAATGGCTAAAATCGATACCCATACGTTTCTTATAAGGAAACCCCGTTAATACGGCCAAGGGCCCACATTCTGAAATCCCAACCTGCAAAATCCTTTACACTAATACTCCGTTTATATGGCCACTCAAATTAGATGTTCACCTTTTCATTGGTAATATTTCATACACTGATTCAAGGTTTCAAATTTTGTTAAATTACCAGTCTGCATTCCGTATGCTTATTAAAGAACCAGTTATTTAGACGTATAATTATGATATATACGTTAAGATGTCACTTAATTTAGACCACAATTTTGAAAATTGACCCTATACCGGAATATGGCCACGTTGGTGGCACGATATTTGCTGGTGATTGGTCTCATTCGATTTCCTTTGTCTTCCACTCGTTTCGGACAATGAGAAATCTGACGATGAAGAATAATCCGGACTCGTTCTTGGAAGTCGTTCTCTCGTAACGTTGCTTTCCGTCTGCTTTTGTCGCTCCCATTATTTTTCTCCTGCCGACTGCTGATGAAGCACTAGCTGCTTCGCTTTCTGAGGGTTAATTGAACCACGGGCTCTTTTCTCTTTCGGCTAGATTTTGCCTTCTATCAGGATTAAATTCATCGATTTTCTTCTTGTTTGGTCCTGGTTTTTGTTTTACTTTTTACCCAAGGACTTTCCTCCGTTCTGGAGCGTTTCATGACGACGAAATGAATTGGTTTCGAAAGCGTGACCACAGTTGTTGAGTGTAAATAAAAAATGCTATCGAGTTTCTGGGGAATCAATGACTTATGAGGATTATGGCACCTTGCCGGTTTATTAACTTCAATTAACAAATCTCTTTTTGTCCATAACTCGCTCGCATTTTCATATTTTTACTTACATTTTTTGTGAAATGATACCTTAAATGACAAACTTTAATTTTCTTCAAAAATATTGACCGATGTAGCCCCGCGAAGGTTTGGAGTATCCTTAATCCAAAGATAGCCACAACAACAACTCTGGCTTAACGGCTACGATTAGAACCTATGATCTCCGCGATGCAGGTTAGCGCCGGCTAGCAACGGGCCCGGTAGCTACTATCACAAGGTCTCATGGCTGGAGACCCTTTGATAGGACAATAAAGAACAAACAACAATAACCATGGCCCTATGCCAAAAACAGTGACAGCTGCTACACTTTGATGATCTACAAGCCTACGAGGGCTGCTTCACTTTCTCTACAAACTGAACTACAATCCACGACTAAAGTCCTTGACACGCCTGAATCAGATAGCACGAAAATTCGTTGACAAGCGTATTTTGGAGTAATGACATCACTGGAATAGGGTACTCCCTCCCCCCGAGACAATGTTGGAAACGAGATCACGATAAGCAACATTGAATCGGGAGAGGGGGATGAACTGACAAATTTCCGAGACAGATGCTGCAAATTAAAAGCGGGCAAGTGTGCCAAGACTTTTGTCGGGGATTGTAGCAAGCTGATACCGATCTTCCGGTATCGCAGAGGTCATGGGTTCGAATCCCTTTCAAGTCCGAATTTTATTTTTTCATTAGTTTCTCAGCTGCTATTACATCTTTCTTCGCAGTTCAAATATATGTTTTTTCATATATTCACTTGCATTTTCCCACCATCTATGGGTATAATACAGACTTACAACATGACCAGATCCCAGCTGATAATAACTCAGTTGGCCAAACTGCACTACTAATGCAGAGGTCATGGGTTGAAATCTCGTTCTAGCCTGATTTTTCTGTACATGCAAAATTGCGTGCAGTGACCGTACATGCCTTTACATCTTCAACTATATGATCTATTCACTTGCAGTATGTTAATCAGTTGAAAAACGAAAGAACGTGAAACCCCTAGAGAAAAAGAAGAAGAAACCGGTAAGGTGGCCATTTATTTCAGTGAAATTGCAGCTTACTATACAACATGCTGCGCGATGCAAATTACGGACAAAAAATAGAGCCATACGTCTTTGATGTTGCCATGTTTACACCTACGATATCGTACTTTTTTGGTACGCTTCCGCGGATTTGGTATAGCCATGGTTCGTATTTTAGTTGGCGCGACGTACTCGAGCCAAAATTCCCATTGCGAAAATGCTGAACGAGCCTTCCAAAGAGGTACGATTAAATATTCATCAAACGCGGCCAAGTGACCATATCGTAGCGTGACTTGATATCGCAGGATATCAAGACTGTAGTCACGGCTTCTGATTGGCGAACTGCGAATTTGAAAACGGTAGATTTTAGTGAATGTGATGTCACCGTATAACAATTTCGCATCGCAAAAATAGTCGGGCTTGGCACTACTCAAAAATCTCATGATTTACATACGATTGTCTGTGGTAGATATTCAGATTTCTAGTGATAAGTTAGATGAAAAAAGGTTATATGCAGAAAAACAGAAAAATCAGAACGTCTTGATAAAATGACGCAACTAATAAATACGGAAGTTGAACATACAGAAATGATCTGCGCCATTAGAAATTAAATATATTGGAGAGGGAGGATGTGCGGAGAAAGCAGAGTAGTTTTATTAGCTCGTCAAGTATGACTTCGGCTTCTAATGAAAATCTGTAAAATGCAACAAAGAAATTTATTAAAAGTCTGTTTAATTACCGTTTCGAGCGGAACTGTGTTCTTCCGAACGGATTAGGAATATGCTTTGAAAAACTATCATTACTTGGAGTCTTTTTTCTCAGTGTGTGAGCTAACAAAGGATAAACATTTTTAGATTCTAAAATAAAAATGAAAAGGGAGATATATCTTAAGAGTCTCGAAGGCAAGGCACGTACGTAGAAATTCATGAATTAGCCCTTCGTATGGACTCAATGAGCGGGCATCGAGACGCGCAGGACGTTTGCGCTGTCAGCTTTCTTGCGCATATTTTATTGTCTTCAATTTATCTTAATTCAAACGTCGGTATACGTAAGGCTAAATTTGACGAAAATTTTAATACCACGGAAAGAGGAAATGTGTCCTTCTGTAGCGTTGACGTTCCATGGTTGGTTTATTTTATAATTTAATTTTCCATAGAAGTGCAAATTTAAATATAGCTACATATACGTAACATTTATTCTTGATAATTTTTAATTTGCAAAGCTCTCCTTCAATCGTTTTACTTTGTTAAAAACGCCCACTGTTCTTCTTTTTTCATTCATACTCGCACAGCACCCTGTTTTTGCTCACTGCGGGATGTCTAAGAACACGTCGTTTATTTTGCCTTTTTTTGAAAAAAAGTGAAATTACCGTGCGAATTCTTGCTCTGATGACTGCTGTCTTTGTTTCTTGCCCTCGCCAACGTCTTGCGGCGCGTGGAAATTATTCGGGTACGTTTTTGAATGGCCATGCTTCAAAGGATATTATTGTTTACAAGTCGCTTGAGATCAAGATAATGTCACAAATGATTAATTCATCAGCGGACCCCACCTGCCAATTGAAAAAAATGACTCACCTGTACGCTATTGGCGCGCACGACAAAACAAAGGTAATGCTAAAATCTGTTATCTGACAAGACACCCAACCACATGGCTCATTGAGCTACCAGCAAAGCCAAGACGCTTGCGAATCGGAACTTGTCTACATTGTACGGTCATTTCTCGCCGACAAAAACTAATTTTGTACCGCAGTATTGCAACAATAGGTGCAGTACTAGAATATTCCATTTCAGCAACAAAAGGGCTTCCTTTGCAGAGCGGCGCAAGTGAACCAACTCGATATGTTTACAGCGACAGTACAAAGAGCAAATGAGATGCTAAGTCAGTGAACGACTTGTACAACAAAAGCACTCATTGATGAAACCACAACGTGCTCATCATTGATTTCTAGAACGTAAACAAGATTTGAAAGAAGCGTCGAATTGATACCGTCTGTTGTACGCGTGTCGAGCCAATATAGAGCGTTGTTCTTTGTTCGGGGCCAAGGAAAGAATTCGGAAAATAAACTTGCGGTCGAAGATTTGAACTGACTGAAATTTCCGTCCTTTGTTAACGTTGTGAGTTATCGCCACATTTACAGTGATCATTACTTCATTTTGCTGACAGGTTTGGAGGACAGGATATCAGTTAAGGTTAGTTCAGTCTATCGCTTCAGTCTTATCGCTTGCATGTAAATGACTCACTGTTTAGTAAGTAAGACAAGGCGAAACAGGAAATTTGTTTCGAATCACTACTTGGCACAGCTCGCGATCACATTACACCCCCTAAAACAAAATTTAGCTAACCTGCCTACGCCGAAATTGCTTTATTGTTATTTTTGAAAACCGCAAAGTTGAGATCACTTGAAGTACAGTAAGCCAACCTTTCTAGAATAAACTCGTTATTTGTCAGTAATTAGGAACCGTATTGAATTTTTGGGCGTGGATCAGACAGCATGATGCATAGAAAAGACTAGTCTTAGAATTAAAACAAGCTCAAGACAACATAAAGTAAAGTAAGAAATATTTTACTTTTATTTTGACCAAACCAGGCATTTTTTTTTTCAAATCAACAAGAATATATTTCCAATTCACTTGCAAGTCAAATCGTGCAAAAACGTTTATAGCATACAATCTTAAGTAACAAAGAATTCTCCATGGCAACTGATTCCAACTGAGACGGCATCAACAGGAAATTTTTTATTCAAAACTTGAACGCATACATACTTCGAATAAACCGACAAGCCATTGTTAATTTAGTTTTAAAGTTGTTATGATCTTTTTTGAAAAAATCCTATTGTTTTAGGGGTTTCACTTCTCGCGTTATTCAGCGACAATTTTTTTCGGAACATAAATAAACAGTTTCGATCTAAGCATGTACAAATTTGCCCCCAGCGTTAAAAAAATAAGGATAAAAGTTGTAAAGAAAATAACATGACGGCGTCCTCAATCCGGTCTGTTATAATGAGGTTGTCTGTGTATGTGTTTTACGTTCAGAATTAAGGGGTGGCGGATGATCATTCAAAAACCATAGATCTCGCAAACTGTTCGTCGATCGACTCTCATGGGTCTCGAAGCCCTTTTTTTCCCTAATTATCATTGAAGTCTCGCAGTTTAAAAAGTGAAAAATACTTCCGGTTGGAAAGTAAAACGCTGTTCTCGCATTCTCGTGAAGTCTCGAATTTACCATTCCCAACCCTAGAATGATACACAACATTAAAAAGATGGTGAAGTGTCTTGTTCTGAAAGCAGCTTTCCGCAGTTAAATAATAAAGAGAATATCTGGCAGTTTCACCCTTTGTCTCATAGAAAATACTTTGTACCTAAATATTTATGCAACGCATAATTTTTTTCCTCTTGTTAGCTACCATTTTTATTTTAAAACAAATAAGGTGGCCACTACTCTTCACGATAAATAATACGCGAGGTTATTTTTAAGAATGACGCGTATTTTTTCTTCAATTAGCTCCTAATGCTCAAAAAGTACGTGAGGCTATTAAGGATGAATAACTTTTTTCTAAATTGAATTTATGAATATTTATTGTTATTAATTTGTTATTACTTTACACGAAAAATACGTGAGGCTATTAAGGAGAGATAATTTGTTTCCATATTGAATTTATTAATATTTATTGAATTTCAATTTTATAACTCAGTTGCGACTACAAGAAAAAAAGCCGTTTTGAATCGTTAAAACACACAAGCAGAGCAGATACAAGTCAGCCTTTACAAAGAAAGGTCTGAAAAAAAACGGACTTTTCTTCAGCAACTAACATCTTATATATATCTGTTTCAATGAGCTTGAAGTGATAGAGGTTCCCTCTTCCTGATTACAAGAACTTTTAATTATCGTCAATTTATTCTTTCACTCTTAGGAAGTATAGAAAAGGGGAAATGCCAGATATCTTCCTTTGTTGAAGTAAGTTGATTTCCCATCACACATCACGCTCTCTCCGAAACCGAATACTCGTACCAAGGAATAGGCCCTGGGAACGAGGTTGCGTCTTGAAATTTAATTTATGAAAGTTTACAAGCGATAAAAATGATGCCCACTGCATTCAACAAACTTAATTAAAGTAGGGATAAATGTAAGCGCATTTTACGTCAAAGGGAGAGATTTTATTGGAGAAAAAAACTTTTACAGAAAACCGCAAATAGAGCTGTTGACTGTTTTCACGTAGTTCTGGTTAACCCTTTGACAATGCGCCAAGCACGCAACAGCTTGAAAATTTTAAAGCGCCAAGCACGCAACAGCTTGAAAATTTTGACCTTCGAAAAAAAACAGTTGTTGTTGTTTTGTAGCTTCTCTCTCCAAGGCAACTGCTTTAGTACTCCGGCTATTTTTGCAATTTTACTGGATGTTACAAGACCAGGCGTTTTTGAAGTAGAGATGTGTAGTGGTTAACCGCGATCTTAAAGAAACATTTGCGAATTCCGCCCCGAAACCGAAAGCAGAACTGATAAACAACTTAGTCCATTGCTATTTATCAGTATTCGCGGCAACAACGAAAACACAGGTATTTAAAAAGATTTGGATTTTAAGATTTTTTTTTTACATCTAATGAAACGGATCTATATTTCAGTAAGTTAAGTTTTTTCTAAGTTGACTAGCGCTATCTCTCGTGTACGCGCATTTTCGAGCATGTCTTTTACAATATAAACATTATTTGACATTGCTAATTTTTTCCGCGTTTGAATCAAAACATTTGACAATAATTTGAACGGGTGGTTAATCAAGCTTGTATTTCATTTCAATACATTAGATTATGTCGAAAAGCAGCTTCATACCTTGATCGTCATTGAAATTCTGTTTTTGAGAATATACACTTTCTCTCGTTTTGTTTTCGCAGTTTCTCTTTGTTGAGCGAGACTTCGCCGCTCTGCGTGAAGCGTTAAAATCGATACAAACCTTCGCAAATTTTATTTTCAATTTACAATATCCTGATAAATTGGCACTTCAGCTACGCCAAACAATCAAAATATTAAATATATTACAACTAATGAAATTTAAAATCAGTATTCAAGTCACAGTGAGGCATAAATATGAATCGTGTTGAACGGGACGAACGAAAGATTCATTGGAAGCTAGAACAGGTGAACTGAATTCTTTCTTTGTACAGTGCTTCTGAATTTAATAGCGTCGAACCTTCGAGATTTACTCTAGTTTCTAGTTTACGCTGGTTAAATAATGAATATTTAATCCTTCTTTTTGCTATGAACTTTGCATCCGACATTTTGTACAGGCCCTAATTTGGGAGTTGTCTCAGCAGATCTACAGAATCGGAGAAATCAGTCAGATTAAAAAGCAAATCCAGTAGCATATGTTTTGACAATTTCCACAGTTCTGAACTATTAATACCAGCAACCTCCTTCAAATATCAGGTAAATCAGCGACGATCAAGTCGATTATTAACTTGGAAGAGAGTTGTCTCTATTTCCCGGCAACAAAAAGTTTGCCATACCGGCAAACAAATATGACGAGATGCGGTATTTTTCTTTTGTCTTTAGGAGATTATTTTGTCTAACTCTGGTCCTTTTGGCTTCAATGAAATTGGCAAAATCAGATGTCATGTCGAAGCTGAAACAGGAAATAAAATTTTCCGCTCATACTGCATCAAGGAAATGTCATAGAGAAAACAAATTTGGGCGATGGCCCATTTGTTCAAGGTCTATTAGTTATGTCGAACACCACATACTGTGAAGTAAATCGCATTCGGCTAACTGTTTTAGATCTTTAACTATGCAGTGTGGTTGATATTGGCTAAGTAAAGCGTGTGTCCTGAAAGACGCTGTTATGAGACAACAAGAGGCCAAATCACATAAATTGAAAAATGAAGTCGAGGGACTACTGACCAGTGGTATTAAGGTTAAAAATGGAATGTCACTATTTATGAAATATTTTGTTGTGACGCAGCCAAAATCGCTGGAACTTCGGTGAAATCTGACCGCTCCTTAACTGGAAATCGGTTTAATTTTTGTTACTGACAGTGACATTTCTTTTAATATTACATAGTTGCGGCAATCCACACGTGGTTGACAATTTTTGTTGTATTGTACTGCACTCGTCTGTTTCGAGAAGAATAACATTGGCGAGGAAAAATCACTTTTATCGGAATGTTAATTTATCTGGCTTTAATTCATGACGTGAATTTGAATTTAACTTAAAGTTGAACTCAGTTTTCTCGTTAATTGTTCTAAAACAAATATCTGATCTCAATAATTATTGGCTCCCAACCGCCGACATTTGAATTTACTCTTTGCAATTACCGAATTTTCTCGATGTCTATTTTAATAAATTTATACCAATAAAGCTACCTATTTAGGTAGGAAAGTAATATCCAGTTTCACAAGCCGACTTTCAAATATAATGAAATTAAATTTTATGATTTCCGTATAGAGATAAAGTACCAAGGGTTTTATAGTATCTGATACTTAAAACGATTGACGTTAACTAAAAAACGATAAACATAAAAAAACGGAGCTTCTATGGATAGGACGCTATGCCATGCATACGCCGGCGGAATTTTAAAACGTAGTTTTATTTCTGTACGGTTAGGCCATCCGTCGACACTATTCCGTCACGAAAACGGAGCTTTTCAAAACCGCTTCTTAAGCCGGAGGAATTAAAAACGCCGGCTTTTAGTTCAGTTTTATGTGGACGGAACATATTTTGAAAAACGAAAATATTGCCATAGATTGTTGCGTTTTGATATTTCTGCGGCGTATTATGGAGGGAAACACTCAATGCGCTTTCAGAGTGAAACCTCCATTTTCAAATTTATTTAGCGTATAGTGTGCCTTGGACGGGGCCTGGAGCCTGTTGTTTGAAGGTCTTCGACGAAAAGTTTTCGAACCGGAAAGCATAACAACCATATGATTATAGAGCTGCTTTATGAACAGTGTTCCCTTTATACACGAAGTTTCAGGCAAGTTTATCTCTTGGCTTCAGGCATCTACACTTCTCTGTTTTAAGATACCGATTAATTGAAAATGGCTTTCTGGAAAAGTTTCCGATTCTTTCGAGAAACGGGCCCTTGGTATATAAAACGATAGACGCTGACTATAAAGAAGATTAAAAACACAAGATGTTTCTCTGGATAATACGCTTCAAAAGAAAGCGGAGTTTGTACCTAAATCTTTGAGATTTTAAAGTTTTGTTATTCGTTTTCTTGTACAAGAGGGAAAAAACACAACGACAACAAAAACGTCGCCACAAAAAAGGCTTAATTTATGAGCATGGGAATTTCGGCTCGCCTACCTCTCATTTTTGCCGCGCCGTGAGAGACCTCTGCTAGCAGCGAAGAGTACTTCCCGCCAAACTTCGCACCCTGACGGCTCGAGTTTGCAAACGTACCTGATATACCGCCGAAGCGTACACCGTGTATGATAAGGTATAATTTCTGACGAGACTAGTATCAATGATGCAAAGTTTCTACTTTTTTACACAATTTTCTCTTCTTTTTAAGAGAAACTGACTTTTTTTTCTCCGAGACAATCCGGGTATCTCTCTTATTGTGAGCCAGATTTGTTCTTTACCAATTATGTTCTAACAAGGTGGTTAAAAAGTCAATTGCTTACAGGAACGGATGGATATGATTGGAAACGGAATAGTACGTAACAAAAACAGAAGAGGAAAACATGTGGTTGCGGTTTCTATCCATTTAAAGCAACTTCCGATTAGAAAACTGAATAAAAAAGGAGTTACTGGTTGACTATAATTTTTCAGGATTGAACACTGAACTGAATAAATATATATTTTTTTACAGTCTACTATGATGTTTTTTGAAAATAAAATAGGAGTAGATCTTTCTTCGAAGTGACTTGTAAAGTTTACTGTCATTAATTAAAAATAACTATTTTTGATCTAATTTGGCGGGCCTAAATCAAAGCCAAATTGAAGGCTTTTAACGTTTAAGGGCTGATGTGCCCCGCGATCTAAAATGAGTCCCAGCGTGGGCTTCACAAGAGCTTAATCAGACCATTGGGCTTTGGAGTTCAGGGCAACTTCTTGACCGGGCAGCCTCCCACCAATTAGGATTCTATTTACAATCTTTATTACCTTTTTAGTGTCCCCAATTAGCACAACAGCGCTAAATACATTTGACACTTGAATAAAGTTTCTTAGTTTTGTTTCTTTATTATTTGTCACGAGCAAGAGATGAACCGAAGTTCGAATACCCGTTCAATTCGGTCTGATTGCTATGAAATGATTTGACAACTAGAGGTCTGCATTTTAACAACTGACTTCTGAGAATTTTACGGTTAGCTCAGAGATGACTCATAGCTAGATCGTTAGAATTTGCTTAATACAGAATAACTGAAGTAATGGACTCCTAAAAGTAACCTCTTCATTTTATCATTAGGTTACCCAAGGAAGTACAATGATTGGCTTAATTTTCCTGGCCATGGTCGTACACTTAAACTACGTGACTTGCCAAGATGGCTCCTTGCTGGTAAAAGGGAGCATTGTAATTGGAGGTCTGGTGCCGATTCACGACCATGATTCTAAGGATCTTGCTCAATGCGGAGATTTAAACGAGAGAGTTGGTATCCAGCGACTAGAGGCCATGCTTTTTGCCGTCGACAAAATAAACAAAAACAATTCGATTTTGCGCAATGTTTCTCTTGGACTCCAAGTCTATGATACTTGTTCCAGCGAGACAAAAGCGCTCGATCGCGCTTTGCACTTTGTCAAAGACAGAGTGTCTTCTAAGGAGCAGTATTCCTCGGGAAATTCCATCATGGCGGGCGTCATTGGGCCCTCCTTCAGCTCCATCTCGGTCCAAGTTGCGCATCTATTCCGCTTGTTTCAGATTCCTCAAGTTAGCTTTGACTCCACGAGTTACGAGCTGAGTGACAAAACCAGATTCGAGTTCTTCTCTCGCACTGTTCCGCACGATCTGTATCAGGCAAAAGCGCTCGTTGATATCGCCAAGTTAATGAATTGGACCTACATCTCGGTTGTATACAGTGGTGATTCTTATGGGACTTTTGGCTTTCAAGCGGTGAAGGAAGAGGCGAAAAATTCAGGTATAGTCGAGTTTGCTTTTACTCGGAAATGACGAAGGGTGGCCCATAAACCTTATTTCTGAGGTAATCCATCTCAAGTTATATTAAGAATACTCCAGGTTTAGGAAATCCTAACAGGGTCTTGAAACAACTAATCCTGTGACGCAGATCTTGTCACGTGGACAGCCTAAGCACGGCAGCTTAACACGATACAAAAGCGTTAATCACCTTAAGCTTTAAAAAGTCGATCAAACACCGTTCAAATAAAAACCAACACAAATTGAAATGCAGCATCATTAAGTTTCCCAAACTTATATTTTATATTTTATAGGTATCTGCATTGCAGCAGCCGAGAAAATTGAGCTATCCACCACCGCTGGAAAGTTTGCAACAATCATTGACAAACTCCTTCGAGAACCCGACGCGAAAAGCGTTGTTGTTTTCAGTAGCCAAGAACGGCAGATACGAAATCTACTGCGAGCTGCGAAAGACAGAAGGGCGACGAGGACATTTCAGTGGCTTGGGACGGACGCCTGGGGAAACATGTTATGGTTAAAAGGATTAGAAGACGTGGCACTTAACACCATCACAGTCCTGCCAAAGGCCACCAAGCTGACTGCTTTCAACGAGCATTTTTATCAACTAAAACCTAAAACAAACGCTCGTAATCCTTGGTTTCGTGAGTTTTGGGAGCAACACTTCAATTGCTCTCTTAGTGGAGAAATAAAGAATGAATGCAGTGGGTTAAATCTCACATTTACAAACAGCCCGGTCGATAATCGTGTCGCTAGCTCCATGGATGCGGTTTACGTGTTTGCGCATGCGCTAGATGCTGTCTTCAAGAAACATTGCCCGGCGAGCAATGTATGCGAGCGCATGCGTAATATATCGGGAAAAGAGCTTTTGCAACATATCAGGAACGTTTCTTTTATTGGAGCGAGCGGAAATCACGTTCGTTTCAATGCCGAGGGCGACGTTGAAGGGCGTTTCGATGTTTTAATGTTCACAAAACAGGGCAGCAGTTACAGAAGTGTTCAAATAGGCGAATGGGACAAGCGATTAAAATTGCAACCGAGAGCATTGCCAGCGTTCAAAGGAGTGTCTTCATCTTGTCAGCCTGTTTGTAAGAGAAAAGAAGTTAAGGTGCCAGTTGTCGGAAGAGAATTTTGCTGTTGGACCTGTAATCTCTGTAACGGTAACCATTACATAGTAAATAACAGTATTTGCGAGGAATGCCCTCTGGGATACATACCAACACCTGATGGACACGCGTGCGCAAAAGTTGACCTAACGTACTTCGGAAGGAACTGGGTATTTTCTGTACCGGCTGCCTTTCTTGCTGGGCTGGGAATTATTGCTACAGTGTTTGTAATCTCTGTCTTGATCAAGTTTGACAAGACACCGTTGGTGAAGGCTTGTGGTCGCGAACTCTCTCATCTTTTGTTAATTGGTATACTTATGGCGTTTAGCACTACATTTGTCACAGTGCTCAAGCCTCGAGATGTGACATGTATTGCGAGATTCTTCGGGCACGGTGTCGCCTTTACGATATGCTACGCATCTCTTTTTATTAAGACGAACAGAATCTCAAGAATTTTCAATCGGAAGAACCTAGCTCGGAGGCCTATTCTAATATTACCATTTTCACAGCTTGTCCTTGTTGTTGGCGTGGTCTCGGTACAGATTCTACTCCTGCTAATGGTGGTCCTCCTACGCACGCCTCGAGCAAAACTTTACTATCCGGAAATCTCCAAGGTGTACCTCGACTGTTCCATTTCAGATTTAGACTTTGGACTCTCCCAAGTTTACAACTTCCTTCTGATTTCTATGTGTACTGTTTACGCTTTTAAAACACGCAAAATCCCCAGCAATTTCAACGAGGCAAAGTACATCGCCTTCGCTATGTATGCGTCGTGCATAGTGTGGCTCGCATTCTTGGCCGTGTATTACATGGAAGAAGATTACAGTCAAAAACCTCTGATTTTGTGCGTTAGCGTGTCCTTAATCGCCTTTGTTCTGCTGGGCTGTCTTTACGGACCTAAGGTGTATATAATTCTTTTTCGGCCACACAGAAATGTCCGCAGGCATGTTAACCCAAGCTTGAGCCTATCGAGTCTTAGTAAAGAGAAGGGCCAGAAGTCTGCGCATGCGTACGCTGGAGTGAACGGCAATACCGACAATGAGGGAGAAGAGATCCCCGGTAGTAGGTAGTTAGAAAATGAAGTCGTCCTTTCTGTGATGCTTAGAAGTTACAAAGCATAATTATAGAAATTCGCGGATGGGGAGACGCGAAGCTCCGATACCCTTGAGAGAATCCCGTACACTTTACATGTTTGTTAGGAGATAAGTGTTTCTGATACAAAAAAGAAAAAAAAAACGAAAAAAAGCTGGAGAAAATATTGTCATAAATAAAGGTGAAATGAAAAAGACATTAAACATCTTTCAAGAAGAGAGCAAATTGCATTACTTCAGCTGTCACATAGTTTTGAATTGTCAGGAGATATTTGCACTGCCCGTAAGTCCACTAGTATTGTTGCAGTCAGTGATATACCTTAGTCTTGTCTTTATTGTGATGTTATGACGCTTAATGTACTATTTCTTTATTTCAGTGCCGAGGACGCAGTAGAAAAACAACCTACGTCTTCTGATTCTAGCGCGCCTGCATCATCCGTATGCCTAGATGGAAATGGCCACCCCGTCAAAAAGCATGAGGTAGTCATGTTACTTAAGTTGTACTGAGCAACTTCATTTCCTAAATCTACTCTCGAAAAAGCTAGAGGAGTTCATCCGTAACTAGTACAGTTGATTTTCACAGCTTTCAAGCAAAAAATCTCGACGCTGCTTGCATGAAGAGGGCTCGAAGTAAGAGTTTGAAACGAAAATCATGCAAGTCTTTCGCAATAAAATGTTTTAAAACGAGCTGTGGTAAAAAAGAAAAGAAACAAACAGAGAAATAATGTGAATAAAAGTCGTTTAAGTTTATATGCATATTCAGCGTACAAAGCAGAGTAACTTTTTTAACTTTTTGTTTGAACCTCGAGAACTTCTGAAATTCGAAATTTTAAGCGGAGGTTTTGGGAGAACGACAGCTTAATATAAGGGTCCTGCCTGAACTGCGCGCGCACTATGCGTTCTTTCTGCAGTGGAACTTAATCCCGGCCAAACTATAGCAACACTGTAAGGAAATATATCGCAAAGTACACCCTGCTGCGACGTGTTGGGCGTTGTTGGCTCAAGTTTGAAAATGGTCAAATTTGAGCCAACAAACCAGCATGTCACAACTGGGGGAAAAACGCGCGCAACATGTTGCACCCAACTATGTTTCGATGTGTTTCGTTGCAATGTTGCGATCGTTTCGAAGGCAGACAGCTTCTACGCAGTAATAATATTTCATATGCTAAAACCCTGAAGGTATTTTTTTCAAGGTTTGAGTGTTTGGCCACTCTTTCAGAAAAAATCTCCTGTTTGAGACCTTCTTAATATATCTAATTTCATTAATACCTTTTTGCCCTGTAGATGGAGAAACTTATTAAACACCTGAAAAAAGAACTGCTGTCAACAAAGGAATCTCTGCGCTCGACACAAGACCAACTTCTTAGACGCATGCAGAACAGCCGCAGCTGGGGAGACTTGAGAGAAACCAGTGTACCACAAGGATACGAGAAGTTAAACAAAAAAGGCCAAGCAAGTTCAGGGTGGGTACGAGTACATATAGTATATTTTCAACGTTTGTTTAAACCCCAACTCAACATTTAACGACATTTAACTAAGTATCTTGTGCAAGAGCAGACTTGGCAGTAGGTTAGGCTCTTTCCAGTCTTAATACTTCGAGATGGCAATCTTCCTCTGAATGGTTGATACTCGCCAGTGCTGTACCTTTTTCGTTTTTTCTCTTGGGCGATTTGGGCCAATTCGCAGCGAGGACATGGCGTTTCAGGCGATTTTAGGCAACTCGTCCATGTCGTTCTCGAGATGCTATTCCCTCAACAGGATAATCTACCAAACATTATTTAAATTTCATTGTTCTAATTATTTGCGCTTTTGCTAGGAAGACTTTAAACAATGGTTCAGAAAAGAGACGGATAGTATCCTATAACGACGAAAACTACAGAGAAAACTCAGCTCAAAAATCAAATGACAACAAACAGACGAAAAGACAGAGGTTGCTGCGGCACGGTGGAAATTTGTCTCCATCACAACAAAGGCTATTAATGAGTATTCCGCGGAGTGACGTCACAGACGACGGCAAGGGCAGACATTTTGGTAGTGAGGATGCTGGTTATAAAGTTGCGGGCTCCGAAATTGGCAGCGGGAAACAAAGTGTCAAGGGTAGAGAGGGAAAAGAGAGGGAAAAGTTGAATTACACCGATAAAGGACTTGCAGATGAGAGATACGCTGAAAGTTCGCGGTTAAGTGAAAATTCAGTTCGAAGAAAAAGCATCGATAACTCTTTAATGACACGAAGAAGACCATCTGAATCTGAGGTTGACATTAACACAGAATCAACTGATCATGATTTATTGGAAAAGGAAGCGTTCAGAAGAAGTGACAAAATACAATGCGGAGAAGAGAAATACAGGTCGGACACACAAAACAATTGTGAAACGTGTCAAGGACTTTTGAATGACGACAAACACAACAGAATTATATGTACCGCTTTATGACAAACTACAATGGGGTGAAAACACGGAATATAGGTACAGGTGCTATATAAATTGACGCTCATTGACAAGTTTGATTTTCTCTTTGGGCACTAAAAATCTAATGCATGGAAGGTGAAGCTTTGCCCGACACAAAATAACTTGAAATAAGTTGAATGGTAATCGAAATAACCAAAATTAATTCCAAAATTCTCTGAATGTGGCATCCAGGGTTAAGAATTGCGTTTCATTTTCCTTGCACACTGCACCTTGAAACTGGGAATATTAAAGCAAAGTTCTGTTTACTTTGGGAATTTTTGTTTGCTCTTACTCAAGCAACTATGCCAGGAGTGACACATCTAAAAAAAGTCGGCGAACGTAAGTTTTTCAATTCGTCGTGTGTTATATTTATCACATTCTTCCCCACAGATTAGCCTTTCTTTTTCCTTTTTGTTTAATTATTGACTCGTTTTTCAATTTTTCTATCTTCCATCAATTTGAAAACAGAATAAAAAGCGACATTGCTCTTTTAGGAGCATCAAAACTTTAAAGTACTTCTTTAATTTAATTCCATTGAGAAAACACAACTTTGGCTTGGCAGCTCTAAACAACAACTTTCAAGATGGCGGTTGCACTCTCACAAGATGGCACTCTCACACTATAACGAGGCTCGCATAATTACGAAACGCGCCAAAACAGTGCCAAGAAAAAGGAATTCTTGGTGCTGAAACATAGTTAGGCAGGGTAAGAAGACTAACATGTAAAACATAAAAGGCAAGGGGAACGATAACTACAGATATCATTTGAACAACTGCGCAGTGATAAGGTACCATAAAAAAAATGCGCTTAAAACATTTGTTGTCCCATTTGAGAGTAGGGGGTTGAAAACGACGAACTCTGTAGCCACTCTTGCAGTACATTTTTTTAACGTCGGCTTATGCTTTACAAGGAGGAAGCCACCAGATGAAAATAGTTTGTCGTAAAACCCCTCTTTACTAGATCTAGTGCTTAGGGTAGACACGATCACAACGAACCAAGGGTCTGGGTAAGAGTGTACCTTCATTACCGCATGCACTTTTCTTTAAGATGAAAAACTAAGTAAAGCTGAATTTCAGTGCGGGCTCAACAGATCTACGCCAAACGCGTCAATTAAATTAATGGCTCCTTCCACGCGTAAGTAAATTAGGAGGGAAGTAAAACGGTGAATGGCGATCAGTTTCGCAACCTAAACGTGCCGAGTTCCTGGTTGAAGCTAATTATGAAAAAGAAAATATCGTATAAAATAGTTAGTAATTAAACTAAATATGTAGATAGGCCAAAAAACTGAATGAGTGGGCGATCGACCTCATAACTAGAAGAATGATTGGTTGAGAAAATAATGTAGATTCTGAAATAAATAATTCTATGACGGAGAGTAAGAACTTCTAAAAAAGATATTTATTAAAAGCTTATTGACAATGTTTAGACGTTGTTTAATTAATAACTGTCCACAGCCTAATTTAAAACCTAATTTTTTTCTGAACAAAATAATAAAAGAACGAATCAATGGCGCGGGGTCAGGGGGGACGACAAATCATACCAAGCGTGAAAACAACATTCCCTGCCACCCTGTAGTTATTTCATGACATTCACTTTTCACCTGCGAGAAGGCTATTTCACTTTGATTCATTATGATGTCCACTGTTTGCCACTTTTCTCAATAAAATTTCGATTTTGTTGTCGCTTTCGGCAGGTTGCATTTTTGGAGAGACGTTTCATGTCTTTGGCTAGCGCGTGTGGTGTGACAATCAAGCCTTGCATGTAACGCAATCACTCACTGATTTTGGAAACACCGGAATTTCCGCTGTTTGTTGTTAACCCGATCTGTCAACTCATTTACTCTGGGGATGTTGTAGTTGTTGTGCAACACAATCAGCTAGGGAGTGAGTTATATAAGGATATTGTAACATTTAGCTGTATTTAGCAGGCTCGAACTACATTGTATTGTTTCATAACAGAGGACAGTTGATGCTGAAGGCGTAACGGTGAGTGGATTTTGAAGTGTACGACGATTTGGGAGTAAACATTGTTACGTTGTCATTCGGAAATCAGGGGAGATTTAAATTTGAGGTTTGCATGTGTCTGTAGCATATGAAGCATATGGCTGATGCGATATAATTTTGAACTCTAGGGTCCTCGCAATGACAAATAATTTAATTATGAAATCTTAAAGAAAGGTCTAATTTCATGTGTTTTCATCTCTTGATCTCTGAAGAGAACGTAGTGCTTGCATTTATAAACCAAAGTGCAAACTTGAATTGATTTTACCACAATGGGACACATAATCGATTCTTCAGTGCGTAGTTCAACAGTAGAAAAGCATTTTTGCATTGTTGTTAAAAAACGTAGAGCTGGGAAGGAAGTTTTTGTGGTAGAAAATCACTTGAAAGCTAAAGGGCCTCTTACATTTATTGTTGTTTGTAAAGAGCTAACATGTAGGGATATGTCGCAATTTGTAAACATATTCACAACCTCTATAAACCCTACGTTTTGGTTTTGACACACTGGTTTTGGCCCAGTTATTAAAATCATTAAGGAATGAAGTCAGAAGTCAGAGGTGGTAGACATTTTCTCAAAAGGTAAAATGCTGATAAATGCTGGTAAAATGAGGAGAATTTCTATATCTCATTGTGACGTTATTGTCGCCCGGTCGAGCCGATTATAAATTCAAGTGACCATGAATCTTCTTTAGTTTATATTTACCAAGGGAACATAACTATGGTTTTTATTTTCATTTTGCACTCTAAATAAGTGTTTTCAGTTCTGAAAAAGTATCGCCAAAACGTGATTCTGGCGGACTGTAAACTGTGCCCTATTGTTCAGTATCACATGTAGATGATTGACTCAAAATTGACACTGTGTAGGTCACCTGCGTGAGCCTGGCTTGGGTTTTAGTATAACGAGGACTAGAGGCCGGGGCCGGAGTCTTTCACTTCACCGCAAACAATCCGCGTCACATTTCAGTCAAGAGAGTCGAATATAGAAGCTGCACAAATTTCTCAGAGTTCAGCGCATCATAATGTCTTGTTCAGCGCGCCGATTTCTACAATAGAAGTCCATGACTGTGACCATTATGCATCTTCGACACGGTGTCTCGGTGACATTACCTCGTTCCCAGGGCCTCTTTTTCCCGCCCTGGGTACGAGGTTGACCAAACGCAGTAGAATTGTTCCATCTCGGCTAGTTTCGTGTTCAATGTTTGTTGTTCAAGAGGATTATTCGCTATCTTGACGTGAGATCTGTCTTAGCTTGTCAGTTCTTGTCCTTTCACCATGTCCCATAACTACGGGCACTCTGGGAACTCGATTGAACAGTTGTTCTAGTTGCTTTCCAACCTCGTACCCATCCATAGTCTTCGTTCCCCTTGACCATAGGCCGGGAAACAAGCGACCTTGGAAAGATCCCATTGGAAGTCCGAAAATATGGGACTGCTGGTTGAAATGCGCATGCCTAGCGTGGCTCAAACGAGACGTAAGTGCTTTACTTCTCGCGCTGCCGCGTACACGGGTGAGATATCCCCTGTGCAATTACACCCGATGCGCGAATTTCAAGTCACAATAAGAAAAGAGCAAACCTCTGGTTGAGCTCTAGACGGAGTGGCCAAAGGCAAATGGACTCTAGAGTCGAAGATCGAGTGTAGAAAGTGCTCCAGCCATCGTCTAACTCGTAAACACTTTAGACTGTTTTTCTCACCACGCCTCTTTTTTACCTTACAGGTTTTAACATGGACACCAAAAGCTTAATGGCTATAGGTTGCATCGTAATCGCCATCATTATCCTATTGTCTCTGACAATCTACACTGTAGTTACAGCCTGGAGGAAAATTAGCAGAGAGCACGCAGAAAGGCAGCATTTTACGACCGCAGAAGAACACTCGTATGAAAATATAGAATGTGTCAAGAAAGAGCAATTGGCAAGCGGCAACAACTTTTCAGAGGACGTGGCCGGAGCAGAAACTAATAATGAATATGAGAAGGTAACCTCTGAGCGCTGTCAGACTGCGGATTCAAATGATCGGGTGGCTATAGCGAGTAAACACGGTGAGCAGTCGACAGGAGAGAGCATGCTTGATCACATGGAAACAAAGGACACAAGCTTTTGAAAGAAGAGGGTTTCTACGTATGCTCCGTCGGGGTCGTATACTTTAAGCAAGTTGAGCAAGAATCAGATATGTTAAACAAACTGTTTGGAAATCAAAAATTTTAGTTTCTTTTTATAGTTTTTTGTTACATTTGGGGATTTGACTCATTCTATGATATGCTTTTATAGTTATGGGAAACGTTCTGTAAAAGAAAAATTTCTTGGTTTTTAATTTCTTCTTTTCTGCACGTAGTTAATTTGTCTGTAATGCAAAGATGTTTTACATACAATTTTGTAATTTGATTTTCTGCAAATAAAGCACAGCATTTCGAATTGTAAGACTGAGGCCTCAGATGTGGTTGCTAAAATTTTAACAATCGACCACGTGTACTATAAATGATTTTACTTGAGGCCAGAAACATAAACGAAAGGCTAACCAGGGCCCGCGCAGAGGGAGGGGCTTGTGCAAAAAATAAATAAATAAATTAATTAATTAATTAGCAATACATAACCAAAAAATAAAGAAGCAAAATTGGAAAAAAAATCGTAAATTCGAAAAGGAAACAAAGTTACTTGCAAGGTCGATGCGTTGGTGAGTTAACAAGCAGACATTGTCACAAGGAA
>OMLO01001045.1_pt1 | contig 20469 bp, 12 predicted proteins | sample 1674811 | NCBI WGS metagenome assembly OMLO01 (sample SAMN06265003, study PRJEB25207) | coral metagenome | isolation source: Coral host | place: Mexico:La Bocana,Puerto Morelos, Mexico | collected 2008-11-13 | reverse complement strand
ATTTCGTCTTTTGTTGTGCTACGTTGGAATATTTGCAGTCTTTGGCAAGGTTAGTGAAGTTGTGTTGATTTGTGCGAGCTATTACGGTCGATCCCTCCAACTTTATCCTCATAGAGAAGTTGAATCGCCGACACCTGACGGATCACCAATCGGTATGTTCAGAGTTAATTCATTTACATTGTATAGGTCGGTATACCATGTAAATGCAACGCAGCACTTACCTTTAGCCATTTTAGCAAGTACTAGTTCGAAAAAATCAACACAACTTCACTAACCTCAGGGAAAACTCAGCTGAAAACTGCGAAGATTCGTACATAACACTGACAACGAACGAAGAAAAAGCACATGGAAAGGCCCAGAAAGTACTTGGTGTAAGACCTTACTATTATTCAAAGCAAGCCAAGACATCATACCGAGACCAGGTGTGCCAAGCAGCCAATCATCTGGCACCGCGGAAAATCGCGGGACAAAATCCCATGACAATGACGTCGAACGAAATAACAGTAAATTGTAAAATACTTGGATCTGCTTCTTATGTGGACATATGCTCCATCTCCTAGTCATTGAGTGTCATTATGCAACCGAATGTTTGCTTGAAGGCAAACAGGAGTTCTGCAGCCCCCTAGAGTCATAAACATAACCAAGTGACGCAGCCACGACATCCAACAATACCATATTTTCATCACATACAACCTGTCAATAATTATTCTCATACAGTCAAGCCTCTGTTTGGCGGCCACTTATCTAGCAGCCACCCCTTATTAAGCGGTCAGTTATCACAGTCCCAAAATTATTGTCAGTAAAAACACTGTACATAAAACCCTATTAACCGGCCACCTCTATTAATTAAGCGGCCGCGACCACTTTTTGGTCGTTCCGATAAGGGTTTTCTATTGCCTATTCTATTTCCCCGGATGTGGCCGCTTGATACGGGTTCGACTGTATTACGAAATGCAATCGATCTTTATGAACCAATGTAATTTTAACTGACTATGTATGTTTCTATGTATATTTCCGACAGACAAGGACCATTTCCGTTGTTTCAGAAGAAACTAAGAAGCAACTTGATCAAATGATCGCGCAGAACAAAGAACTTGAAGAAATTCTTTCAAAGTCAAGATCAGACTACAACGCTAAGGTGCGTCAGAAGTTTCCCTTACATCGGAATTGTTTTTCGCATACGCTAAGATATTGTGTTTTAAACTGTCTCCTTAGGTATCAGCTCTGCAAGCCGATGTCAAGTCTTTGAAAACCAACATAGCAGAGAGTACAAGAAACGAGCAGAAAGCTTTGGCCGATTGTCGGACGCTGCAAGAAGCTGCGAAGGAAATGAGCTCTCTTGAGTCTGCACTGAAACAGAAGGACGGCAAAATAAAATCGCTAGAAATAGAGGTACGAGTATTTTTCCGCCTTAGTACCAATATCCTATGCTCTTGTGTATCTTATTCTCACTTTTCTCTATAATAGCGTTCAATAAGTTTTTTTGGTATTTAAGGCGGTTAGATGGGCGAAGTGCCGTCGTAAACTGATTTCATTGGAACAACAAAACCCTCTCTCGCTCACAAATTATTCTCACTGAAGATCAGTTCCCTTTTACCTTTTGTCTCGATTGATTTCTTTTCTGATAAAGCATCAATCCCTGGCGTCGTTCGGGAGACGCTCAGAGTCATTAGAAAGAAGGTCACGCTGGGACGAGAGATCAATTTCACCAGCAGTAAAGAAGTCAGAATAGAAATCGATCAAGAAGAACAAGTGAACATTTCGTCAGATCTCTCTTTCCATTCTACCGGTGTTGCTTTTCTCACCTCCATACTCCCTCCATCCTCCTCTCTCGTTTTCTTGTTCCCTACGTTCAGGTTTGTCTTTTTTCCTGCTTTACACGTCTTTGTTGCCGGGTCCAGTCTTGGCGCAAAGAGTTGGCCCTGCACGAATAAGTAAGTTGCTAGCAAAGTTCACACTCTGTGAATCTGCTAGAATTTGCAAATTTGCTTGGTGTCCTTTCACTGGGTTGATTTAATTGTAACTAAAAATAGACAATCTCGTTTCCTTGTGATGCTTTAGTTGATAATGAAAAAACCCTTTGTTTTGCGAACAAACAGATCAGCAAATATAAGTCAGACATTGATCAGCTGGGGCAAGAATTTGAACAGCAGATGAAAGATTTCGACGAAGAAAAAAGAATTCTTCTGGCAGAGGAGAGAGCCATGTCTGAAAGAGAAACAAGCATGATGCGCTCCAAACTGAAAAGCGTCACACACCAGATGGGACTGATGAACAATGTCCTGAAAGAATTAAAACGAGAACAGCAGGACCTTAGGATAAGTTGCCTAAAACTTGGAACTGGAATCAAACCAGCTGTGCGCGAGGCAGTTAAAAAAGTAAGTGTTTTTCTTGTTTTAATTTAACGAAGCAAGGAGCGCCATACCATTTACTGATGTTAACTTGTAACTTCACATAAGACGAACTTAATTTTAATTTGCGTCAAGCCAAACGGGTAAAGCTCGACCGTTGGGTCAAACGTCGAACTTAATACGAATTTAGATCGAGCAAAACGGTCTGCTTCAGACGACGAACTCAGTTGAGTCAAACATCGAACTTACCATGAACTTAATTTGCTAAGTTTAGTTCTTCTCGTCTGAAGTTCGACGTTTGACCTGGGCGGAAGCCTGAATTTGTGGGACCAGACAAACTGTCTGGAAGGACAAACGCTTATGGAAGACTAAAAATGTAGTGTTTGTATGTGGCTGGTGGTTTTGTTAGACTGACGAGACCTGTTCCTCTGCACGCTAGTGGAAATCTTCAGCCATGACTTCCAATACTCCCTATCAGCGGAAACCAAACTGACCTTCAAGCTGTGTTGCTCACTTGTGCAATGAGTTTTACTTAAACTTCACGTGAAAATTTTCTCTTCGTTTACTCACAGATAACGAAACGGATCGAAGGAATTGACGACAAAAACAAAGAACTTGTAACAAAATATAAAAAGGAGATGACGCTAAGGAAAAAACTACACAATGAGTTGGTGGACTTGAAAGGCAACATCCGTGTGTACTGCCGAGTTAGACCTGTGATAAAAGAAGATGGAGGAGGCAAAAATGCTGAAAACGTCATTTCGTTTGACGAAGATGATGATGCCATCCTGAACGTGTTCTCTAGGGGAGCAGCAAAATTATTCGAGATGGATAAAGTGTTTAGACCAGAATCCACTCAAGAGCAGGTGAGAAATAATTCAGCTGAGCTCAACAAATGCCGTAGTTGATTGATCTAGTGTAGTGTGATTTCCGGCCTAATCATAAAAATTACAATTTCCTCGATTGTGATTGGTTTAAAAAACTCCTATTTTCCACTAATTCACTTGTCAAATTGTTATCGGACAGTTCAGTAAACCAAACACATTCAAAGTTGTAGTCTAAATCAACCAATCATAACCTTGGTTTCAATCACCATAGAAACTGTAGTCAATTTCAGAGCGGCAATAAGCAATTTACGCCTCCTTTGTCAGTCTTTTAATGCAAATTTTGCCTTTCTTTCGTACCTTGGTGTTCTTCTTTTTTCGGAAATAGTAATTTTTATGATTAATTGGTAATAAGACTTCGTGTCGTCCAATCCGGTCTGTAATCATACTCGTGATAAACAAATGGGACTGCCGCTGCGCGCTCGTCCGATTTTGTTATCACTCGTATGATTACAGACCGAATTGGACTCCACTCAGTCCTATTACCATTACTTGTCATCTTGCATACGTGAGAAATATTTTCGTCGAAAACTGCGCGCTTAGACAATTCGCGGAGATCATGTTTTTCAAATCAGATGAATCCTCATAGTTTTCTGCTCAACAGAAAAAAAACCTGTAATAACAATCGAAGTGAAAAAAGCAAATTTCGGTTTTTAATATTGTGTGAAAGGTAAATTGATCAACGTGCATGTCATACGCTCGTGTAATGTTGATCAATACACCGTACACCTTTAATTGCCGAGCTTAAAATTCACCATCTTTATTCACTTATCACTCTTTAATATTTTTCTTATAATATTTTCTTATAATATTTCATGTTATTCTCTTATGTTTTTCAAGGTTTTCGAGGAAGTCAGGTCCCTGATTGTGTCGTGCATTGATGGGTATAATGTGTGTATCTTTGCCTACGGTCAAACTGGCAGCGGCAAAACGTTTACAATGGAGGTAATCCTTCAGTGTTGTATTCTAACTTTCTTTCACAACCTTGGAAAATTTCCAAAACAAATTCATGCACAGAAAAAAACTTCTGAAAAAAATTGCAAAACGGGAATCATAATTGGGAAGAACATTCGAGCAAATGCCTTCTACTAACAGGACCTGTGTTTAACTTAAAGGTAAGATTCAATTTTCATGCCCCAAAATATTGCCCAACCACCCCCTCCCCTCCAAAAAAAATACAACAACAACAATTAGGATCCGTCCCGTCCCATCAAGGGTTTCTGCAATCAACCAACTTTTCAAGGGGAGGGTGAGGGAAGTAATTAGTGTCTTAAGTCCCGCAAGACTAAAGTAAATAGGAGTCACGCAAAGTGCTGCTTCTAATGCTTGCAAGCGCTGTATTCACAGTCTTTCTATGCTTCTCTGTTGACGTTGCCCCCTTAACGTGAACGCAAGTAAGAATAGCGGAATATTTTGCATTTTGTAGACGGAAACCATCTTGGTAAATCCATACTGCTGACGCTCAAGGTAGACTTCATATCACAAAAAAGTAAAACGTTTTTGTAGCGTTCCATCTAATTCTTTCACCAACAAATCTTCAACGTCACATTTTCGTTCCTTTCCAGGGCCCGTCGTCCAACCCAGGCTTAAACCAGAGAGCACTGAAACTTCTGTTTGAGGAAACACGGGACCGAGGAGTTGATTGGCACTTCAGTATCAACGTGTCTGTCATCGAGATCTACAATGAAATGATCCGTGATCTACTGGGCGATAATCCTTCAGCCAAGCTTGAAGTCAAGCAGGGAAAAGAAGGTCTTTATGTACCCGGCTTGACTGAAATACAGGTCAAGGATGTACAGGAACTAAATGAGGTATAGATTCACAGCAGTTCCTCTCCCGCTTGGCCCGTCGTGCGTGATGTGAAAGGATTCCGCGGTTTATTTGCGGTCATCAGTACTCGACATCTCGTACTCGTAGTCATAGCCTAGCTAGGTGTAGCTCTTATGAAGTGAAGACTTGATCAGATAATTTTCTATTGCAAACAGTCCTATTTACTCTGTAAGACTCAGTCTCAAAAGATAATGCAAACAAATTATTCTCACTGAAGATCAAGGATGCAACCAAGGAGTTACGTCATAACTACTTTTGTTTCGTTTTCCGCCCAAAAAGCGCCCAGTTTCTTTTCTCGCTCGCTTCTATCACATGTCCAAAAGGAATAATCTACGTCAGCTTTTTGCAGCATTGTTTCTTTAGATATGGTTTACAGAGTGAACTGACTGACTGACTGACTGCATGATTGATTAATTTAAGATTAGTTAATTGATTGACCAAGTGATCAATTGATTAGTTGATTGTTTGATTGATTTATTGATTGATTGATCGATCGATCGATTGATTTATGACGGATCGATTGATTGACTGCCTGATTGATTGACAGGTGTTTGCCATGGGAAAGACGAATAGGGCTACCGCCATCACTGATATGAATGAACATTCGTCTCGTTCCCATGCCCTTTTGTGTGTGACAGTCAACGGCCAAAATAAGACCACTGGACACAGAACCATTGGTAAGACCAGCTGTTTGTTTCTTCATGTTGCTGTACTGCCTGTACATTGACGATAGGGCCTTGTTTCCTGTTTGTTTGTTTCCTGTTTGCTTGTTTGTTTTTTCGTTCAAATTGCTTTTAAATACCGCGATGACGTCCAAACTGGCCTTTTCTCCTAGTTGCTGTGATTATTTTGCTCTCATTAACAAACAAAAAGTAATCGTTTTCTGTTCGTTATGCCCTCAGGAAAACTCAACCTTGTCGACCTGGCGGGCAGCGAGAGAGTCTCAAAGAGTGGATCAGAGGGCGCCCGAATGAAAGAGGCGCAAAATATCAACAAGTCTTTATCTTCTTTGGGAGACGTGATCCATTCGCTCAAAAACAAAAACTCTCACGTTCCTTACAGGAACTCCAAACTGACATATCTCTTGCAAGAGTCTTTGGGTAAGTCACTTATGAACAGCCTGTGTGTAGCCCTACCCACCCCCCAAGGAAACACGTTTTCCCTAGGAGTGGGTACGGCTACCATATGAAAAGTTTGCGTGTGGGGAAAGCGTAAAGCGACGTTTATTTATGAATTTTCTTTCATTTTGAGTTTACTATTTGATTAATCCGTGAGATAGTGTTTGGCCAAAGGAAGACGACGTCAGACGGGTGGTTAAGACCCATGCATCACACTGGCGGGAAGAGGCATGGGATTAGAACCTCTACCTGTATCTTCACGAGTTCAAGCCTGATTACAGACTCGTTTTCCCACGCAGATAGTATAAGTCTGCGCGCAAGCCACGCGAGTTCGTTCGAGGTCCGTGTTCTTAATAACAATGCTTCATTCTCATGCCTCGTATTTTCATTTATAGGAGGTGACTCCAAGACGCTCATGGTTGTGCAAGTCGCGCCTGTTGAAAAGAACGTTGCTGAGACAGTGTGCAGCTTGAATTTTGCTCAGCGTGTCAGAACAGTAGAGCTGGGGCAGGCTACCAAACGAACGATCAAAAATTAAGGTATGAAATCTGCTTTTGAAATGATTTACTTGAGTAGTGAGCGTGAATTCTAGTTCCTCTGGGACTAGTAACGCTCCGTCTTCAGGCTTGAAGAGCGTTTTTTTCAAAAAGCTCCGTTTTCGTGGCGGATTAGTGTGGACGGAAGGCCTATAACCGTAGACATAAAATTTCTCCGGCGAAGACTGGTGTGGACGGGACTTGAGTTGTTCTTAATGTCCACATTATGTAACTGTCCATTTAATAGCTGTAGAATTTTGGCTTCTGTTACTTAAATTGTTGGGTTTTAATATTTTTAAGTTTTGTTTTACCGTAATAAACAACTCAATAGACAACGAATCAAATTAATATCAACTTAACAAATTGTCTGCTTGTTTTTTGTGTTTTTTTTTTCAGGAAGTCACCAGCTGACGTTCTTCGATGTCAAGGAAACTTTTAGAGAAACCCTAATATGAAATTGAAAATTTTCAGTGAAAATAGGATTTTCCAAAAAAATATAGAGGAGCTTCGTCAGGACTAGTTAATGTATCTCCGAAAAAATTGGGGAAACGTTTATGTGGTGAACATGTCACTGACATCACCAGCTCCGCTTATTTGGTAGAGGTGTCCATAGTAGAGTGACCTGTGTTATCGCGAAATGCTATCATGTCAATCGCTATGATATTTTTTGATGCTATAATGTTTCGATTTTGTACAGCACTTTTTTGTAAAGCAGGTAAATCTTTTTTAAGGCATAATTCGTTCAAGAAAAAGAAAAGAGACTAAATGAAGAGACTCCACAAATTGAGGTAAAAAAATTTATTCTTGGTGAGTAAAAAGTACTTGAACAACTAATTTTACGAATCGCCGAAAACTCGATGAAATCAGTATTTGGTGGTTAAGTTGTACTATGAACTGAAAATAGCTACCTCAAGAGGTTTTTTAAACAATTTGCTCTTAGCAATTATATGGTACAATGAGAGTTTTTCACAAATTGGCAATCCTTTTGTAATGCTACAGTAAACGGTGAAAAGGGTTAGTATTTAAATTTTGGTAGAATACCAACAATTTCTAGACATTGAATTATCCCCCATCTTGTAGAAATATTTATAACAAATTTTGCAAACTTGTACAGTGACGCGAATGATTCCTAGAACTTGTGGACAATAAGTTCCTTATTTATACAATTATTTTTCCTTGAAAATAAATAGAATCTTTACATTTTATGCCTCGCATTTCCATTATTGCATACTAAGAGTATTATCTAATTCAAGGAGAGAACATGGTTAAAGTTCCTAGATACGTGGTGTTACTGGTGACCCCCCCTGCGCATATAGTGGTTTGATCGTTGATTCGTTCTTTTATGTAAACATTTACCATATATGGTTTCAAACCAATATATGTCCTAAGACACCACGTAACTACCTTAAAGTTTAAGAAACCCACTGACGATTACCGCGGGCTCAGCGATCAGAGCCAGTCTCGTTTTCAGGATTTTTCATTTGTCAGCTATCGAGACTGAGAAGCGCCCTGGCAGCGAGGAGAAGTACGTTTCGTGGGGGTTTAAAAATTGTGTTTGTTGGTTCGAACTTCTCTAACATGTCTTTCGACTTCCGATAAACTATTGCATTCATGCAATACTGTATGGGAGCTAACGTGAGCTTAAGTAATATGAGTCGAAAGGCCCGTCACGTGCTACCAAGTAGTGTGCAGCCAAACCAGCAAAGCAGGCTATTTTCCGGGCAGAGTGTGGAATGCATTAAACGACCGCGAAACGAAATTTAAACAAGAGGGTCGGATTATTTTTTAATTTCAAATTTTCAAAACTATATTCAGGGAAACGTTGCTTAACATGCTGGAAACGTTGAATCTTTCTCATTTTATTGCGAGAACTCATGCGTGTTTTTGTTAGAAATTTATTTGTTTCTATACATGCATATGTATGTGGCTTTGCGTCAAGTGTTTTTCAAATCCTGAAGGATCGAAACGATATTAAAATGAGGCGAATATCACGAATCAGTAAAAATACTCGAACAGAAAGATCAGAAAACAGCGTGATACATCACTGATCTCAATGTTGCCGATGAATCCAGTGCAACATGATGTTTCATTTTCTACTTCCATTTCTTGACGAGTTTAGCACATGTTACAGGCGCATTGTACACTGCTCCTCAGTCTCCTCAGTAAGCGAGCTCATTTCCGTTGCGGTGAATAGTTAATGCCGTGTGCAGCTTTGCAGCGGTGTTAATTTCTAGGTTACATGCAATGCTCATAGAGCACAATCATCGTACTTATACTCATAGACAGAGCATAAATAAAAGCATGCATGCTTTTTTCAACTTTGGATGGGATCAATTTTGAAGGTTCTTTGCGAGAAATTTGGAAACGCAACAATCATCCGTCATTTTGAACGAAAATCACAAGACTTTCGTGATGTCATCGTTTTCCGTTTTTGTGAAGGATTAGTATCGACGCTCCGCTTAACCGTACTGCGTTTTCAAGTTTCCTAAACAACATGAAAATATGTTGCCAAGAGATCGTAACATTACCAAAGAACGTAAAAAGGCTGATTGAAAAGCATAATAGATGTCTGAATAATATTAAGAATAACTCGTTGAAGTGTTTAGATTATACATCCCTTATTGTTCAAAAAGCACATCACTGTGTTTACTTGACAAAAACCACTGGCAAAATATCCACAATTAAATTGACGTCGTGCTGGCAGGTGGTAGGGTGCCAACTGAAAATTCCTATTATTTGAGAACATATGAGTTTTAAAATGCCTAATCAAGGCCAGAAACCAGTCACTGCCGCGAAGAAACAATAACGTTTATAATCATCGAATTTGGACATTGCCCAATTATACCTACAGCTGGCACGCAAGGTTATTTACGGCACTTAAATCATCGACATACTCAGTTGTAACTTGAAAAATTGTGGCCTGCACATAGTCAAAATGTTCAGGGCCACCGTTACACGACGATGGTAGAAAACTGCAAAGGATGCAGTGCGAGGCTCGTCAGATGCAACCAGAAGTAAAGAGGCTGACTCAACGCGCCAGAAACATCCACCATCAGTGCAGTGGGCGATTGATCTTCACAAAAAGTCACAGAGAAAGCGTCACTGCGAAGGTCAGCTACAGTTCGACAAGGCATTGAGGAAGCTGACCAAAGTTTTAACTATACTGGAAAGATCAGCAATGCTGGAGAGAGGTTTCGAGAAAGATTTAAGGACCATCCAAGCTAAACTACAGATCGATATCGATTTGCGCGAGGACGCTGAAAAACAACAAAACATTGACTGGAGGAAAAACTGACAGCATAGCAAAACATTGCTTATGAGGGTCATTAGCTGTGTCAGCTGGCGATGTCAGTTTTAAAGTTTTAGATAATTTATTAACAATGAGAAAGACACGAGTGTTAAAAGGTCCTTACAAGTTTTGAATTAGCCATCAGCTTCATCGCATCACAGAGGTGAACACATAGCTAAAAATGTTGTAATCATTTAATAAAGATGAAAGAGGAACACTTCCCAGTAATCCGCTTTTATGCTTTGCATGTCGCAGCGCGCGTATAAATAAAAAATGTAAGTTTCCAGTACCGCGCTAGTAGTCTGCCATCGTTTACGTCCCAGGCGGTGTCAAACGCAGTACAGATATGACCCAGATAATTTGTATGAAAGTTAAATATACCACGTTTGCTGTTTTTGTGGCTTTATTTGTGATTTTCTCGAATTTCCGGTAAAATATTCCCATATTTTCAAAGCACTTCGCTTCCAGCGTGATAGCCGGAATGCTCACCACCTCCCAAGTTCCACCCAATTTTTGCTCAATTCGCTCGCCCGCTCGCTTGTTCGCTCTCTCCGCCTAGAAATGGAAATTAGACGGCTGCTACGAAGGCTATACTTAATACATTTTTGGCGCGCCTCTACTATTTATTACCAGCTGGTGTTTGATTTGGTCAATATTTGCAATTGAAATATTTTTTCGAAACGGCTTTGTAGAATTCTCTACTGCTGGTCCATCCTAGGTATACCCCGTAATTTTGCAAGACACCCATCCCTCTTTATAAACCTGAGTGAAGAAGGCAAGGTCTGCGTCAAGCCAGTAGCTCATAAAGCTAGAACAAGTATCCCGATGCGCTGCTGTAGCATGCATAAAGTGACTTGGAGTATTTCTGCTCTCCCCTTGATGGGATGCTAGCCCATTGCAGGGTTACCCACCAGCTCTAAGTTCGCCAAAACCCATTTATACACCTGGATGGAGAGAGGCACTGTGAGAGTTAAGTGTCTTTCCCAAGAACACAACATCTTGATCCCGGCCGGGGCTGGAACCCAAACCGCTTGATCCGGAGTTCAGCGCGCTAGCCATAAGGTCACCTCGCCTCCCTTGAGTAAAGTGTCTTGACCAAAAATGCAACAGAAAATGCACAGAAAATGATCATCCCGGCCAGGACTCCATGTAAACAGGCACTCAACCCGCCCCAATGTGATGCCCGTTATATCTCTATATGAAACGTCACAAAGTGTCCTAATTGGTTTTGGTCTTTTTATCTTTCTCTGACAACCACACATACCCAGTTACCATGGTGTAATGAAAGATGAATAATCACTCACTCACCCATGAATGCAATATTCATATACTTTTTAAGTATCCACAGCATAACGACATCGCATGATAGCAATCATCAATTTAATTTATTTTAAGTTCTGAATTTAAAAGAGGCGAGAGTTCTATTTATTTATCGTAGTAAAAACCTTAATAAATTAACAATAATTTACCTGAGTTACCTTGAAATAAGCCCTAAAAATGATCTCTCGTGGTATATGGAAGAACAAGGCAATCGTTTTGCGATGCAAATATATTTTGTATGAAATGTGTTATAGTCCTAACGGTTTTTCAAATATTATGTAACTGACGATGATAAGAGTGACATCGAAACAGGTCTTATAACTTAAAAAAGTGTCGTAATCTTCTTAAATATCACGACTGATTTGCTTTGTGCTGTCTCGACCAAATGTGTTAAGTATAAAAAGTTCCTCCTCGCGAATACTTTAAAAATCTTCGCCGTTGTTTAGTCTCAGTAACCATGAGAACATATAACAACATGCCTTTTACCATTTTCACAGCAATCAGTTATGTCATAGTTAATACAAAGTGGGAAATGGTTATGACTCTGACAAATTTGTTGTATGTTTTCGTTCACTTTTGACCGCGCACACAATACAACAGCTGTTAACTTCTGACTGAGGAACTAACCAATGGGTATATAATTCATGCACGGTGTTTAAGTGTAAAACAAAAGATTAAACACGGTCGTGGACCTTCTAACATAAATCTTGGCATCTTTGTTTGCTCCTTCTAAGTTTGCCAGTTTCATAAGTTCGGGAAAAGTTCTGGGAACGAGTTTGGTATTCCTAATGAAAAAGGGAATGAAACTTCACCCACGCCCCCACCCCCCTCGCTACAGACTGCGAGCAGTCTCTGTTTTGCTCGAAATTCATGGGGAAGAACACAATGAAGAACGAAAAACAACAGGAGCGTGCGAGCGTGACGTGCTCACGCCCACACTTGTTTTCCGTTCTTAATCACGGACCTTTGTGCAAAAAGAGACTTCTCTGAGTGTACCTGTGCTAGTAAACCTTTAGATACTGTGTATGACCTAACTTAAGATTTGATTTGCATTTGATCTAGTTTCAGTTGATTTTCTTTAAGTCTCTCTTCCAGCAACTTAGCTTTCCTTTGCTTCTCCTCCTTTGCCAATTGAAATTCAAGATACTTAATGATACGTTGTCTTTCCATGGAGCGCGCGAACTCCAAGGCCGTTTTTCCTTCTCTGTTTTTCAGGAACACGTCAGCTCCCTTGTCAACCAACAAACGCACCAGATTAAAATGGCCGTTCATGGAGGCAGCCATTAAAACAGTCTTGCCGGATTTGTCAATCTTGTTGATATCAGCACCTTTGGCAATGAGGACTTCCGCTACTTCGTCGTTTCCGGATAGGCACGCAACTCGCATTAAGGGTGTCCACCCATTCACGCTGTCTTCTATGTCGACCGGACCTCCTTTCTTCAGCACCCATAAAAGGAGATCATCGTGCCCTCCATCTGCTGTCCAGTGTACAGCGGTTAACCCATTTCTATCACGTGTTTCCCATGAGGCGCCGTTTTCACGGAGTAGCTTGGCTGCGTCTTCTTGGCCAGCGTAACAGGCAATCATTAAGGCAGTCTTGCCGCTTGAGTTCGCATATTCAGGGTCAGCATTAAATTCCATAAGTAATTCCATTACGTCTGAATATAAATGAAAACAATCTAGTTAGACAATAGATTTTCCATTTCAGGGAAATACCAAGTAAGGAAAAAAAGCAAATTGATTTCACGATAAATTATATCCAGCTTGAGACTAGTGTAGACTTGGCGCTTATCTTCTTCTAAACTACACCCAGTTGCTGTGACTTGGGGTCTGCTATACCGGTCGTGTAATTACCATACCGGGTGAAAACCGACCCTTGGTCTTTTCGGAACCGAGCTCACAGCACTTCTGTCATGATGTCGGAAAATTATTGTACGGACCTCGAGCTCAGGTCAGTAAGATGTATATAATCTATGTAACTCAAACTCGCGAGTCAAATGCCAGGAAAAAAGAGAACGTTCTCACACGCTACTTCATTCACGCTTGTACTCGAGTCTAGACGCTCAATGGAATATCAACCAGTCAGCCATTTAAAAAAGTAAAAAAAAATGGAAACGCACTTATCAGAAGCACTTCTTCTGCCCGTCTAACGCAAAGGACGATGTCTAAACTTTTTCGTCTGCATTTGAGTGTAATCCAATGTGAATGCGAGGCAATTTCGAGTAGAAACTACAAAATGCCACGATACAAGATTTTATTGTCATGTAATACTTTTTCCGTCTGCTTTGTTATTTTGCTCTCACAGGCTTCCCGACGGCTAACAGTTCTTATTAAGCAATAGACCACAAGTTTCTATGGTTTATAGGATGATAAACCACGCGGGATGTTGGAGGAACACGTCGAGTGTTCTTCCAACATCACAAGTGGTTTATCAGCCTATAAACCATAAAAAACTAGTATTGCTTTTATATAATAATTCAGAAGACACGCGAAATTTCAATTGGTTTACCGCCCAATAATCCATAGCTGATTGACTAATTAGAGCGCGCGCATTAATATAATTATGGTATAAAGAATGATAACGAGCATGCGCATCTTTTCTTGTACCTCTGCAAGATTGCATGTTCGACGTGAAAGACTGGAGACTATCACATTCAGCAGAAGGGGTGGCCTTAATATCAGTTACAAGGAATGCCTCTGAAGCCTAGTCAAGGTTCCCTTTGTCTATTTTAATGAGTGTCGTTGCATAAGAGGCTTAATCTTAACTCATTAGGGAATTTTTTCTTTTTTGCACAGGCCAGGTGAATTAAATTGCACTAACAGATATCAAGAGATTCCATTAGTTTTCAATGTCGTTAACTCTTCTTTTCAGCTCAGCATTTCGACCTTAACAACTACGTGACGCCTTTCCTTTTGTTTGGCTTCGCCAGTCACTGTCAGAATTTATAATGGTGTGATAAGGATTCACTCGTCTGGTAACTGCACCTCGTTAGTAACTTTAGTTGCGTGTATTTCAGGGTATTCAGTTTCAAATTCATTTCTGACATTCCGTCGTGTTTCGCTTCATAAAAGGCACAGATTGAACTCTAAAAATAATTTAAAATGCACTTTTGGTACAATACACGAGGTATTCTAAGACTACTAATGAAGCAAATAAGTTTCGAGATATGCATGTCATGATCGCCGAAATTAAATAAAGCTTGACAGTCTTCAATTTTGTGAAGTAAAATTCTATTAAAAACATGTCGGACTGAATTAAATTTAGCTCACAAAGCTGACATTTGAGGTCAACAAATCACATTTTTGTGAAAGACTTTCGCTGTTGGGATACCCCCCTAATCTTCCATGACATTATCAGCTCGAAGCTATCTTATCTCCGCGATTCTGGTTGTCTTCGTAATCAAATGAATTATAAATTTCGCGAGGCAAAAATAACAGGTTTATATTTGAGAAAATGGTAGGGAAATAAGCATTAGCGCTGTTAAAAGTAAACCTGCTGTTTCGTTTGATTTTAGATATTCATTTCCGCGACGAAATCTCCTCGTTATGCAAATTCAATCCAAACCTTCAATAACAACGATAAGGTTTCTTTTATGAACTAACAATTTTTATTTCCGGTCCAAACTGTAGAAAGAAGGAATTATACAACTTGAGGCAGGTGGTAGGCTGTTGTTAATTTAATGAGCGCTCGGCCATATCTAGCTTTGTCTCAAAATTTCTAAATCAACACAATAAGAAACGTACAAATCATGCGCACTTTTTTAGACCATTTGAAGCAAACCAGCAGATAGAAACCCCTTTCATGCCAAGGTTTGCCAAATTTACATCGATTTTTTCTTTACAAAATTCCGTGATTAAATACGTGCAAAATCAAGTCCCTGTGACATTAATCCAATGCGAGATCAATTCATTTTCTATTCGGATAAAAGGTTAGACAAAACAGCGGAAATTTACGTTTTGAACAAAGGCATGGATAAAATTTCAGGTTTCAATTCCAAATACAATGCCCTGAGGACGGTTTTTCGCGTTACATTGAAATTCACTAATTAACTGGGTTCTTTAAAGATATAAGAATCCAATTTCTAGCTTCTAGAACCTTTTTTGTTTTGTTCAAACAAGGTATTATATTGGTAGAGTGCAGCTTACTGTCATGTTGCAAACATTTTAAAAAGAAGCAAGGCAATGTAGAAACTGTGAAAAATATCCGTTCGCGTTATTCGATTCGTGAGTCAGCATTTATAAACCAACCAAACTCAAGTGCAAATAGCAATTTCGCCATTGACTTTACACACATAGATGGCATGGAATGCACTGAAATTTGCATAGATGCTCAAAACATGATTTGCAAAAAATTAACCCAAATCCTGCCTTTACTATCGACAAGTATCATTCACTTACCTGTAAAGCCTTTTTGAGCCGCCACCATTAGCGGTGTCAATCCAAACTTATCCATCACCTCAGCAACAGCGCTATGTTCCTCCAGAATTTGCCGAACCTTTTCTAAATCTTGTCTGGAGACCGCCTTATGGAGCTCGGCACCAGACGGCGGTTCGTTTGCTGTGCAGACACTGATCGGCTCGCTCCATCCGCTAGTTCCGTGGCGATCGCTCTCGCCGTTCATTACTCTCAGCCGACACAAATACTGTGTCATCGACTCTAAACCCTTGAACACATGCTGCTGGCTGTACCCTTGATAGTTAGTGAGCGGATCGAACATGGGACCGCCTGGATATGGGCTTCGAGCGCGAGCCCTGTTCAACTGCACGTGAAAGAGTTTTCGCTTCTTGTTGTTGTTGTCGTTTCCCTGGTCCTCCCATTTCAGCTCAATGCTGTTATAATTTACTTCGCCCACCGTTAGCTCAGGCAGAGACATTTCAGTTGTTGAACAAACTGCTATCTAACGCCTTTGATTGCTCCGGTGACCCACCTGAGCTATTGGGTTCAAGAACTGTTAACTTGACAACGTTGATACGTACAGGTCCGCTTATAAGCCACTGAAATGAATACTAATTTGCGAGGTCTTCCGTCACGCGCGCGATCGCAACACGTAAGATCGTTTTGGCTCCTGGTCAACTTACCATAAATTAACACGAGTTAAGCTGTGAAATATATATTGACACAAACTTCATCATCTGTACGGGGGGTCTTAATTCTGTTACAACACAGTCCCTAAACTCTTCGCGTTTCCAACACGCTCCACTCACTAAATATGCCCTGAGGGATTTAAAACTCAATTATAAATAATTCAAGCTCCCGTTTCTTGAATATTCCTCGGTTCACAAACCAACGAACACAAATACTTGTATGAATATTAAATTTATTTGAATTTGCAGCAATTGCACCCAACGATTCGCCAGAACCCAAGGTTAAAATATACAAAACTTGTTAATTATTAACTTTTTTTTTAGAAATGACGATAAAAGGGTGCAGTTATTCAAATTTATTGTTATGATTAAAACAGCAAGAGCTTTCTAAAACACCGTTATTGTTGTGGCTGTATCCGACGAGCTAATGTAATACTAAACAAGACTAAAAATAAGCTATTTGCGTCATACTTGGGTTCTAGAAGAGCTAACAGTTACTGTCCATGCAGCGACTTTGTTTTAAGGATAAAGGAGAATCGATTAGAGGTTCATTGATGCTGTCTAGCAAGTTTTTATTGCTTTTCTCGCCAGCTTAGCACGTATGCTAACAAAAAAAAAATTGTAATTGTCCACATTCTGATCCCAGAGTTTGTTGACTCAGTCTACATCTAAATCTTTGCTAATAAGATCAACGATTCCCAGCGAGGAATTTCAGAATGAAAGCCATTGAGGAGGATTTCACGTCGTTCTTTTGTTTCTCGACAGTTTTCAAAAAGAAATTTAGGAACAATATCATGCCATCGATTTAAAACTCGTCACTTAATTCGAGAGCGCAGACAGCTTTTCGCTCGTTGTTTGTTTAAGCGAAAACCCGTCTGCGTTCTCAAGTTGAGTTCAGTTAAATTATTTGTCTCTTTTCATTCAAGGACGAATGCCCACTGAATGCACGCTTATTTCAGTCTGTTTTTTTAGCCTGACAGCTCTGTTTGTTCAAAACAGCTAACGTTAACCAGTTAAAACATAACCCGTACATCAATGCAGTCAACCTCGTTACCAATGTTTTCTGTATCTTTCAAATTCAAGATGTTAAAGAAGACCTGCCGAGGAGGACTGAGTGGGCCTTCTCATTTGGCCAACGAGCTTGCCTGAGCTATCGAGAGTAGAGTGCACTTTCTTGGAAATTCAGTCGAAATCCGATTAGAAATCGAGCAATCGGCGTTTTTAATGGACAAAAACCTTATTTCAGAAGAACTTTAAGTATATTACAGTTTCTTTTGCACTTTCTAAAAACATTGCCCGCTGAGACAACACCAAAATCAATTTCCCATGGACTTCGAGAAAATAAATTTCAGAGTCCAGAGAAATTGTACAAATGTAGGTAAATTTCATCATGGCAGTTTCAGTTCATCACCACTTTCAAGTCCTTCATACGAACTTTAAAATGTGTTTTCGACATTTGGTGTTGTTAGAATGACGTTTGCGCTGATTACCTCGGTACACAGTTTTTGTCCGTTACTCGAAGTTGTGGTGTATTTCTTCTTGATGTTCCTGCTATTTGCTAACGTTTGAATATGTACGACTCTATTCAGAGCACCAGCCAATCACCCATCTACAAAACGTACCAATCAGATCCAGAGGACACCCCCGCCAGTAGCAGTAGCACATAAGGAGTTTGCGTGTGGACTGGGCTGAGCTGACAAACTGGAAAGAGCCATTACCAACACAACAGCTAATTAAAATTCTCTCATACATTGCAAAGAATCATATTTCAGCAATGAAAGCAGTTTAATAAGTATTGCATAGTAGGGTCGTGCAATTACTGCGCCAGTAACTTTCGATTCCTATTTATGTAATTTTTTCCCCTTAAAAGCAGAAAATTGCGCCATCTTTTCCACCAGTAGAGCGATCATATCTTCGTCGCCTTTTTCTATCGCGATATGAAAAGGAATGTACTTGTCGATCGTCTCGGCGTTCAGATCAGCTCCCTTGTGAATCAACAAGCGAGCGAGTTCCACATGGCCGCCAAGCACAGCCGCGTGCAGGGCCGTCCAATCCTCGCTGTCAAGCGAGTTAATTTTTGCGCCACATTCTAACAGTGCTCTCACACATTCTAGTCTTCCTTCGAAAGCCGCTTCATGAATCAAAGGAACACCACTTTTGGTCATCTCGCTAACCTTGATCCCCTCCTCCTGTACAATTCGAGGAATCTCGTCTGGTTTATTGTTCATTACCGCCTCCCTGAGCGCGCAACTGTAGCTCCTGTGTCGTTCCGATTTGTATTTCAACTTGAGTTTATTCACGCACATTTTGTCCGCGCTCTTCTTGACTTCTGTGTTGCCCGAACTTGCTCCATCCTCCCAGAAATCGATTTTTATTTTGGGCGTTTGCCTCTTAGTTGCCATTTAATCAGTTGCGGGTTTCCAGCCTTGCTCTAATTAATCTTTGATGCTCTAACCGACCTTTTTTTTCTAATAGTGAATCCTGTACGTTCTTGCAAAAAGCTCGCGTGGGGTCTGTTTTTCATACGATCGAAATCGGAGTAGAGAGCATCATTTGTTTACACCAATTTACGCTCCGTGCGCTTTAGATCTTGTCTCCGAAAAAGTAAAACTTTTAATAACAACTGTACTTTTGACATGTATCAGACAATGGCAAGTTCTCATGGGAGAGATTATGATATTGAATATTCGGCTAATTTTATGCGCCTTCAGAAAGCAAACACAGTGTCTGCTCTAATAATGCGAGAACTCATTCAAGCCTAGTCGTTATTTTTAAATATTTTAGTCACGAAAAGTTGTTTTTCTCACTGTTTTAATGGTAGTATCTGAGATTCGAAGTGTCATGCATGCTGTTTTAAAGCTTGATGAAATAACGGGCGTCAGCTAAGCCTGTTAATACTGCTTTTGTCCTAGCGTCGCGGCGTTAATTATGCGACATGAAAGAAAAATCTGTAAATTACAGCCTTTTAGTCGTTTAAACAAACAAAACCCTTCTAAAGCCGAAAAAGAAAATATCGATTCCGGAAGCATCGTGCCTGAGAAATGTAATTATTATAATTATCACAATCAAATTGTGTCAAACAAGGCGATGCTAGAATGTTTTCAAAAGCACGAATTTGTCTCAGTGACCAGAACATAAACCTAATCCTCTTTCATAAAAAGAGTAATTAGAAATCCTAAAAATACTGACGTATTTTAAAACACAGGGGGAGAGTACTCCATTATATGAGCTATGTCGATATGTGCGGCCTCAAATGATATGTTTTTGAACGGTTTTGGTCTGAAAAGAGTATAGATTCTGACCATTTTGGTTTGAAGTAGGGTATGAATTTCACTCTGGCTTGGCATCGGATAATTTGTATGCAAGAAATTCTTTTTTCCAGTATCAACATCTGCATATTTGTAGGCCTTTATATCAAATCAAATTTTTAGGCAAATGGAGGCAATTCTTTTAAGTTGCGGTCATACATTAGAATCGAGTTCTAATTTCAGAGGTGTAAACTCATCATCATCAATCCTTATGGCCCACAGTGTGGAATAACGCCGCAGAGGTGTAAAATGGGAAATCGATTTTTCGCACACCCCCACCAAAAGCTTTAGGGAGAACCCCTCCGGGTTAATTTTAGCACAATCAAGAGAAATTGTACAGTACGTTGAAAGGTGTCGCACAACTTCATTTATTTCGATCCACTGAGAAACGAGAAGGAAGAAAATCGAACTACCCGCCGCGTTCTCTGGTTGTTAAAATCACCAAGTTAAGCTCGACATCACCAAAATCGCGAACGGAGAAAAAACTGATCAACGTCAAGTTGTTTTGCAAGAAGTTTTCATTTTTCATTTCCATAACAATAGTACAATCATCAAACTTGCAAGTATCCAGTGATGCTTTCAAGCATAACATACCAACTATAGAAAGGCTAAGAAGATCACTCGCCTGATTATTGAAACCTCTCTTTTCCTAATTTCCATATTATATTGCCAGCTGTCACCAAATATACAAATAAGTTTTATAAAAGGATTCTTCAAAGGGAAAAAGAACAAATATTTTAGGAAAGAAG
>OMLO01001044.1_pt1 | contig 20470 bp, 10 predicted proteins | sample 1674811 | NCBI WGS metagenome assembly OMLO01 (sample SAMN06265003, study PRJEB25207) | coral metagenome | isolation source: Coral host | place: Mexico:La Bocana,Puerto Morelos, Mexico | collected 2008-11-13 | reverse complement strand
AAAGTAAAGTAAAGTAAAGTAAAGTAAAGTAAAGTAAAGTAAAGTAAAGTAAAGTAAAGTAAAGTAAAGTAAAGTAAAGTAAAGAATCTTTAAATAAGGAAAAAATTTTCGAAATCAGTCATTATGTGCAGTCTCGAAGCCAAAATAAAAGTTGAGGAGGGTTAAAAGATGTAAGGATTCCCTAAGCTTACTTATTTGCCAATTGATGACATTTGTTCACAATAAATTTTGGCAGGAAGTATAAAGTAGATTTCTTCGTTGTTTGGCATCCTAATTGTGGAAGGCATAAATTTTTAGAAAATATATTGAGTAATTGATTATTTGTTTCGAGAGTAAAACGGCCGGTAAAAACAAGACATTTGTCACATACCTTAAAATTGGTCGAACAGATAGTCACGGGAGATTTTGCCCCTTCAACTAAGAAAACAAAATGGGTGTTTGCATAGTTAGTTATTATTCTAACTGAGAACTGCTGCAGTTTTTAATAAGATAGACTCCTTAAATGACTTAAATAGCAGTAGCTACATTTGCACTATACGAGCTATTAAGGACAAGACAAAAAAAAATTAAAAAAGATTGGTTTTATCGATCTGTTTTTGCTATTCTTGAGTCATCTAAAGATCAGGCAAAACACTCAGATTCAATACAATTCAGGTAATAGCTTTTACAACATGATTAAAACTACATTTATTATATGAATAGCTCCGTGAACGGGCAAGATGAACCGAATCTCGCGATCTACCCGACCGGGCAAGATATCATGTTTTGGTGTTTTATCCCATATAATAAATCCTTTATTGACCACGCTTGTTCGCTCAAGATGGCTGGATATTGGCCTCGTTCTTTTTTTGCGAATTTATGGACCTCCACTTCGTCTCGGTCCACAAACACGCAATAAAAGAACTTGGCCAATATCCAGTCATCGTGACCTCACGCTTGGTCAATAACCCATAGTTACATGTACATACAATCTAAGCCAACTTCAAGCCTGACATCAAAGGTATAAGGATCAGAGTGTTGAAGATAAGGCATTGGGACAGGATCCTGAGAATATAAAGCAGCACAAGACAAATTTATCAAGTTTAAACAAAGGAAATCATAACCATGAGGGTGTGCCTTTGATGAAAAATTATGGTTTGAATTTCCAAAAAAATTTCCAGTGATCGAGAATGGAACAGCATTTATCGGAATTTATGAAAAAAATGCGAACAAGCTCGCAAGGTATCTTGAAAATTTTCAACAATTTGTAAGCTGGAATTTCTGTTCCATTTGAATTTCCTTCTGGAACTTTCTAATGCTTTTTACTAACTTACAAACATCACTTATAATACCTGTTTGTCCTTTTTATAGATTCGCTTTTCAGAAACTTATTCAGCAATGTATGTAAACATTTGTTACTAAATATTTATTGGCTTAGTGGAGTACAATTCAGCAACCTGAAGACCAGTTCAACATGACAATAATTTTGCATTAATTTTATAGCAGCATTTATAACAGCAATCTACATCTGTGAGAAGTCTACACAATATTTGCCATCACTAAAACTATACAATACAAAAGCCTCTGACCTGCACTGGATTAGCAAGTGCAAAATCTTGAAGAGCATCCATGGATACCACCCAAGGGGAGATGGTAGTTGAAAAATTCTTTGCTAGAAATGGACCCAGTGGTACATACTCCCATTTTTGAATATCACGAGCTAGGAAAGATGAGCAACAATAGAGAAGGATTTTCATTGTACAAGAAAAGTAAAACATTGTTGTAATGATTCAATTTATCACCCAAGTGCTTTATATTTACCTTTTATAGATCACCTGTTAGGGATGGGGAGCAGATTTCTGTTTCGTATAATCTTCAGGTTAGCTATTTGGCTTAAAGTTAACAGTGCAAAGTTCCTTTAACGAATAGAAACTACCTTTGGTAAAAGGAGGTTGTATCAAACTGACTTCAGTTTGTATCAAATCGACTTAAGATGTGTATTGAATAGGCTTTGATTTGGATTGATTTGATTTGATTTGATTTGATTTGATTTGTATCGTAATGAATGGATACCAGCTTATGAAGCAAAATTTGGAGTAAACGGGCCGGGCCAAAAATTCAAATATACTGGCTTAACAATTTTATTTTTATTTTTTTTTATTTTTTGTTTTTTTATTATAATGCACTAAAGAAAACTGTACTTACAAAATTACGATTACAAACTATATACACCAGTTACACTACTGACCATTACAAACTCTACACTAATTACACTACTGACTATCACAAACTGTACAGAGGGTCCCCTATACCCCTTTCCAAAATTCATTCACGTTAAAATATTGAGCCTTTTCACGCGTCACGAAAAATTACCAAATTTCTTTCACGTTCACGCAAAAATCAAGGTGATATAACTAAAAAACGATTTCACGGATTAATAATTCACCTCAACTGTACAAAGAAATTCCTGACACTCTTGAGCTCTCTTCAATCGACGTTCGTCTTGAAATACTCGAAAAAGGCACCGAAAGTCCGGAAAGCATTGGCCAACGCAGACAGCAAAAATGCGATTTCCACATGGCGCACTGCGTCTGTCTGTCAGGCCTGTCAAATGTCTTATCAATCTTAAAAAGCCAGTGTAAGTGTTGATGGGCTTCTGACAGCAAAAGGTGACGTAGTGTCTGTTACTGTCTGGTCTCACAAGTTGTTCAGTGACATTCAATTCAAGACGAGCATTTGCTGACCCTGTGACACACTAAAATAACCAAAAATTAAATCATGCAAAACAAGGTGATTCACAAATCACGTTTAATTCAAGTCATCATTTACGGGTCACGTTTAAATCAAAAGTTGCGTTCACGGGCACGTGAAAAGATGCTCGAAATGAGAATCACGGATCACGAATAAATAAATGCTTAAATCACGTTTCACGAAAAAATAAATTGCCCCAATCACGTTTCACGTAAAAAGTATAGGGGACCCTCTGTACACTACAAAATGAATACTAATTTAGCAACAGACACATTCTGACGACAGAATACCACTACGCTAATGTACAAGAAAACTTTATTACTTACTTACCAGTACTTACATATTCTCTTTGAGGCCCATGAGGACTCTTGAGAAAACTTTGTTACCCAAATTATTATTATTTCTAACTCACAAAAGCCTTGAATTATTGATCGTCTAATCACAAAGCAAAATTTACGTAAGATAGATCTTTATTTATCCTTGATATAAAATTTCACCTCACATCCCAAGGAAGATAATGATTGTAATAACATGATTGTGCATTTTTCTTCCTGTGTTTATTATTAGACTACTCATTTGAAAGTTATCACTACAGCAAAAAAAAAAGCCTAATACAACACCTACCACTCCAGTCATTCATGACAACCATTCCAAAAATGTGGTCCTGTGCCTGTGTAGTAAACAATGACAAACTGTCTCTTCTTTCTGATGTATCAGTCACAGCTCCTGACAACACACACTTGCTGCTTGGTCCAATACTCAGCAAGCATAATAGTGTTGAATTTTATCGTAATCAATTTATTACAAGTACTAATAAAAGTAAATTTAGGCCCCATTTATCTTGGGTTTTGGGTATATGAGACAACCCTTCCAGAGTTACACTGGGTAAGTAAACTTTTTCAACAACTTTCCAACAACTTTTCCCACATAAACACTTTGCCTGCTTACCCTGGCAATTTGAGGCATGCCAAGTGTCAGATATTTCTCGGATGTTAGGTTATAAGCAGACAATTTATATCAAGTTGAACATACAGTGTATGATTTCCCTGTAATGGTGGAGTGTATGCATAGAATATAATGTTTTCGCATTCCTACTAATGAATGTGTCTTCATTTGAAAACACAACCTTCTTTGATGTGTTTTTGCCTACCATCCACACTGCAAATGGTCAAGAACGCTCATCACTTTAGTTGAGAATGCATACATTTGAAAACACTACTCAGAGTAGACACATTTTAAAATGGAGCCCTAACTAATTTAAGTGCAAGGGAATCCCTTGGGGGAGGGGTGGTTAGCATTATCCTTTTATCACTTAAAAATTTCACCTATTAATAAATTCTATTGCTCCCTAAAAGTTTTTCTTAAAGTTAAGCTGGCTCTGAAACCCATTTACAGCATCTTGTCATGCTGATTACGATTTGATAATAGACAAGGGGGTCACTGAGTTGTTTGTGAGTTATAAGTGCCTAAAGCTAAAATTAAAGGTCTTTTTTACAGGTTCTGTTGTTGCTATGGTAACCTGTTATATGAAAGCATGACAACTTGTATTTGTAAGATACTGTTATTGTAGCATCACTTGTTAAACAGTGGTAGTATTCATCCTTCAAAGTATAACTGTCAGAAAAGTGCTGAACACAGATGCCATTAAAAATAATTTTTATAAATAAACTGAAAAAGTGGATAAATAAGTAGCCAATGTATATAATATAGTTTACCTTATCTATAGTAATAGGTTCACCAAGATTGTTCCCAGGTCCACAGAAAAATGCCTGTTACAATACCATTAGAGGATAGACAGATCAAAAGCAATACAACAAGTTATATATATAATATGTAATCACAAAAGAGCATTAACTGGTGCCTTTAATTAGCTTATACTTGATTAAATTCAATCCTTGTGAACTCAGTGGACTAAGGAGGCTGAGAGTGGTTCATGTTTTGCTGGTGTTGTTTCCTTCTTTAAATTGCCTTTTTTATTTGTCAGTGAAGAGACCCCAATCCAAGTCTGTTAACTCCTCAGCTAGACTTGGCTAAAGATTTGAATCATACAGCATTTAATATTTACTTGACAAGGGCTATAATTAAATCACCCACCTGCTGACAATTACGAATACTCTTAAAAACAATTAATCTCTTTTATATGGACTGTTCCAAGGTTTATGATTTGAACTGATTTGCATATAACATGATAACCTTTAGCCACCAACACTGTCATGCTTTCTATCATTTCTTGAAAACAACCATCTTTTTGTGATTTAAGATTAGACTGCTGTCTTCGTGAACACATTAAACTACTGTATGTCTGCTCGCTAAAAATATCCTTACATAAAATATCCTGGACATATCCATTTAATAGACAGAAGGGCAACAGGATTGACTCTCCCCTTCTCAGTGTGTAAGGCTACTGTTAGTAACTGCTTTACAGTTCTGAGATGTCCTAAACATTGGGGGAACTTAGAACACAAGTCTCTTCTCCCATAATCACTCCAAATTTCCAGCACGGCTTGAGAGTAATACAACCAGTGATGTCACAAGATTGTTCGGGTAGTCCCGAGACGGAAAGATAGCTCAATCTTGGCTGCTCTGGTAGCCAAACTCATGAAAGGAATTGATTCATCTTGCCTGCTGACGGAGCTGGCCATATAATAAAGGAGCTAGAACTTGTGTTGTAGGTTGTAAATGCAAACAAACACCATGCAGATCAAGTTTGACTTCCTGGTGATTTGTTTAATTACAAGCTACTCAGCTAAGATATTAAACAGTTATTAATTAAATTGTTTCTTGGTTCAGGGTTCAGATCTCTGTTTTCCATTGACTCCAAATAATTTTGATCTTGGCTATTCTAAGGTTCACAAAAGTAATCATATTGAACTGAGCAAATATCCTTTTGGGAGAGGGGAGTAGAGGGTGTCTTATCCACAGACACCTGTAAAAGGAGAATCAAGACAAGATTAACTTAATGGCATTCTTATAGCCTAAAATGCAGAGAATATGATCTCTTGCAATTACTAGTTATCAAATCATTTGGATATGTCCAGAATTAATTTAAAAATTATCCCCATCGCCAGCTGAGCCTGCTCATCCAGGGTTATGTGACTGAATACAGAGATGTCACCTACTCAACCAGAAGAAATGAGATCAACTGTGGCTGGCAGCTAAGATGGTTAATACATGTAGCTAGTAACAATGATGATTGTAGTGTAATCTGTTGCGTAACAATATTTACCAGTAGCCTTCGCGGCACGGGGTGGAGACCTCGTGGTCGACCATGTAATGTTCTTCTATTACCCGCTTGATTAAACTGTTGTGTTGCTGTTCGTGTCTGCCTGTTTTATGGCCCGATAATACCACATGGTGTCAGAAGTGGGATCCAACGAACCATGACGTCTTTTCGAGTGCAGCTACCAGAAAAGTTTGACTTTAGTTGTCAAGAAGAGTGGCCAAAATGGAGCAGAAGATTCGAACGCTTTCGCCAAGCATCCGGTCTGGTGAAAGAAGCATAAGAGAGTCAAATAAACACGCTGATCTACGCTATGGGAGATCAAGCCGACGATATTCTAAACTCCTTCAAGCCGAGTGCTACACAACTGAAGCAGTACCACACCGTTAAAACAAAGTTTGATGAGCACTTCGTGGTTCGGCGCAATATTATTTTCGAGCGGGCAAAGTTCAATCAACGCTGCCAAGAAGAAGGCGAGACAGTTGACACATTCATCACAGCATTGCATTTGGTCGCCGAACACTGCAATTTTGGTACCCTGACAGACGAGGTGATCCGAGACAGAATTGTGGTAGGCCTTCTAGACGCGAAATTGTCGGAAAAACTCCATTTAACCCTAATGCGAAATGACTTCAAGGAATCTACAGGAACAAAGAATGAAGTCGATGCGGTGAAAGCAGAGGAAACGCTGAAATTTAGAAAAGACGACTTGTCTAGAAGTCAGAGCGAAACTCTCAAGAAACCGCCAACCCGTCCATCATCAAACCGCTGCGACCACTGTGGGAAATCACCGGGCCATGTGGGACAAAACTGCCCGGCTAGCGCCACGACTTGTCAGAAGTGCTCGAAAAAAGGTCACTGGGGATCTGTTTGCAGGGCCGCGCACACTGTCGGCGAAATTGAAGAAGATTATGCCTTTCTTGGAGAAGTCAGGACGAAGAGAAACGAAGACATTTGGTCTGTCGACCTCACTCTAAATAACTCTCTTGTCCGCTTTAAAATTGACACCGGAGCTGACATCACTGTCATCCCCGAGAGCGTTTACAAAAAGCTGAAGCCAACTCCAGCCCTCATTCAATCCAGCAAGACCCTGTTTGGCCCAGCCCACACAACTCTTCCTGTTCTTGGCTGCTTTATGGGAGTCATCAAGAGAGGAGAAGAATCTTCATCGCAGGAAATATTTGTGGTGACTGGAGCACGCCTTTGGCCGTCCAGCTATAGAGACGCTAAAAATTGTCCAAAAGGTCAATGCTGTGGAAGCAGAAGAAGTTAAAGAAAAATTCCCAAATCTCTTTAAAGGTCTTGGAAAACTTGATTGTCCCGATTACCTCATCAAGCTCAAACCTGACGCGAAGCCACATGCAATTACTACCCCCAGGAGAGTACCCGTTCCCCTTCTTTCAAAAGTCAAAGACGAACTCTCCCGGATGGAACAGAGGCAAATTATTTCTAAAGTGGATGAACCAACTGAATGGTGTGCCGGAATGGTGGTGGTCCCAAAAGCCAATGGCAAAGTTCGAATATGCGTGGATCTAACCAAGCTTAATGAAAGCATCCTGAGGGAGTATCATCCCCTTCCCAGTGTTGACCACACCTTAGCTCAACTCGCTGGAGCGACTATGTTCAGTAAGCTTGATGCCAATTCAGGATTCTGGCAAATCGGCTTATCACCAGAGTCAGCTAAACTCACCACTTTCATCACGCCATTTGGCAGGTTTTGTTTTAACCGCCTGCCATTTGGGATCAGTTCAGCCCCTGAACATTTCCAGAAGCGAATCTTGCAAGTTCTTGAAGGAACTAGTGGTGCTCTTTGTCAGATGGATGATATCCTCGTATATGGCAAATCAGTGGAAGAACACAATCAGCATTTAGAAGCAACTCTTCACAAGTTACGGGAGGCCGACCTTACTCTAAATGAAGAGAAATGTGAATTTTCAAAAGCATCCGTTGAATTTCTGGGGACACTCGTCGACGCTGAAGGAGTGCATGTTAGCCCTAAGAAAGTCAAAGCCATTTTGAAGATGAAAACGCCTGAAGACCAGACAGAATTAAGAAGATTTCTCGGCATGGTAAATCAACTAAGCAACTTCCAGCCACAAATTGCAGAGCTATCCAAACCACTAAGAGATCTACTGAGTTTGAAAAGTCACTGGTTATGGGGTGATTCCCAACAGCAAGCATTTGCAGCCCTGAAAGAAAGTCTCGCCTCCACCCCAACCCTAGCTCACTATGATGCAAGTCGTCAAACGAAACTTTCTTCTGATGCATCGTCGTATGGACTTGGAGTGGTCTTAATGCAACTGCAGGATGATGGCGAGTGGCGCCCTGTTGCATACGCCTCACGAGCCATGAGCCCCACGGAACAGTGTTACGCCCAAATAGAAAAGGAAGCCTTGGGGATCACGATTAGCAGATTACCTAATTGGCCTGGAATTCCATGTTGAGACCGACCACAAACCTTTAGTACCCCTGCTGAGTACCAGGAACCTTGAGGATCTACCAGCCAGAGTGCAATGGTTCCGAATGCGAATGATGAGATTCACCTACTCTATTTCGCATGTACCTGGGAAGTCCCTTTACAAAGTGAAACTTTCACATACTACTTCATCAGATGTGATAGCGCACCTTCAGTCTATGTTTGCAAGGCACAGCATTCCTGAGCAACTCATCTCGGACAATGGGCCGCAATTTTCATCAACCTCATTCTCCAAATTTGCCGAGGACTATGGATTTACTCACATCCTAACTAGCCCCCAATACCCGCAAGCGAACGGCGAGGTTGAACGCGTGGTTCAGACCGTAAAGAATCTACTCAAGAAAACCCCAGATCCTTACAAAGCACTCATGGCTTACCGTGCTACACCCCTTGAAAGTGGCCTAAGTCCGGCAGAACTGCTGATGGGAAGGAAGATCCGCACTAGAATTCCTACTTCACCAAGTAACCTGAAACCCTCCTGGCCATACCTTGAGCAGTTTAGAGAGAAAGATGCTTCACTGAAAGAAAGACAGAGGAGAGACTTTGACAGGCGTCATTCTGCAGAAGTCCTCCCAGACCTCCTTCCTGGAGAGTGTGTTTGGTTACCAGACAAAAAAGTTGAAGGGACTGTGGTGGACATAGCCGGTCCCCCACGTTCTTACACAGTTGAAACGCCCAAGGGACAACTGAGGAGAAACAGACGCCACCTGAATCGTCTTCCAGAAACGCATAATGCAGATACCAGCACAGTCCTTAACTCATCTTCTCCTGATGTTCGGACGGCTGAGTGCCCAGAGCCAACTGTCCCAGCTACAGCAGCCTCGTCACCTGTGGCCCCTACGAGAACCACCCGATGCGGTCGTGAAATAAGAACCCCGGAGCGTTTTAGAGACTTATGACTGTTAACCTAAGTGTTCATCTTGTTAACTTTGTTCATTTACTGCAGTTATTCTTGAGTTTATGATTTGAACTGATCGTCTCCAGACTTGAGAGCAAACATTGATTATTTAGGATATAGCTTATTTCTAATGCGAGGGGAGATTTAGTGTAATCAGTTGCATAACAATATTTCCCAGTAGCCTTTGCGGCACAGGGTGGAGACCTCGTGATCGACCATGTAATGTTCTTCTATTACCCGCTTGATTAAACTGTTGTGTTGCTGTTCGTGTCTCCCTGTTTTATGGCCCGATAATACCACAATGATCACACCAGGAAATAAGGCCATGTTTGCACATCTATGATGTATATCATGCTCTGTTTCAGCACTTCCTATATATTAATTAGTACCTACCATTTCAAGTTCAAAATCTAGTAATTTACAGGGTCCAAAAACTGGAGGTTTATCTGTGTGCAAGCAAATGACAGTAAGTATTGTAAGAATTAGCAATTATCAAAGACCACACATGATGTGAGTGATTGTTTCCCTAAATCATGCATTATGATGATGATATTGAAGTACTGTCCTGCCCAGGATCAATTTACTTTTCTCTGGGAAGATTTTCTGATCCATTTAAAGTTCCCACTGCAGCATTTTGTGTGCAGATACATATTGTAGTTACTCAGCTGTATGGGAACTTACTTGCTCAGTAGTCACAACCCATTAACAAGACAAGCAAACAATTCCTAATCTCTAATAGGAGTTAAACCAATATTTAGTTTTCACATAATAATTAAGAAATAGAAAACATGTACCGTGTTTCTATCAAGTTATAGAAACATGAGTGGAAGTTTGGGAGAATGAGAAATGCTGTGAAGGCGAGTGTTTCCACAGCGTTTTCGAGTACTCCCAGACTTCCATGAGTGTTTCTATAACTTGATAGAAATCTGGAGAACATGTTTTCTATTTCTTTTAGAAAACACCATGGTGAAAACAAGAAAAACAACTTGTTAACTTTCATTATCAAAAGGTAAATTCTCTTTGCTTGCGCCATCATTGCATCAACAGCTTGTGCTAGTTCTGCGTTTCTATTGAGTTATGGAAACACAATTTTTAACCAATCAAGTAACATATTTTCTTAGGACTGTTTTCTAATGCAAATTAAAATAGGACACCCATGTCTGGGGAGGCAAATAAGTTAATATTATAATCAGCACATTTGAGCTTCTCTCTTATTATCCTATGCAGTTATGCTAAGATTATGCTGTTGTACTAGTCTTGTACAATAAATTACTCTAAATACTGTAGCCATTTTAGGGCAGTTGCATAAAAAATTTCTTGCCTGGATAAACAAGTCAAATTACTTGTAGAATACTTAAAACTACGCAGTCATGTTATTAAAAGAAAATCAATGTTCCATTATCTGGCCCTAAAAAAGTGATCTTGGCAAAAAAGCTTCACTATCGTGATGAACCGATTTCCCCAAAGTTGTCTTCTTTCCAGCAACAGTACATGTAAATAGAAGGAAATATAAAGTGCGAATACTAGTACTTACTGTCATCAGGCCTGGTCTGTCCAACAGGGCGTCTCACTGGAGTACCTGATACTATGACAGATGATGCTCTACCATGGTAACCAACTGGTAAATGAACCCTGCCACGGTTATATTAATGTCACCTTCAATCTACAATGTAGGCAGCTGTCTCTATGTATTGGCATCTACTCTATTTTAACATTAATTAATTACTTATAATTAATTATAATTATAACAGTTGGACCCTAAGTAAAATTTGATATTTCAAAGAACGACCACAAAAAACAGGTTTGGCAGCATCTCTCTGTTGTTGATATTAATTTTAAAAGTCTCCAATGTTTGGGCAAGAGATCTGGTAGTCTTCTTCCAGTCTCATCAATGCATAGCATTTGAATGTATAACATTTCATTGATTGCTTACATTAGAAAAGTCAACTGTTAAACTTCAGTCATCAACAAACTCAGACTTAATAAATACCTTTTGATCATCTTTCAATGATGGAAAGAATTGTAATAATTTCTCCAATTAATTCTACTGGTATTTCAAATTTAGTTTTATAATCATAAAATTTTAATTAACAATCAATGGACAAGGCTGCGCAAAATATTGTGATTTGTCAGTGGTAAGCAGATCAAGTATTTGCCAAAGTCAAGGGATAAATCAAATATTAATTGATCTGTGAGACACTTACAAATCACAATATTTTACGACAACTGAGTTCAATAATTATTGTTTCATCATTCTATCACCAAGTTTATTTTCATAATTTAGATAAATTAATCCGTGACAACTCACGGAAGCAACCTGCCATTTTTTATGCAAGAGTGTGGTTACAACTATGTATGAGCAGAATATTTATTTATTACTTGCAGCAAAATACATTAAGATGATGATAAATGTTATTTGTAAAAAGTGGTTTGAAAGGTTTTAGAGTGGTTTTCAATCAAGTGTTATGAAACCAAAACCAGAGTCATCACCTTGGTCAATTGCAAGGTCACCGGAAATGCAGAAAACCAATCAAAACTTGAAATACTGTAGTTGGCACAAACCACAATAAAATGTGCATGACAAGGTCACAACAAAAGGGTTCCAGAAGGGGGATATTCGGCTTCGGATGGGGTCTGTGTTTTTTACCAGCCAACAAACTTATGTTCTATGATTGTATCTTTGGCACATTGATCCTTACCAGTTTGGCATGAGAGCATTGTCCTTCCCTCTAAACATTGTGCCAACATTTGTTGCATGGTTTTTGGATGAATAAAAGTCTGTGTAATCACCTAAAAATTAAGAAACAATATGAAAACAAAATTTCAAATGAGAGAAATTCTAGAATAAGGGCAATCTTGGTGACCCACTGTACTGTTATTTCTAGCACTGAAAGCCAACATTTGGTCTTATTTTCAGTCAACTGTTAATACATGTATAAGATTAGAATTGTAATAGAAATATTAAATGAACTATACCCAGAAAGCAAACAAAACAAGTTTCCATTTTTATGTAAAACGATATACATGCCTGCAATCTTGGCTGATACAGTGATTTTAGGGGCTTAACGTGCCTATGAAATGAAATTTTTGACTTCAATTTTATACCTGGAAAACGTGGCCTATGATGCACTGATTTGCAATTTTCCAATCTTAGCAGCATTTCAGGGCGAGAAAATATCTTTTTCGAGGTCCAAAGGAGCCCCAAAATGACCTTTAGGGTTACTGATGCGAGCTCACAATACAAGTGTTAAACAGTATCTGCAACAACACACACAAAAATTGTTGTCTGTGGGAAAAATAATGTTAATGCTCAGTGTGATTGGATTTAATTTGTGAAGTTATAGCTAGTTTTCCTTGCTACAGCTTTGTGAGATTCTTCTTCCAACAAGACTTATGTTCCCTCACTATTACTTGTGTAATGTGACTTCAATTTGTCCTCAAGATTGATAAAGATAAAGATTTTCTTTTAGTGCACTCCACAGTAAAAAAAATTACTTTCTGGCTTTATCAAGAGCTTTAGATGCCTGTCGGCAAGACTGTGGTGTTCTCGGAAAATGTTAATTTGACAAATGCTACAGTGGCCTTAATGACACTGTTCCTTTGATTTCTGAAATATATCATTTCAGGAGCTCAACCCTCAACTGCAGCATCACCTCTTGTTTATCTTTATTAAACTTCAAAGTGGAAATTACAATAACAGCTTCAAGCAACTTTACCTCCTTATAAAATTTCGCTTGGAGAGCCTTAAAAAGAACATTTCATTGATATCATAAGTGTTAAATTGTGTCAGTTTGAACAGGCCCAAAATGTTTGGTCCCTGGCAAAAAATTTTCATGTTCAGATTCTATCTAGTTCATTTTTAGTGCAGTGTGAAAGCATATATATGCACCTGTAATGTTAACTAATACAATGATCTCAAGAGCTTTTATTAGGTACTGGTCAGCAGAATTCAGTGCAAAAAGTTCACAGATGATGGAAGGACATCATTTGCATAATCTGCAACACCATTGAAACCTTTAAGTTGCTTAATATGCAATCTCTGGATTAAGAAAGAACAAGAACAAGAACTTTATGGGGGGGGGGCCTAATGAGTGGAAGTTCTAGTCAATGCTAACTAGCTGGAATAAGGAGATTGAGCTTGGAATTAATCAGTACTGGAATGCCCACAATGCTACAAAGTTTGGTGCTATGCAGCCAGACTACAAATCCTCAGGTTATTTCCTAGCTTTGTCACCTTGTGTAAGTCTTTGGAACTATTAAAAACCTCTTCTGGTGAAGACATGTTTGTTCTCCACTACATATACTTCACTGAGCAACCAAAAATTCTGCTTATCTCCCTCTGCTACCAATCTATGGGCCAATTACTGGTAAAAAAGGGAACAAACCATTCCATTTTAACACTGAACTTTTTTGTAGGTTTTACATGAAATGAATTTCTACTCCAACCTATGTGTTAACGTTGGTATACTGTGTTGGAAAGCTGGAAAGCATGAAGGGCGAGAGTTTGAGTCTCGGGGGTTGCAAACGCACGAATTTTTTAAAATTTTTTTTCCCTCCAATGTGTTTTTTCTTTCTTTTTCTTTTCCCCATGAAGCTAATATTAAGTGCTTTCCATTTATAATAATTTATTATTTTGCCCGATATTCATGTATTGCATGCATCATGTTATTAAAACCCATGCTTGCCAGGAGCCCGCGTTCATTTCATAACTAGGACAACAAATGCTTTCTAGGTTTTTTTTTAAACAATTCAAATAAGAAAATGCTCGCACCACATGCTCTTGACATAGCAGTAACTATCTCATTACTCATTGCTTCACTATGTTTGCCGAACCATTCGACGACATCTTTCTCTTCGTCAAGTCAAGTTGTGCATTGGTCAGCGGAAATACAAACAAAAGTTTACGACCCATCGACAGAACGACCAAACGAGTGAATTCGCGCTCGCTCACTAAACTCCTATTTCGCATTCTGCAAAATAGTACTAAAAATGTGACGTTGTCAGGGGACATCTACTGATAAAACTGGCAGTGGGCTTGTTTTGGTTCTGAACCAAAGGCAAAATGTTAAAATTATGAATTTCACAAGTCGGCCTGAAAATCCTAAAAGCTAAAAGACTTACCAATGTTTGCAGGAAGGTGCATTGACACATGTTTTTGTGGAATAAGACACCTACAGTGTAAGAATATTTCAAAAAGAATATTTCAAAAAGAATATTTAAACAAGTAAGAAATAGATTGTTTCCATATGCATCAATGTTAACCTATGAGGGACCTAAAGATGCATTCATAGATTTTTAAATTATAGGTTAATAATGATATTCAAATTTGCTACTCACATACACATATACATTATAAACACTTTAATTTAGAAATTGTGAAAATTAAACAGAATCTGATAATAATTTATATATAACATTAATTCACAGAATGTGTTCCACCATTACTTCTGGACATATAAAATCCTAGAATACTGCTGGTATTAAAAAAATTGGTATTTTTTCTGCTTCATAGCAATGTATTATAATGTATATAAAACAAATTGTATGAAAAATACAACTTCAAAAAATTTCTGTACATTTATTCGTCCATCGAATAAATGTATATTTTTTCCAATTATGAAAGGCAATTATTATATATAGATGCCTATTTCTACAACAACAACAACAAAAATGCAGTGAAAATATTCTGCTTTATCTGCATATCACTTCATCTATAAGTTTATTAATAAAAGGGAGCTAAAATAGGTGCCAAAAAGAGTTTTCTTTCCCCAAACCTTATTTCACTTATATAGAAAGCAAAACAAGAACAAATACTATTAATCATTAACAGTAAATACACTATTGGTTTTGATCAAAATTGGCACCAAAAATTACAGTCAATCCCATAAGTGCAGGCTCACATGGTACGTGGTAGCTTTGTACACTGCTCCAATCAGAGGGTTTGTCATCGAGCATGCAGTGGAGCGGTTCATTTAGCGTCCCCCCCCCCATCCTTTATTTTTTCTCCCTTCTACTGTTTCATCAGTGTGACGGGTGCCTGGAATGGGGGCTCATGGCTGGGTTGCGGGGATTTGCCAGCCATGGGGGAAGTATTCTATCTAGGGGCTGGCTGGCCACAGTGGAAGCCCCTGGGTATCCTAGGCACCCTCCTTCCACTTAAGCGAGGCAGTTGGTTAAATATTAACAACTTTAATAACTTTAAGCAGCCACAAAAATATTTAAGCTTTCCAAAGGTATTAATTTATTTACTACAGAGTATCACGGTGTGCTACTACAACTACAATGCCTTATTATCCAATTTTTGCTCCATTATCTGTAAAGTGGTTGCTTATGGGAAGTTAAAAACAAACGAAAATTTCAAACTGGCAAAAAAGTGGTTGCATTGCTTATGAGAAGTTCCAAATATAGTGATGGACAGATTTTGATTGATTGATACATGACACAAAGCCTTTGCAACACTTGATATAACTCAGTCAAAAATAAGTGGAAAATTAATCTCCAGTTCAAGGTAGACACAGGTGCACTGAGCAATTCTTTGCCTACCAGGCCACTTTGCATAATCGCCCAGAGAGGTTTGATGATGAAACCCCAAACAGAAGCACTGAAGCCATCCTTTCAGCATATGGCAGCCCCAAAGTCATGCAGCTCCTCAGTATACCGTTTGGCCTACAAATGAATCAAGATATCTTCCAATTTAAGATTGACAAGAAGTATCATGATTGCAAGTGTTATGTTTTCGGATGAGAAGTGCAACAACAACAACACACAAGATGGCGGAACTCAAAACTGTATTAGCACGTGTACAACACTGCGGGCTCACATCCGGGCACTAAATAATTATAGTATGACGTAATGAACCATAACAGCAAGGGAGCCACTGGCATTGCAGATGATGTCACAGTCTATGGATAGAATGACAAAGAGCATGACTTACACCAGCTTGAAAATATGGAATGTACCAATGACAAGAAATGCATGGTCAAAACAAAGGAGTGCAATTTCTTTCAAGCCCAGATAAAGTCAGAGCCATAGAACATTTATAACCACCCAAAGACAAAAATGAGCTTCACATCTTTTTGGGGATGGCAATCTACATTATCTCATTCAGTCCTAATTTAGCTGACTATGCTAACCTCTTAAGAAATGTCTTAAAAGAGAACGTTGACTTTACAAGGAATCCATCACATTCAAAAGCCTTTGAGAAGGTGAAGTGATTAATATGTACTACTACGACCCTGGGGTACTATGACAGAAAGGAACAAGTTGTCCTTCACGTTGAGGCATCAATTAGAGGCTTATGTGCAGCTCTGTTCCAAAACAACAAGCCAACAGCTTTTGCATCAAAAGCACATTAATTAATACCCCTGCAGTGACCAGATACACCAATATTAAACAGGAAGTTCCATTCATACCTTCATGGAAGACTGTTTGTGGTTAAAACAGATCACCACCCCTAGAACAGATCCATAAAAAGTACTTGATGCAAGCACCTCCATGTTTTCAAATAATGCTGTTGTATCGTTGTATCTACAATGCTATGACTGTGTTCTTAAATATCTTCCAGGAAAAGAAATGGTTACAGCCAACACATGTCACACCTTTTGCCCTTGGATGAATTTAAAGTATCAGACATGAATGAGAAAGTTCACCACCTAATCAGAATCACCCCAGCTAAAATGGAAGAGTCATAAAAAAAAAAAAACTGCAAAAGATTAAACTGATCTGGTTATACAAGGTTGGCCCAATAGTGTGAGGAAAATTGTTCCGGCACTAAAACCACACTGGCCCCTATGAGATGACATATCAGTAGAAGATGGGCTGATACTTCTTGGAATCTGTGTTATATTCCTTGAATCATTGAAATGCAACATCTTGCAGCAAATTCACAGAGGGCACTTCAGTACAGGAAAATGCAAGCTACACTGTAGAAGCCAGATCCTGTGTTTACTAGCCAAGAATATACAAAGAAATAGAAAATCTTGTATACTCATGTTGCATTTGTCAGAAATACATGTATCGAAAATTCCCAACAAAAAGAGCCTATGATACCATCAGAGATCCCTTGAAGACCGTGTCAAACAGTGAGTGCAGACCTATTCTATATACAACAGTCGTGTTCCTCATAGTTGTTGACTACTACTCAGAGTTCCCATTTGTCAAGGAGCTTCACAACCTCACAGCCGGAGCCGTTGTTAATGAGATGAAAATCCCTAAATCTCTTCAATGCGACAATGGAACTTGGTTTACATCTGGTGTGTTCCAACAACTGGCAAGCCCATATGGTTTTGAAATTTTAAGGTCATCTCCCTATTACCCGCATGATCTTAATATGCAGTGAACTTAAGAAGACATAGACACAGCCCTGTTGGCTCTACGACCAATGCCCACTGAGTTCTAATATGCCATTATCGGCTAATTACTGAATGGATAAGCTTCCAAATCCACACCTGGTAAGATCCAGCCATCAAAGAACCAAAAAGAAGTTAGAAATTGGTTGAAAGTGAGACAAGACAATCAATGCTACTATTACAATAGGCAAACCAAAGAACTCCCTACACACCCCATGAGAAAGACATGGAATCCTGCTAAAGTCACAGATCAGGGGGAGACACCTCCTTCATATCTTACAGAATTGGTGCCCAACTACGAAGAAATAGAATCCATCTTAGACCAAATATTGCCTCTAACAGCATAGCAAACAACTTGTTGGGCTGCATTCCTCAAGGACATATGACAGCACATTCTTTAATTGCCAGTTCGCAAGAGTCAACTGTAGCAAACAATTAAGCAATGAACTCATTAAGTAGCAATTTGATCACACAATCATCAAACACCAATTATCCATAATCCATCCCCACCTTAACAGAAGCCAAGAGGGGTCCAAGAAAATCTCACGTGTGACATGAAATCTACACATTTTGTACCATTTCACATGTACTATTTCACCAATAAATTTTGTAAACACACCCTTCTGTTAAACAAATTTGCTTTTAAAATGTTTGGCACTAAAATACATTTTTGTGATTTGTAAATATGGCTGGTACCCATTTATACACCTGGGTGGAAAGAGGGACTGTGAGGGTAAAGTATCTTGCCCAAGAACACAATGTCGCTGTCCAGGACACAAACCCAAACTGCTCAATCTGGAGACGAGTGCACTGATCATGAGGCCACCAAACCTCACAAGGGGTGTTCATGGCGTGAACAATAAAGAAGAACATAAAGTAAGGGTTGTTAGGTTTAATAAAAAAAAACTGTTTTGAAGTGAAAGTGAAATACTTCATTATTTTTTTTTCTGAAAGAATGTCAGTTTGCTGCATGTTAGTTTGCAGCAGATTGTTTACTTGCTGTTCTCTCAGGGAGCTTCTAACAATCTATTTTGTAACAATAGGTCATGTGATCTCAGTCATTTATTTTAGCCCATGTGCTTAGAAGGCTAGGTTACTCAGCAGTTAGCTTTTGTAGCTGTTAACCTCTTGTGTGATGTGTTTATACCTGCCAACTTTTTCTGAGTCAAAGGTGTGAGATTTTTAACCGGAGAGTACCAGGATTTCCAAAGACAACACGAATATATCCGAAGTTTTCTGAAGACTTCCGAAGATGTCTGAAGGCTTTCCGAACAATTCTGAAGTTCTAAAGAAAATGATTCAATGCTCACTTTTAAATCTAGCATTATACCATAAATATCAGCAATTTTGTATGACACAGTAAATTATCAGAAAAACATTCTTGTAGAATAAGGGAGGGTAGGGTGTGCCATTTGAAACAGACCTAAGCTGGAGTAGTTTTACATTACCTGAACGCCATTCGTAAAGTTCTGCCTTAACTTAACTTCGTCTAAGTTATTCGCACATTTACTAGCAATTCGCTGAAAACATAACGCACATAAACAACTAAATATAGCAGCTAGGAAGCCAAAACGAATTACAAATAAAGCAAACAAAAATGATGGAAAAATAACGAAACTTACAAGATTTGTGTGATCTACGACGACTAAAACATAATGACAATGGCAACTAGAAAACAAACGGCACAAGAAGCTATTCCAAACAATAGAGACAACGGATGAAAAAATGTACATGAAAATTGATATGTTACTTAACCGAACAATAACTGGTAAAACTAATAGAATAACAAACATACACTGAATAATTGAAAAACGGAAAAAATAGACAAAAAAACATGAAGGGACAACAAAATTGAGGCGCTGTGACTACAGTGTTGTCTAACCCCACATAGCTTCTGTTGCCAGCTTCCTCTGAAGGTTATCAAAATACTGTTGCCTGGCCATATTGCTAAAAACAAACTTACTTTGACTGAACTTTGATTTATCTACTATCAAACTGTAAAAACTTGGCGAGCGAAGTCACATGTGCGAACACTCTGAAGTTAGCACGCTGAGTGAGTTTCCCGCCAGATTTTACAGGGCTTTATTCTATGACCAAATTTGCATACAGTAGCGGAACCAGAAACAACCCAGTCTGAGGAAGTGTTTTGCTAAACATGACCTCGTTCCCAATGTTTTTCTTGTCAGAAATTATAGAAATCGGAGATTTCAGGCAAGTGCCATCCAGCACTCATTTACTTTTTCAATTACATGGAGTTTTCATTTCTCGAATTGGTGTAAGTTTACATCTTTTAGGAAAGTGTTTCAATTCAAACTGTTATAGCTCACATTTTTCATCCAGGCATGAGAATTTGGTCTGGTGCGAGTTGACGTGACGCAACCCAAAACTTAACATGGTGTCAGAAGGGCCAGTTCTTCTCAGTTTTTATTGATAACTTGAATGCTGTGTTATCAAAACTTTCGAATGACATCGAACTTATCATTTTGGGGGATTTGAATGTCGATTACGGAAACAAACAAAAGGCAAATCTATTCTTGAAATCAAAATTACAAAACTTCGCAAATTTGCATAATTTGGATCAACTCGTCGAATGTCCCACAAGAGTATCTGTTAACAATGCATCACTGATTGACAACAGTCATCGTGTCGTTAATAAAGGTGTGATTCACTTACCTCTGAGTGATCATTCCTTGGTGTATTGCACCATTAAAGCAGGTGTTGCAAAGGTCGCTCCGCGAATTATTGAATACCGCTCATATAAACACTACGATAAAGAACTCTTCCTCCATGACCTTAGA
>OMLO01001043.1_pt1 | contig 20492 bp, 32 predicted proteins | sample 1674811 | NCBI WGS metagenome assembly OMLO01 (sample SAMN06265003, study PRJEB25207) | coral metagenome | isolation source: Coral host | place: Mexico:La Bocana,Puerto Morelos, Mexico | collected 2008-11-13 | reverse complement strand
GTTTCAGGATCTGAACACTTGCATCATTAGACAGGATCACGACCTGGGCCCCCCAAAAAAGTAGCTTTGTGGAAGGGAAACGGAACCCCTTATTTCAGAAAAATCTAGGTTGGTGAATTATGATAATTTGGGCAGATAAAGGATCATTGTAGAACTACTGTTGATGGTTCAGGAATCCTGCTCACCAGTTGATATGGAGAATTATCTCATGTTTCATAGTTTTTTCATAGATAAGAGGTGGTTTCATAGATTTCTTCCATCCACAGTTTGTTTCCGTTCGTACATATGGCCCTGTTAAAAGCTCATGAGATTTCTTTTGTCTTAACAGGGGTCAACCCTGTTTCTCAGATGAGCAATGAAAAAAGGGTCCCTGGTTATAACAGTGGATTGGGTATATAGGGGATGGGATACTACCCAGTTATATACGGATTCTTTCATAAGCCATTAGAAGGATCCCTTCATTAAACAACCAGGATTCAATGGACAGTAAGGCCGCTGCTTTTTTCTCAGATGGGCCGAGCTGTTCTTATTCTTTCAATTTGGAGCGAAGGTAGTGGTGAGACGCCACAGTCTCGCAATAGTTCTTCAGGATCTTCGGTCGAGGCGGAGTTCCGAGATGTTTGGGAATAGGATGAATAGGTGAAAGAATGTACTGCAATAGGGGAAGCAGTGATGAATTCGGAAGTAGAGATTGATATCACAGGAAGTTCTTGAATGATGATTTGATATGTATACCTTGCTGGTTGGTGGATAATGCTTGCTGCATGCTGGAAGGTCAATGAAACACATTATGTTTGTTTCAAATGTTGATTGCCTTTAACAAATTTCGAAACTATTCATCAGAGCTATGTTTCTGTTCCAGTTGCTAATATGATTTCTTAAACACATATTTATATATATACACACACTATATATACTATATAAATATATATAGATGCTTTCTTCAGCAAATTAAGTTACCATGAAGTTCCCTTCTTCTTGTCCACCTGGCTGCATTTGTTGCCAGGTGAATAACTACGGCTATGACGAGATGAAGGTCGAAGATTTGAGATGATGGAATCAAAACAAATAAAACCATACACCCCTAAAATTTGACATAGCCCCTAAAATAAGGCAATCCCAAAAGGAAACTCATCTTCCAACCATCATTTTTCAGGGGCTATGTTCAATTTCGTGGGTGCATCCAGGGAAGTAAAGTTAAGAACTATGATTTGTTTCCGATGTTTTTTTTAAACGTTCTACTATGATACATAAGCATTTGGGGAATATGTTGTGTTTTTGTTGAACAGGTTTTGTATACCCTCCCTGAAACTATAACATAGCATCTGAAAATGGTTGGAAGACTACTTCCCTTTTGGGAAGACATATTTTCAGGGGCTATGTTTTCTTTTTTGGGCTATGGTAACATCCAATCTGAAGAGGGGACATTCGTTTGCAGACCAAAAAGACGTGGCAGCTATACCTACCATAGAGTAGAACCTCATCACCACTTTTCAGCGGTAGCAGGGCAGAAAGAAAGCCCCAATGATGATATTGAGGATGCGGCATACGATATGAGACAAAGGCAGCCTCATGGATGCCAGCTGATTATGACAACACAAGTCACAACAAAGATCAGGTACTGCAAGGGTTTGAAGGTAGACCTCTTGGTTGAGGACGCTATGGACGATTTTGGTGACACTAGTGAATTGGAGGCCTCGCGCATCTGGGGCCTCAGCTTACAAAAGGCTACTTTATTGAAAGCAATTGACACATCCAAATGGATCGGGAGTAGGGTCATGGAGCTTTGCTAGTCAGACATCTTACCGCATCAGGATTTCCAAGGAAATAACATTTAAAAACATCAGATCCTGAGAATGGATTGTAAAAATCCCCATTTAACTGTGTAGTATTTCATCCGCTATATATCCTAAAGAGCTAGGATTTTTTCATTGCTCGATTGGAGATCTAGAAGGCTTCCTGAATGAAGGATCTTGTAAATTAGTCCCCTCTGTATCAGGCAAAAAAAACGCCCTCCAAGAGTGCCTGGTTCGTTTCGTTTTTTTTTCCAATTTGAGTTCAGCTTCAGGCTCCCTTGAAAGCACTTACTCTTCGACGGGGTTCTGCAGGGCCACCTCTTTGCCTGCACAGCCAAAGAGCTGTTGCGGGCAATGGCATACTTGCAGGGGGTTGCTGGGTCGTCCACCGGGACCTCAAACCAGCGCTTGGCTTGCACTTCATTCAGTTGTCACTGAGAAGAGGTTCGTACTTGATTGTCACGGCGGTTTTTTTTTGGGATTAGAGGCAGACGTCCCAACGCCATGCCTCCAGTACAGATTCGCTGCATTGATGAGCTAAGGACAACGTGCTCCGCACAACCAGTCGCACGGTGAAAGTTGTAGATTTGGGCTGGCTTCCCACGCACCCCCCCACGGCCACCTCCAGCAATCGCGTGGCACCGCCCCATGCCGGCCACCCAACCTGAACATGCCTTTGTGCAAGTTTTTCTGGTCATTGATACGTTTGGCTTTTTCAAAGCTATTTGTCTAGGTTTTGCCATTTGTTCGGTTTTTCTTGATTCAGGGGCCCTGCCCACCACACCCTGGCAGTGGTAATAGAAGCACTAGTTGTACTAGTAGTAGTAGTAGTAGTTGTTGTAGTAGTAGCAGTAGTAGTAGTAGTAGTAGTAGCAGTAGTAGCAGTAGCAGTAGTAGCAGTAGTAGTAGTAGTAGTAGCAGCAGCAGCAGCAAGAGTAGTAGTAGTAGTAGTAGTAGTTGTTGTAGTAGTAGTAGTAGTAGTAGTAATACTAGTACTAGTACTAGTAGTAGTAGTAGTAGTAGTTGTAGTAGTGGTAGTGGTAGTAGAGCAGTAGCAGTAGCAGTAGTAGTAGGAGGAGGAGCAGTAGTAGCAGAAGTAGAAGTAGAAGTACAAGTAGTAGTGGTGGTAGTAGTAGTAGTAGTAGTAGTAGTAGTAGTTGTTGTTGTTGTAGTAGCAGTAGTAGTAGGGGTAGCAGTAGAAGTAGAAGTAGTAGTGCTTCTACCAGTAGTAATAGTAGCAGTAGCAGTAGCAGTAGCAGTAGTAGCAGCAGCAGCAGCAAGAGTAGTAGTAGTAGTAGCAGCAGCAGCAGCAAGAGTAGTAGTAGTAGTAGTAGTAGTAGTAGTTGTTGTTGTTGTTGTTGTTGTTGTTGTCGGTTGTGGTTGTTGTTGTTGTTGTTGTTTGAAACAGTTTGTAAAATAGAAATAGGATTTAGGAAGAAATAGAAGTTAGGAAGGGTGACATTGCAGTCCTTTTGAAGAAATGGGGTCTGGATTTGCATGTGGCAGAATTTGTGTTTGGTTTTGTTGCGTTGTGGTGTATCTAACTGGTTTGACAAGACTTTTTTTCTGCCCACTTGCCATGGTGAATGGTTGGGTGTTGTTTTTTTTGTTTTGCTGCATGCTAGATCTGTGGCTCAGTTAACATTAACCACCTATAGCGTGATTTTTTTTTGGTAAAGGTTTAAGTCACCAAAAAATACCCACATTTGGTCAAGAAACAGGCACAAAAAGTTACATTGAGTTTTTCATTCGGCATTTTCTGCCATGTCGTCTCCTTGCTGCGGACATTGGGCACTATGCTGCTGGCATCTTGGTGGTGCTGCTTTGCGTGGCAAGCATGGATACCTCGCTGGGGCCATTGTGTGATCCTTTTCCAGGTGCAATATGGGTTGGTGGCAAAAGTCTTGTTCAAGGTTGATACCTTTGGATCTTTAGAGTTCCTCACTTGTTTTACTCTGAAGCCATTTCATGTTTTTGTTGGGGCGCACATGGCGGTTTCTCAAGTTGCAGCTGCTTCCTCCGAATATTCAACTGCCATTGTTGCTGAGCATTTTGCGCAGTTCAAACGGTTGAGGGAGGTTACTTGAAAAGATTTTAGATTTTTTTACTTGTTGTAAAATTGTTGGTATATTTGTGTTTCAAAACCCAGTGGATTTCCTGACTTAAAACCGAGTGGATATCGTGACTCCAGTTTTGGTCCACTAAGTTGTAGCTGAGGTGGGATTATCCTTTGTCATTGATCACTCTGGTCGGTGTTTCAAGCGAAAGGGCACAAAGCAAGTGACTCTCCAAGACATCCAAAACAACAGAGAGGTACCTAGGCTGTGCATTGATTCCAGGTTTGAAGCGTTTTTTTCTAGATTTTAAGTAGGTCCTTGTTGAAACAATTACCTTTTGGCTGCTTTGTTTTTTGTTTCAATTCTTGGGGCCTGAGGTGGTGGCAGCAGTTCTTCGGGCTAGTCGTGGCCGTGGTTGGTATTCAAAGCACCTACTTGCAGATGCCATTGATGAGTTCTACACGAAGTATAACTTGTATCCTGCTGGTATGCATTCGAAGCTTTCTTGCATAGAAGACTGGAAAGAGAAGATGGGCCTAGCTTGTGCAAGGCTTGCTGCTTGGTTGAATTTTGAGTCTTCAGTTTTTGCGGGTGTGTTCAAATCCAAACTTTGTAATTTCATGGTTGGTTGGTCTCTACTTAGGCTGGTCGTTTCCGGCATTTGGTCAGACGGAGTGGCACTAGCAAAAAAGCTGGTTTGAATTGGATCCGGGAAGAAATCAAAGGATATGTTGATTCTAGACTTCATTGGGAATTTTTTGTTAAGGTATTTGTTTTGCTTTTGTTTGTTCCTACATTTCTCCAGGAGGAACTGTTAATTGTTGATTTAAAAAAAAATCCGAGGATATTGGGGCAATGGTTGCCGACAGTGACAAAACAGATCAGAATGGAGATGATTCTGAAAGCCAAGTATCAACTACATCCTCTACTTCTTCTTCTATGTCTGTGGATTTGCTGGCTATCATCTCTTCGGTGAAGAAGGAATACCGTGATGTACCAGCGAAGCCTGCGACTACGAAGCCTGCGACTACGAAGCCAAAGCCTGCCATTCTTCCTCCTGAGGTAGGATTTGATTAAATTTCTTTTTGTTTGACCTAGTAATTAGTTCTTTTAACCCTGGAGGTCTTGGACGTGCTGAAAAGGACACCATGCCCTCCTCCTGTTGCTCGGGTTTCGGACGAGCCAGACGAGGCCAAGGAGACTGAGAATGGCAAGAAGGTCAAGAAGCCAAACAAAAAAAAAAAAGAAAAATAAAGCAGGAAGTGACAGTAGTGACAAGGGAAAGAATCCCCCAAAGGCCAAAAATTTTGGAACATATGAGCCTGGGAAATACATGACCGTTTACAAGGCTTTTGTACAGGAACAAAAGGTCAATAATGGTTTGTCTCACAAAGACGCTATTAAGAAATGGCATGATTCCCATGAAAAATGGGAACTGCTTCGGGAAATGCCTGAAGCTGAAAAGAAACGGAGACGTTTCATTTAATGGGGATGATGTGTGCAGGTCTGCCTGTGTCTGGGGGAAAACAATGATGGAATGAAGGGCCAGGGTTGAAATCAAGTTTTTGTCGAAAAAATGTTGAAACCAAGTTGTATTGTGTTTCCTTATTTTTCTGAAAATGTAAGTTTTGGGGCTCGAGTTGTTTTGGGTGTACTCGGCACTATGCCCGTTGATGTGCTCACGATGCTTCGCTGGCGATTGCCGCCCATGTTGATTACCCTTGTTCTGGTGCTGAAGCTGGGGACGGATGACATTAGGCCTTCTTCACTGGACTTTTGTGAACTTTTTGCTGGTGGTGCTGAAGCCAGTGGTGCATTGCGAAGGGTTCCTTTGAAACATAGTTTTTTTTGAATTTATGTTGTTCTTTATTCTGTCATCTTTAGGCTGGTGATTCTGGGCATGTATACTCCCCCCCCCAAAAAAAACAAACCAAGGCAAAATTCATCGGCACGAGCTTTGACATTGACTATGACCAGGAGAGTCAAAACCTTTGTGGGGCACCTGGCTTTCTGTTGCTTGGTACCTTTAATTCTTTTATCCTTGGACCATGTTGTTTTCAAGCATTGGTAACTTAAGGCTGGCGCTATCCCAAGTGCTAAGCCTCAAAGCTGGTGCTTTATTAATTGTGGCGATTTGCTGCCGCTCTTTTTCAGCTATGCTGCTTGGTTTGGATTCCTATGTTTGTTTGTTTTTTTGTGGGGACCAAATTTCAGTGATACATGGGTTCTTCTTCCAGCAAAGGTGTCGCCATACTTCTGGCCGCACAGTCTTTGATCCAGCTGGAAATGAGTCCTTTGCCTTTGTCAAAGAAGGCAATATTATGGCTGCTCGGTGTGCTTGCCTAATCATGGTAGCTTCGTGCCTGAAATCTATTTGGATGGTTGAGCAGCCTCGTGGTACTATACTCTGGGCTCAAAGCAGGATTGATGCATTGTTCAAAACAATTTCAGCAACTTGGCCATTGTCCTGTACTTGTTTCACTTCATGTTGATTTGTGCCATGTTGAGGTTTAAAGTTTTAAGGTGTTCCTTTAAGTTGTAGGTTTCCCATATATGGTTTCATTCAGTGCTCTTCTTGGGACCAGGTCTACCGGGTTGGCATTTGGATGGGTGCATTTGGTGGCAACAATCCGAAACGCCATGAAATAATGTGTAACCATGGCAAGTTTGCAAAAGGTTTGGAAGGCCGTGCTGGATACCTTTCCCGTGCAGACCAGATGAAGTTGACCGAGAAAAATGGCCCACTTGCAGTCAAGAAGTCTGGGAAGTACAATGGTGTAAGGGATAAATTGAAAGCTTCTCAGTGCCTGGGACCTTTTTGAATTAACTAGACACTGTTTTCAAAAAGTTTGGCAATTGACTTCTGAATCTTTGCTTGCCCTAACTTGGTGTGAACTTCAGGCGGTACACATCTGAATTTGGATCTTGGCTAGCTGCCTTGCTTGAGACTTTTGGGGGCTCTGGTGTGGAGCTGGAACAGTGCAGAGACCCGTGCCCCTTGCTTACAACCTCTTCTGATTTTGAACTCTGGCAGCAGCACTGCATCAAGGACAACATGATTATTGGAGACCCGATGAAGGATGTACTTCGGAATTCGTTTTTTATATTTAGGTTTTTTGCTTTATGGCGTGGGGTTTTTGAAATGTTTAAGGTTTTCCTTCAGAATTCATTTTTGTAAACATGTAATCTTTTATCTTTAAGTGATTTGCTTCAAGTGTGGGAGGTGGCTTTGAAACTAAGGCTGATCTCAGTGAAGCTCTGCGCTACCTCCTTCAGTCTACCACGGTGCAGACAAATTTGGCTGGTCGTGGCCACTGGGACCAACTTCTGACTGTTTCTTTTCCAGGTCACTTGGCCATTAATTAAAGTATTGGTGATTCTGGGTCACTTGGCCTGGTGGCAAACTTGTATGGTGGTGTTTTTGGGCCCAAGACCTAGCTACTCTTGTTGTGGCTATGGCGCCTCCTGATTTTAACGATTGGACCCGTTGGCGCTTCTATCGGGATCTTGATGCGTGGTTCGTTCCTGCTGGTATTTCTGCAAAACATGATGATTTCCGCTTCATGAGCTACATCCCTGAGGCAATTTGGCAGTTGATGGACGTTTTTGCAAAAACTTTTAAAATTACGGCCCTTGTTTGGTGGGGTTGTGGGACGGTGATAATAATATTGATTCACGTTCCATTTTGCAGGAACATCTAGATGCAGTGGAAGCACTGCCTCCTTATCCTGAGCCATTGCCGTCATATCTACGTGATGAAGCTTGTGGGGATTGCTTCTTTGAATCTAGCGATCACCACAGCAATCAAAACTGCAGTGACGAACATGATGATTTGGAAGTTCCTTGGTTGAAATTTGTCTTTTTCTTTTTCCCTGGTGGCTTAAGCTTCCCCCAAGTGCATTTTCAATTGTTACAAAAGTCTTGTTCATTTCACTCCTGAACCCTTAATTTAGGTTGCAACAGAGCTCGCATCGAGAAGCCCTACAGAAGAAATACTATCTGATGACGAACTTCTGGAATCTATATGTTCTGGATCGGCAAGGTGTAGCAGTGGTGGCAAGAAGAAATCTAGCAGTAGCAGTAGCAAAGCTAGTACAGAGAAGAAATCTAGCAGTTCCAAAGGAGACCGCAGTACAAAGAAGAAATCTAGCAGTTCCAAAGGAGACCGCAGTACAAAGAAGAAATCTGGCAGTTCCAAAGGAGACCGCAGAGGTAGCAGTAGTGGTACAAAGAGGAAATCCAGCAGTTCGTCTTACGAATCGCGCAGTTCGAGCTCGTCTAGCTCAAGGAGCTAGATTTGGATTGCTAGTGATGATGGATGTGAAAAAGGTTTTGGAATGGGTCGGGATTGGGGGATAAAATTTAAACCCAAAAAAGATGCCCCAAAACAGGCACGTTTTGATTCGGGGTTGATAGTTTAGATTTGGGGCTAAAAGCATCACGGGGAATTTATATGATATCTGACTTGTATCCTCAACTAGAGTTTTTTCATCTTTTGCACCTCCCCAAGGCTTGCTTTCTTGGATATCTCCCTGCTCCAAAACATCTTGGTACGTAGGGATCTAAATTTGTCTGTACGGGGTTTAGTTTGTTTTGGGGTGTGGCTGGTCCAATCAGTGAAATTTGTTTTCACAGTGTCACAACTTCTTACCCAGGTGATGGGCGTGCACGTGAAGGGCACGGCGATGGTTCGTGGGATGATTTGCTATGCAGTTTGGTCTGCAATTTAGGTACCGTTGATGTTTTTTAATGGTGTTTTTTCTGTCAACAAACCCCTGATACTTTTGAAGGATTATAAATGAATGATTATTATGAATCAAGTTCCTTACTCGTCATTTTGCCCCAGGACAAATTATGGAAGTATACTACATTTTCGTGGGGTTGGCTTATATCTTGTGCCTTGGAAACTGTTAGCAGTTTTTGTTGTGTACATTACCCAAATCCAAGCAAAAGGAAATTGGAGGTTGGGTAAATTTTAGCTTCAAACTTGGCTATCTCAGGATGCCTCCTTGAAACAGGAGCTGGATATATATATCTCTATTTTGGGCTTTGGTTATTTGGCCATTGCCTCTTTGGGGTGCTTCTATGGTGTTTGACAATGGCACCAATGTGGAAGCATGGGAAGCTAAAACATGATGCTTTGGAAAAAAAAACAGCGTGAAAACCCGTGAAATGTTCAAACAAAACCTTCATTTGTTCAGGTTTTCGCCGTGAAAATCGTGAAAATCATTTTCAACCATACTTGGACGAAAATTACTTGCATTCATGAAAAGGCTTAAAAGTTGTTCATATTAAGGGTGCTGTTTGGCTTAGACTTGAATAGCTATCGTTTTTGGGTAGCATTTTGCTATCGACATGGACTTGGACACGTTGATAGAAGAACATGGTCTTTCCAAAGAAGAGGCTACAGAGGTGATTCGACGGATGAAGTCTGAATCCGCGACTTGACACAAACAATCCATATTATATAATGCTTTTTTGTTGTGAAAGTCAGCACCCCTCCAAAAAAACAAACAAACCAAAACTTGGACAGCCTAGGTGACCCCTCCAAGCCGTGGAAAAAAAATGACGACGAGACTCCACCCAAGACTTCTCCCAAGGACTGTGTAGCATTTTCTATGGCTAAATGTGGGAATTCCCAAATGTAATTTGCAGTTTGTGTTTCCCTTTCCTTGGTTTCCCCCTTATGTCTTGTTTTTTGTTGGACTTTGTTTGTGTTCGCTTTGTCCTTTATAGGACCTGTCTAAAAAGCTGAAGCTTGGTGAAGTTGCGCAAGAGGGTGCACCAAAGAAAAAGGCAAGGCAAAGCAAGGCGGCAAAGGAGTGGGAGAAAGAAATGATGGCAGACGAGAAGGAGGCTGTGGAGCCTGCTCCAAAAGCTGCTCCAAAAGCCAAAGCGAGGTCAGGTAAGAAGAAGGACGCTGTGGAGGATGATACTGAAAAAAAAGCAGTGCATCTAGCAGCAAGACGAAGAAGAAGGACGATGAAGGAAAGGAGGCAAAGAAAAAAAATAAGGAGAAGAAGGACGACAAAGGCAAGGATGCAACTGGCAACAAGACCAATAAGAAGGGCAATGGAGGAAAGGATGCAGTCGAGGAAAAGGAGAAAGGTGAGGATGCAGCTGGCAGCAAGACCAAGAAGAAGGGTAAGGGCAAGGAGTTTGTCGAGGAGAACGCTAGCACCAAGAGAAAAACTCAGGAGAAGGATGACAAAGGTGAGGATGCAGCTGCCAAGAAGAAGAAGAAGAAGAAGAAGACGCCTGAGGATAACAGCAGTGCAGCTAGCCCCGAAACCAAGGATACGAATGACAACAACGCCAAGGAGGATACAGAAGATGGGAAGGCTGCAGAAATGCATGAAGAGAAACCGGGAGGAGAGGATGTGAAGGGAGAACAAGACAAAGACGTAAAGTCGGAAGTTACCTCAGAGGCCAGCTCTGTGGAAAGCCTCCGCACTCTTCTTCGAGGACGTGAACAAATGCTCGCTCAGGCTTTTACAGCGCTTACTACCGATAAGGCGGACTCCCAAACTGAATCTCAACTTCTTGCTTCGTTTCTCGGTGAGTTTTCAATATATCATTTCCTTTTTTTCTGGGTTTCTTGAATGGGTATGAAAACGAAGGTGTATAACGAGGGGGGGACAAACCAAACAAACAAAGCTCTATCAACAGTTTGTTTTTCTTTTTTCATCATTGCCAGTTTGGGCCCCAGTGCAAGCCAAGTGGGTGCTGCAAGCAGTTTGCAGGACTTGGCCCAAGCATTGCTGAAGGTTTTGGCCCCTACTCCTGCAGCTTCTGCAGATCCAGAAGTGCCAGCAGCATCACCAGCAGCATCACCAGAAGCATCACCAGCAGCAGGTACCACAGCCGTTAGCGAACCAGCTGTGGCAGCTGCTACGGCACCTGCTCCGCCTGCTACGGCACCTGCTGCTACGGCACCTGTTGAGGAACCACCAGCTACACCACTTCCTCCAACCCAGCTTGAAGGAGAAAGCCCTGCACCCGTGGACACAGCTGAGGCAGTCTCTCCTACTGATGCTGAGATCGCAGAAGCAGAGACACAACCAGGAGAAATTCCAGAGCTTACTCTCACCAAAGGTGATCTGAAAGGCCTGTCTGAAGGTGTCTTGGATTGTGATTTTTTCTTGGATAGTTTTTTTCTTGAGATTCCCTTGTTAACATCTGAGATCAAATCCTGGAGAAGTACCATGCTGGCTTGGTGCCTCCCTTTCTGATCAACACCTCCAATTGTCGGAAATTGGCCATGAGATTGCGGAGATGCTGTGAAGGTCAGGAAGCAGTATCTTTGAACAACGTGCAAAAGATGTTCGAAGGCACCAATGCTGATCGACTTTCTTTGCTTCGGCAGTTTCTCAGCAGTGGTGAAAACATCAAAAAGGTTGAGGCAACTTTGGAATTTTCTCGAGAAGTGGAGGCTGAAAGCACTGGTGTGGAGCAACTCTTGACGATTGAGGGCATGAAGAAAGCTGGTGTTTCAGAGACACTTCGCTGCATTCCAACATCTTTCGGTTCAGACCCTTCAATATCTTCTGGGGAATTTCATGGTGTTTGTTATTGTTTGCCCTTTCTTGATTTTTAGGAAGAAGATTGCAGCAATTGTCAGCTCACAGAGCCCTACCCTGGATCCTCAACACCCAGAGATTCTTGAAGAAGCTCGCTATTGGTGCACTGTCTTGCAAGAACGTGTCCGTCGAGACAAAAACAAGATGAAGCTGGAAGCCAGCGTCAAGGTTGATGCTTCAGGACACCTTTGGTCAAAATTTTTGTTAACATTGTTGAGGGCTTTGTTTTGATTTTTTTCCAGGAGATACGATTGCTGCTTTGACTTCATCCCTGCCATCGCCAACAACTGCTCCAACGGGTTCCGTGAACCTCCAAGCCCTCCAGCAGATGGCCCAGACTGGCCAGCAAGCTGGTGGCTAGGCTGACTTATCCATTTCTTTTGATGTTCATATCCTTTCACATTTTTTGGCCAAGGTGGTGCAAATGCTGCAGATTCGAAAGCGAAGGCCAAGGCAAAGGCAAGAGGAAAGGCGAAGGCCAAGGCGAAAGCTCAGGCACAACGTCAGGAAGCTTTGTCTTGGGAAGATACAGTTGAAGCTGCCTGTGCCTTGTCTTCTTCGGTTTTTTTCCCTCAAAGAGTTTTTTTCTGTTATTTTAGATGTCCTCGAGGTGCTGATTTGAAGAAGGAGTATACCACTTGCAGTACACTGGCGATGGACCTTCCGAAAGGCCTTTGGGTTGAAAGTTTCATTCAAATCTTTTGTTCTGACAAAGCTCTCGTCAGGTCATGCCTTGCGTACATCGCTGAACTCTTGCAAAATCTCGGTGACATCCTTGATTGAAGAGCTCAAGGAAATGGATATCCCTGAGGAGGATGAGAAGACTTTGGCCGAGCGAGTGGCGAAAGCGAAAACGCAGGCAAGGGAGAAAATGAATTATTGTTTTGCGTGGTCATTTCCTTGAGTTTGTTGGATCTTTTCCCTGCCAGATTTCGGAATCCAAGATGCTTCGTGCTCAAGCCAAAGCTGTTGCTCGAGAGTTGGTTCCTGGATCCATTTTAGTGATATTTTTTCATTTGGAAGCCTCACTGTTTTGATTTTTTGTAGGTGGATTGTGTTCTTTTATGTTTTTTTTTGGGGGCTTTTGCGAGGCCAAACAGTGAAGATATAAGATGGATCGGTGGAACGAGCGATCACTTTTGAGACCATGACGCCATGGTTTGTTGGATGGGTTTCATACATGAAAGTATGAAGGGGCCACCATCACAAGGGAAAACCTTTGTGATTCTAGAGCGGCTGGACCACGTGCTGCAGAGCAGCCAAAAAAATAATGCAAGTTGATGGGAGGCTTGTTTAAAAAAAATAGATGTTAAAACCAATGTGTTTGCAGTGCAGGTGCTTCTTCCACGGAACTTTCACGAAGGTTGGATGAGGTGAACTTTGGTTTTTGGACTTAGCAATTTTTGTTTGCTCGTTTTTCTTTGTTTTGCCATTGACCTGTTGGAAGTACTGTTGTTTTTACATCAACTCGAGGATTGGGTCCCTCTTTGGTGAAGGGGATATTGCTCAACGCGTTGCTGAAAAGATTGGTGCAACATATGGCTCTTCAACATTTGGGATGCTTCGTCCATTTAATGGTTTTTTTGCCCCCAAATAGGTGTGGGTTTGAGAAAATGGTTTTCATTGTCTTTGCTGTCGGCCCTCAAGGACTGGTGGCTATAGTGGTGAAGAGCGTTTGCATGCGAGGGTCCGGAGAACTTCTGACCTTGCCTTGGATGCGGCAATTTCAATGCTTCAAGTTCCAGTGGTTACTGGTTGGGATGACGATGGCAAAGAGACAGCAGAACTTGTTGATTTCCCAATTGTTTTGCCCCGTGATATGGTTGTAGCGTTGATCAATGCTGGCTTTGAAGATCTTCTTATGGGAACCATCTCGCAACGAGAAATGTATTGGGAGCATATGCTCAAAGATTACCCAGAGATGGGTTCTTATGTGCAGGCATTGAACCATGCTCCATTGGCTTTATATGGTGACGAGTGCTCTGCTTTTCGTCAGCAGGTCATGATGTATCACTTTCAAGCTCCCTTGAACAAGCACAACAAGAACTCATTCCTTTCGAGATATTGCATTGCTGCTGTGCCTGCAGACAAATATTGGATCGTAGCTTGGTGTGTATGTTTTTGTTTGATGGAATTTACATGCGCGTTTACATTTACATAAACAAATAGATACTTAAGATTGTGCATTTAAAAATTGTTTCCTGTACTCATTGCAGGTAAATGGAGTGAACCGAACCCTTCAAGCAATCCTCGGCTATGTCACGGGTTCTCTCAACCGCCTTTCCAAAGAAGGCCTCACAATTTCGAATGCCACTGGCAAAGTTCTGGGAGGCATTGTTGCTGCCACTGGGCTTTTGATTTTAATGCTTTTTAGTTGAAAGTTCCTGTACCAAAGTTTTGCTGTTTTGTTGTTTTTTGTGTTCTTTTTTCAGGGCCGCAAGATCTACTTCCATGTGATGCATGTCCGTGGGGACTGGAAGTGGATGAAGCAATCTTTCAACATGATCAGGCATGCTCAAGCGGAATCTATATGCTACCATTGCCTTGCAACAAAAGGCTCGCATGTTCCGGAGCATAACTACTCGGATTTGTCTGATGGAGCAGTATGGAAAAGTACTGTTCTGAACTGCAACCACCCTTGGCGGGAGGAGCCAGCCCTAGCATCACTGCAATGGTTTTCCATCAAGAAGGTGTCTATGGATCTGCTCCATGTTTGGCACCTTGGTGTGGCCCGGGACTTGAGTCTTGATGCATATTTAATGACTTTTTTTTGGGTGTGTTTTGCATTGTCACGCTTTCCAAGCATTGAGGTTTTTCTTTGTATGTTGTTTCAGCCCCATCTTGGGCGTGGTGCTGTCGATCTGAGGATTGGTGGCTGCATGTCCAAGCTGGTTAAGGGTTCTGCTTTTGGTCAAGGATCTGTGGCTAAGCGATTGGCACGAGCATACACTCGCTTGAAGACTTTTTGCAAGCGAAATGGCAAGACTGTGGCCATCAAGCGGTTCAGCCAGGACAACTTGAATTTGAAATCTAAACAGTTTCCAGTGCCTGGCCATGTTGAAAGCATTTTTTGTCGGCAACTTCCTGGGTTCCTTTCTGATGTTTTTGGTGTCCCAAAAGTAAGGCGTATTGAGATTTTGTGGCAAGTTTTTGGGCATTATGGGGTCATTTCTGGGGACTGGTGGAGGTAGTTGGCTGTTTGAAAATTGTCCATTTTTTCTGGGCTGTTTCCTGGGTACACTTCTGATTGTTTTTGTAAGCATAGGGTGAGTTGTTTGTTGTATTCCTATAGTCTTAGATTAGTAGAGACTGCTCGGCCCTTTTGGATGCATACCTTCCAGTGTTTCTGTGGCCAAAAAGCTGAGGAGCTGAAGGCAAAGGGCTTTGATGCATACGTGATTTTGCTTTGGCTGGAGGAGGAGACTGCCCGGCCTGACCTTCCAGCTGACTTCGCAGAACTTCGGGCAATGGTCTGGCTAGCAAATTCTGCCATGAAAGTCTTGTGCTCAGACAGTCCTTGGCTGTCTGCTGAAGAGCAGAATCATGTCTCAGTTGTTGGTGGCGCTTTTTTGAGATTGTTTGTGGCCCAGTGTCACAAAGATGTGAACTGCTGGAGGCTGAGACCTAAGTTTCACTTGCTGTGGCACATCTTCCATGAGGCGTCTCTCAGGCCATCAGGAAGAAGCCCAGCCCTGGATGCCACTTGGATGGATGAAGACTGGATCAAAAAGGTCCAGAAAATTTGCAAAAGGTGCCACAAGCTGACAGTATCTCGTACAATGTTGCAGAGATACCTGATTGGCCTGCACCAGAAGCTGCAAGAGTCGAAGAAGCAGAAGGTAGGATCAGCGGTCCAAAAAGCGTGGCTCACTGGAGGTTGGAAGCGCTGGTGGCTTGAAAATTGCTTTTTTTTGGTGGTTTGGGCCTAAACTGGGAGGGACTGCTGAATTGGTCATATTACCCCAGAAGGCCCCCCCAAGGCAGGGTGCCAATAGGCTAACTGGTTGGACCATGCTCTGAAGAAGCCTTTGTGCATGGGCTCAAACCTCAGGTGGTGTAGGGAGAAGCTTTGGCAGCAGGAATGGGTAGTATCATTTGTTCGGTTTTTCTGGGCAGAAAACCATTTGTTCGGTTTTTCGCTCTGGCACTAGCAAATGTTCGGCTTTTGCCAAAACCAGAACGTTTGGGTAAATGTTTGAAAAAACCTGAACGAACGTACCTCCAGGAAGAGTCCTATAAGCACCACTTCCGTGCCGGGTCATGTAAGGCGGGGCATTCTGGGAGGCGGCCACAAACCGCCTCCACTTCACCCAACAAACCCTTGCAAGTTTCACCTTCCACAACACCGACCCCCACCACATCAGCGCAGTAGTGCGACCAGCACTTGTTGCGGTTGCGGGCGTTCTTGCGGTGTGTTTTGCCGGTGAGACGGAAGGTGGATGACTTAGAGGGTCTACGTCTACGCTGCGCCACGTTCCTCGTTTCGAACCTGTCGCAGCGTGCGACCCTCAAGCGTGGCAGAAGGCACCTGTCTGAGCTGCTGCCTGCAATGAGCCAGGCCCTCAGAGAACCTGCTGCTGTTCATGCGCTTGCGTTTTTTTTGCTTGGCCATCATCATCGTCATCACCATCATCGTCTTCATCATTATCATCATCATCATCATCATCACCATCACCGTCATTCCCATCGTTCATACTGTACCCAAATGCAGTATAGGATTGGCGATGTTTAGACATTACATATTGGGTTAGAGATAGGGCGCAAGTGCTATGTACATGTGGATTGTTGTGGATTGTGACACCCTGTCTACAGTATAGTTTTAGACCAGCAGGCTGAAGTGGTCCAGAAGATCAGAAGTACATTAATTTGGCAACAGGATTGATGTGGCACTGATTAATTAAGTGGCTCCATTAATATTGCGATGGATAAAATAGTTCTGGTGGAGTTTCTTTAAACTTAAGATATCCCCATCCGCGTCAGTATCAGTTTATCTCGATGTAGGCGGAGGGCTATTCTTGGGTGATACTCGGATAGTGGAGATTTCTGTGATGGATTCTTTTGTCGAGATATGAAAATTTAGTTTTTTTAAAATAATTACACATATATATGTGTGTATGTGCTGGTTAACTTTGATTTCCCATGATGGCTTGACATCAGTCGCAACTAAACATGTTTTTATTTACATTCAAGGTCTTGCACCAATCAGTTCCATAGACGCCAGGTAGCCTTCCTCTACGGAGGCATGAGATTCACAAAGATCAAGCGTCGAAACGCCGAACCGATGACATGGATGAGTCGGTGTCAGACTGATGCGATTCATGGTTGGACCTATGTCCACATTGGGATGTGACTCAGCCTGAAAAAGGCAGTGACCTGCAAGATGCAAGACAAGCCTTTGCCAATGGATATCACCATGATTTGTTGTTCATGCATGCGTGCTTTTCCGCAGCAATTGATGCAGCATACCTTGCAGCAAGCTCGTGATGATGGGAGGAACGGGGCAGGCAGAGTGCAGTGGGCGACAGATGCCCAAATTGGTGGGTGGAGGGCGCCCCCAAACCGGATTAAACAATCCACATTCAAAACCTTATTTCCATATTCATAACCAAGTTCGTTTTCCCGGGCCAGAGTCTCAGTAATTTACTTAGCCCCTGCTCGAGACTCTAGTTTCTTATCTAATAAGGTTTCTTAACATAAGGGTCAACCGTAGGGAAATTCTGGGAGAATTTTCTTACTGATCCCAGGGGGTCACCTGATCGGTCATTGAAATTTTAGGAGAATTCTGGGAGCGGCGCCACGAAAACAAATCAGTTGACCCCCCCCCCCAACAAAAAAACATATGTGTTTTTTTGTTTGGTTGGAGTTGCACACTTTTATCGAAGAAAAGACTTGTTGCAATTCGGCCCACCAAATCATCTTTATCATGGGAATCTAAGGGGGCCCCCCAATGCCACCAGCCCCCAAGAAATAGCCGGCCTTATTAAGGGATTATTAACCATACGTTTCCCTTAATATTCCCTTAATCAGGCCTTATTTCTCGGGGGGGGGGGTGGCATTGGGGGGTCTCCTTAGATTCCCATGACTTCAGAGAAGGCCATGGTTTTGTCGGAGGGGGCAGACGTAGATGTTGATGGGGTCCCCAAGCTCGTGAATGGCCAGGCTAGATGGATCACTGGTCAGATCGCCGAATTTTCGCGGCCACGAAATACCTTAATCATCATGTTTAAAAACAAAATCCAGTGCACCAAAAAACAGTTTTTCAATGCTTGTCCATATAGAGTCTTATAGTTTATATGATTTATATGGTTGGTACATGTCAACTGCTGATGCTTGCGGTCATCTTTCATCCCGAGAGCCGCCGTATGAAATAGATGCTACCTGCAAACATTGATCTGGCAATTTATAAAGACCTCAGCCGAGGTCACCTCAAATGGTGGTTTACTAAGGTTCCCAAATGGCCTTAAATCAGGTTAATGATATAACATAAATTGCCCAGATTGATGTTACCCCTTGCATTTTCAAGACCTGATCTTTGAGGAACTTCAACAGGAAGGCCTCTTACATGAGTGGCATCCAGGAATGTTCGTGAAACTTGGCGAAGAACTGCCTGCGAACGAAGTTGGTACCTAGACCCTCCGTTTGGGTGTCAAATTTCAGCCCCAAACGGTCTGTTTTTGGTGGTTTTTTGGGGCCCAAAATTTCAGACTTTTTGGAGGATTCAGGTAGTTATTTCCCAACAGGATCCATATTGCGGCACGTTTTTGTTCCTTCTGTTTCGATCTATTTTGCACTCCTTGGGGGACAGTGGCGCGATATGATTTTCCAGCCCAATAAGAACTTGTTCCATTGAATTATTATGCATGGTGGTACTCGGTCCGGTAGTATCAATTGCATCAAAGTAAAGATTACACATGTTGTTTTCAATGTCCGTCTCAAAATGCACTTCGAAGGACATACGTTTCTACACATGGTTTCAATCAGTCAACAAACCCTTCACCAACATGTCAGTCAATAAACCTACGAGCATGAAGCCTTTCTTAGCCATCACTGCTAATGAAGCCAGGTAATGGTATGGACTCATGGACTGCTTGCGTTTTATAATCTCTGAAATTTAAATAATTTTAGGTCGACAGTCAAGGAGTGACTTTCACTAGACTAGACGACGTTTGGATTAACTTCCTGTCGCAAGTTTGTGCCATTCGAATTTGATTTTGATGGATGTCGAAAAAAGGGGGGGATTGAAATACCAAGAAAACCATTGGCCTAAAATGTTTTCGGCATTACCTTGAAGATGTTGTTTAAATTTTTTGTGCCACATGTGTAAAATCATGTTTGTATTTTGTCGAAATATGATATGTTGGCCCATTTTGGCTCAGCTACAGATTCTACATAAACTTCTAAATCTTGGGTTTTTCTGTTTGTACCTACACCCCCAAACCTATCCCAAACTCCCATCCTCATTTTCCGAAAGTCATGTCGCCATCGTTGCCAGGGCCATCTTTCCCCCCAATTTTTCGACGACCTCAGGATCTTTGTTTCACATCAATGGCTTGGTTTCAATCATCCAGATCCTCAAGGTGGCATCACCGGGGGGAATGAGTCGACCTGAAATTTTCAGAGGGATCCGGGATGACTTCCGTTTTGACAGACAGCGAAAGGATACCTAAAAGTCGATGGGCCTTGGAAAAGGGTACGGACTCCTTTTTGAATATGGCTATTCTTAGTATCTATGCTAAATTTCTGGGTTTCTGGGGTGGATTAAAAGGGTGACCAGTTTAGATTCTTCATTGGAAACCTTGGGAGTTAGGAGTTCGATATTGCAGGTCCCTTCCACGATGGGAGCAGCTGAAAGGAATGGAGTTAGGGTATTGTGTATAGAGATGAAATGCTGTAAATACCGTACGAACAAAGATGGAATGGAAGCTGTACTACACCCCCGAAGCTTAACATAGAACCTGAAAATGATTGTTCCGCGGTGTGGTTAAAAGAAAAAATGAAGTTTTGAAGATCATTTGTTTGTCCTCTTCAGAAGTGGAACCTGGTGGTGTTTGGCAAAAGTCGGGGCCTTTCCAGGCGATCAAGCAATGTGTTTGCGGCAGTTCTTCAACAACATCATCACTGGGAAAAGGGAGGCTGGCAGGATGACATGATGACATGTTGGCTGGAAAAGTTGGCGTTTTTTGCCTGGAGTTTTTTATATTTTTTTGGCATTTGCCAAATATTTGCCGAACAGTTGGTGGTTTCAAATCAAATGTTTTTTTTACCTCCATTTGGGGTTGATTCCCATTTTAACTCATACATTTTTCAAGTGGGTTGAAACCACCAACTCCAACTACTTGTGATCTTGAAACAACAGAAATTCCAGATTCCATTTTCAACCCAGACAGTCAAACCAGAAAGCCAAATCACAAAGCCGATTGAGATGCCCTGTCATTTTTTCCAGAAAGGCCTGAGGGATATGAGGGGAACTGATTTACTTGGCTTCTTAATCTTGATGATGATGATGATGATGACGACCATGATTCTTGCACAATTACTGTCACAATTATATATTTACTTCCATTACATATAGTGTTTGTAGATTCGTTTCTTTGTAATTATATTTTGTGATGATGTTGACTTATGGGGATATATGGGGATTTATAAAAAACCCCGTCCTTTCAATCACATCTTCGGGGGAGATAGGATTTTGACATATAGAGGCATCAAAAATGCAGGGCCGAAAGGGGTCCTATCCTACCAAAAAGCAACAGGAATTTTCGACAACCCCCATATGCTGATGCTGATGATCCAAATCAATGCCACAAACCGATCCAACCAACTCCCCTCCTTCTATTTGTGTTTCCCGCACTTCCCGCACCACCTGGGCGTCCTTGGAAGCCAAGTGAAACCATAGGTGGAGTCCGACATTGTGACGGACAATCCCAATGAAGGTCCCTTTAATTGTGGCGGGCCTGCAATGCTGAGAGACGGATACATTTTCTTAGCAGCTTGGTGAAGGGTGCCCTTCCTGAAACAAAAAAATACGCCCTGGATGATTAACATGGAACAAACAAATC
>OMLO01001042.1_pt1 | contig 20496 bp, 13 predicted proteins | sample 1674811 | NCBI WGS metagenome assembly OMLO01 (sample SAMN06265003, study PRJEB25207) | coral metagenome | isolation source: Coral host | place: Mexico:La Bocana,Puerto Morelos, Mexico | collected 2008-11-13 | reverse complement strand
AGAACACCACTAGAGTAGCCATGAAATGGAATCCTCAAAGGAAAAGGAATCAAGGCAGACAAAAGCAGTCCTGGCGGCGAGCAGTAATCAAAGAGCTGGAGAGCATCGGGAAGACATGGGATTCGGCCGAGAAGATCACGATAAATAGACTCCGATGCTTCATGAGGGTAAAGGGGATTAAATCAATGCAATGAGAAGATAAAGAAGCTTTGTCTTACCTCTCCAGTTAAATCCTCTGTTACGCATTGAAAAGTCCTTCCATTCTGACTGTAGCAGAGTTTGAAGCTAGTGACGTAATTGTCCTCTAAAGAGGCGCCCTGTAAAGCCACTCCCGATAAGGTCTTCTCTTCCCTAAGATCCACCGTGAGGTAAGGCTCCTTATCATCCTCGTCGGCGCACCATGCCGTTCTCTGGGGATCGTCGTAGAATGAAACAAGATTCAGGCGGCCGTAGAAAGGTTTATGGAGATGGTAAGTTGAAGAGGCTGTGATTTGTCCGTCTTTGATTTTCATGTCTTCCATTCCTAGTGGTGAGAAGCATTCTACAAAAAATGAGGCAGAGTTGAACTTTTGAAACAGTTGATCATGTGTCCCTCATCGGCATTAACTTGAAAAGATGGAAGCTTTGATAGCATCGGAAATGGAGGTAAGAAAGTAATTTATTGAATGTCTATAGCAGGTTGCGCAGTCTCCCGAGTCAGAGGCCCATGTGAAAAATGCTCATAAGAATAGTAAAATGGTAATAAATACAATTGAAGATTGATATGAGGCAAGGATCTTGAATAAAGGAATTTCCTTTTTCACCCAACCGTCTTAATTTCCATTTCGTTTACTACAGGGCTACCGAAACTTTAATGAATTAATGAGTGATTAAATGCCACTACTAAATAGCCACTAATAAAGAAGCCCCAATAGTTGACATCAAACCTGCACGATGTAGCCTTCTTTCAGCTATACCATGTGTATCCTGCGGCAGGAGCTGTAGTAATCAATTAATTTACAAAGGTATAGGACACTTATCCGTATTGTTCAAGTACCCCTCCCTTTCGTCGTGTGTTATTCAGTAGACTGTGCTGTCTCATCAATCATGTACTTACTAGAGCGTGTAATGTAACTGTGGCATTCAGTTTGGTTTTTTGTTTTCGTTTTTTCGTAGGCTTGAAGTATGTAAAAGTAAAAGCATCCGTTTATGGACTGTACATGTTACCTCCCCAGCCTCGGTCTACCTTTTACACGGCTGAACGGGATCAGGGGTGAAGATTGAGCGTTGCAAAAGTGTTTAGGATAGGGACAGCACAGTTAACAATGCTGATAATCAGACATCAGTAAACACAATGACAACACCCAACTCTCACAATAGATTTATGTTCTCTTCAAATAAATAATAGTACATACCTTTCTCAAATTCACATCTCTGCATCAATTTCTTAATTTCTTCCTGAGTCAAGGCCTCATTTGACATATAAAATTCATCAATTTGTCCATCCAACAATCTCTCTCCTTTATGCTCACCGATTCCCGCTTTCTCCTGCCAGTCCTGTGACAACTCCCCCGATCCATCTCCCCTTAGAATAAACTTTGCATTAACATAAATATCAGCTTGCCCTAACTTGGCGTCGTACGTACACGCGACGTGTGTCCACACGTGTGAAGGAACGATAACTTCTGATGTCACGTTGAAAATTATCTGGCCATGTTCATTTCGGTGAAACCATCTGACCGACCCGCTGTCAATTTCCAGATGATATTGACCATTGTCATGAGTAGAGTTAATTCCACCGATTGTGTCAAACAGTGAATTCGGTCCTTCTACTGAGAATAGTTTTATCCATGCCGCAATCGTTACGGCACTACGTGGTTTGCTTTTAAACGAGGGTCCGTTTAACAAGATGTCTCCTCCATTAAGATCGACTCCATTGCCACATCTTTCACTGAACTGGGCCGTCCGTGCGAAGTTCACAATTCTAGCATCGTTGTGTTGTTGTGATTCATCCACAATAATATTTTCCTTGAAAATGTGTTCAAAACGTAGGTACACAACTGCTTTTTCTATTGCTGAAAGGTAGAAAAGGTCTGTTCAGCCAAAGGAGGCAAATAATAAGATTTATATGCAGCAAGTTACCAGGGCAACAGTTTTTAGATAAATTCTTCACCTAGGTCCTTTTAAAAGTTAACCTGATTTTCACCTGACCGACCTGATTTTAAAACTGCATAGGCGCAAGGTTTCATGAGAGACGGGCGGCAAGCAAAAAGATACGTATTTCACAACGAATGGTGGCGAAACAAGTGCTATCATTTCGTGCTCTCTCGAAAGAGCTTATGTCCTAGCCAATTTAGGATTGGCCTTATTGGATACTCACTGGACATAATATTAAGGTCCTCCTCACTTAGTTTTCCTGAGAAAGTAAAACAAGATTACTGTCACCAGATAGCACAGGATTAATGCGTTTGAGAAGTGTAGGTGCCAAAATTCGTGGTTTTAGCTTTGTGTTTTGTTAAAGTTTTACGTAATTAGCTTCCTTTGTTTTATGGCCTTTTTGTATACGCTATGTTCATTTTCATACACTATAAGTTCAGTTCTCGCGTTATATTTTAAGTAGTTTAGTCGGTAGCGTCTTTGGTCTGTTTGAGTCTCTCGGTTCTTTTTTGGTTGGTCACATTCGTCTTGTAAGTATCTTCGTTTCTATCGCTTTGCCGCTTTTCTGCATTCTTCATGTTCGGTCGCTGTTAGTTGTTTTATGTTCATTCCCGTGTTTGTCATTTTGTTATTTTCAGTTACCGTGTCCATTCTATGTATGGTTTGTTTGGATCGAATAAAAGTGCTACAATAAGAAGTATGGAAATACAGTTACTGAAAAACAGCATTTCAGAGACTACATCTAAACTGGATGTCTTTACAAGCTTTCTGCGTGTCTGACTTCTAGAGGAATAGAACAAAAAAAACAGTTACCTTTGATTTTAGTGCTGTCGCTCTCATCACTTTTACTCGATGATTTGCTGTTTTTATTTCCCTTTTTCGTGCCTTTGTCCTTATTTCCAGAACGCTCATCTGACGATATATCATCGGTTACTGTTTATAAGCAAAAATGGGATAAGGAAGAATCTTTCATGTCAAGTGCTAACACTTTGAAGTGATTGTCAATCTATCAGGCCAATTGACTCTGATGTATCGGTGACAAGGGAAAGATGGATGAACTATTTTTTGAGCTATTCTGCTAGAGTGTCAGCAGAAAACTTCAGGCTGGTAAATGCTCAAAACCATTTTATGCTATTCTCTTTTCCGTTTTGAATGAAAGAAAACAGACTATTGACTCAATTTACCCAGTACATATACAGGCCTGCCCACATAAGGAATTGAAAAAGGGGTTGCATGCTTAAGCTATATTTACCGTTTTTGCAGCCAAAGAGTTCAATTCTCATACAGTTAGTCAGTCCACTCCATGCTAGGGGAAGAATACGAATATACTGAGCTTTGATTCTTGGAAACCAGTGAGTCACCACCGTATCACGGTCCTTGTTACCTGTAAAATTCTGCAAAAAGTATTAGAAAGTTGTTGTTTTCTTGGGATGTTTGATTCACTATAAACTTATTACCAATTTTAACATGATTTTTACGTTATATTCCAAACACAACAATCTATTCTCTTAACTGAGAGTGTAAATAAAACATTGGATCAGTTATAAATGGGTTGAGGTATCAATATGCAAACAGGTATGCAGCTGTGCGTTTATTTACGTCAAAACCTCTGTGAATTAACAGATACATCATAGTAAGGGTTCAGATTTAGAAGAGAAATCAGCTAAATTTAATTACTGCTCACTTACTTTTGGACTGCCATTATCTTTCCATCTGTCTTTAACCATGAACCAATGCTTGCCGTTAGAGCTGTATGACATGGCATATTTGGTCACCCAATTGTCAAACATCGACTGGCCTTGAGTTGAAATACCTGTTAATAAAAGACAAGTAGAACATGGAAATATCAGGATAGTCTCACGAGTTATACGAGCTAGAATCAAATCTCTATCTTGATAAAGAATAAGAAAACTGAGTGAATTTCGATGTCTATGTTTCTTTCTTTCTATAGGGATCGACCGAAGCGGGAATTTGGAACTATTCCTTTCAACGTTGCATTGGATGCAATGTGCAAAACAAACAGAATCGGATATGCGTTAAAATGAAGTTATAGTGATAGTAATGGAAGTTAGTGCAGTTGTTCTAAACCAATGCAGCGACAAACAAGCAAGAAACAAAGATTATTTTCACCTGAAATACTCTTTCTGTTTCCCAAGTTTACTTCTAGAAATTCTGTTTCATCTGCAAAAGCTGAACACCATCCTCCTCGGGAGCCTTTGACGGTTGTATTGAGGCGGGCGTGGTAGGGTTGATGGTGTTCATCATATGATGAAGACGCCGTGAATTGTGAATCTTTTATGAGTCCGTTGCTTACACCAAGAGATTCCTTACATTCTGAGAAAAGTTTCAAATAAAGAGTAAATAAGTTTTTAAACGTTTAAAAGTGACTGAGTCAGTAGAATTTTGTTATTGCTTTTTTAGTAGATTTGGGGAATTCCCTCTTACCTTCCGGAGGAGAATCAATGTTAGGGCAATGACTCTTGCCAACAAGTTCTCGAGATATTTTTCCGTCTCCAACATTAGACGCCAGCCATTGATGACTTGGAAACGCGTATACGCAACCATCTTTAGCTTTTATCTTCACCTGCAAGCAAATTAATGTAAATTACACAAGGAACAGAAACTAGGAGCTAATAAATCTATATTTGCTTTTGTTGCTTGCTGCCTGCATGAGACCCATTGGGGAGGTAACAATAAAGTATGTATGCATGTATGTATGTCTGTATGTATGTATGTACTTAGTTTAAAATGCTATATTAGTTATGCGATGTGTTCATAAAAAGATCGTTGGTGGGCAAGTCTAGCTTATCTTCGATGGCACTCGTGAATCGCACTTCCATGCACGTAAAATGACTCTTTAAAAGTAAACCAGTTGTAAGGAAATACGTCACTTTTTGTTTTTCTTACTCTAGCGTTTTGTAATAAAACCCTTCCACAAATTGCAACATAGATCAACTTTTCCATACCGACATGCAGTGTGCAAATCCCGTTCTGTGATACAGGAATTTATACTTTCGAAAATTAATCAAAAACTTATCAAACCCTACTCTATATGCTCATTAGCTTCAAAAGTATCTTTCAAATAGAAATACCTTGTCTAAATACCACCCAGACCCAAACCAGCTGTTATCGTGTCGAATATTGATGGCGTTCAGTTTTCCCAAGGTTTTGCTGTCAATGACAAACTTATCTTTCCTGAAAATAAAGGCGAAATGTTGGCGTTGTAGTGGTTTAAATCTGGACCTACAAACTAATTGCACAGATAATTGAACAGATAAATCTTTTCCAAAAACTTGGCAGCTACTCTCAAAACAAATAAGGATTGACTAATTTATTGTCTGATTGGCGGATTGGTTAATTCATATAGTATGGAGTTTTCTTGAAAGTTGAATTTAATTTGCTTTACTTTTACTTCGAGTTTTTTCATCTAATCACTCACTTTATGGCAACTAGACGTATTTCCTTGTGATTGGCTAGAGTGATAACGTTCTTTTGTTTTAGTTTTACGGAACTCAATAGTAAACCGTTCCCAGTTGGTCAATTAGAGGCAGAAATGTAACAAAACCGATCATTTGGTAGCATGAACACAATTCCAGAAATTGTTTTCTTTAATACGCTGTCTTGGTTTGTCAGAATATATTAGTTTAATCAAAAATCGATCCTGCTTAATCCTAAATGAGAATTTTGACTAGTTACCACAAGGTCATAGGTTCGAATCCTAGTTGGAAAACTCGGATTTCTCTGCAGTGGTTTCGACAGAAAAATCATTTTCTAAGAGAGTCTGACAGCAATTTTCAAAGGTGCTTTGAAAACGTTATACACTTTTTTTGTTTTATATTTTCTTGTCAGATAGAGTGGGTTTGAACTGAGTGTCCAAAGTAATAAGACAGTTTCTTTGGGTTTGGTTTTACTGCGGTTTGAGATTGGCCGAGTAGTCTAATAGATCGTGATTGGTTTAGTTTTAGTTTAGGATACACAATTGTAAACTGCTCTATTAAATCATGGTATATAATAACTTTACCCTACTTATTTCCACACTATAGTAGGCATTTTAACAGTAGGAAACATTGATCTAACTTACTGTCCCTTTTCAAAGTCATTTCGTCCCTTGCTCTCGAGTTCAATTTCTTTTGATCGTCCTTTTTCTCCAAACAAAGTGATAAACACTCGAGCATCTGTACCCGCACCAAACTTGTTACCAGTGTACACATAAACCTCGTATTGAGTTCTGGATCCTAAAAATGAACAATAAACTCAGCAAATCAATTCTTACAGAATTATTTACCTTTTTTGTTTATTGTTGAGAAGAAAAAGCTAACTTGAAACGCACAAGCGCAGGACTAACTTAGGAACTAAATCATTCATAGAGTTGCATTTCAATGCAAGCGATAAAACATTGACAAGGAAAGAAAAGAGGGTAATTAACTAACAAAAGACTGCAAACATGAAAACATAGATGTTAAATCAGCATGTCATTTGTTGTGGGTAAAATCGGACGTGATCAAGTTTGAGATATCTATGATTCTATTCAGTCGAATTTAACATTTGATAGATGACGAGGGCGCGCATCGAAATCGAGAGCGACTAATCTGGTTGTTTTAGTTTTCAATCCACCAGTCATTCAAAACATTGTCATCATGTAGACCTCGTCATAGACTCTTCGGAAACGCAAAGAAGCCACCTTCATTTTCTTACCAACCAGTATTCACTATCTACACCAAACTAGATAGTGACAGCGTCTAGCAGCAAATAAGAGAATGGTATTCCTGAAAGAATGCTGCTAGATTTATACTTAATGTAAGCATTAATAAACATTTTACGAAACAATAAAAAAATGATGGGGATAAGTAAATTCTATAATTACTGTTCCAAGTTAATTCGATTTCAAAGTTTTAAATGAAATAACTTAAAAATTCAGTAATCAGAATGTCTCTACTAAACGAAAGCTACTCATGCAACTAATGTAAGACGAAAGTTACATTTTATCTTTTCAAAATTGTCTTTACATCTATCTTTGTGCAGTAAATTTGCATTTCCACTGAAATAGAAGAAATCATCTCAAACAATAGCATTGGTTCCATAGGTGACATTTTTCTCTTCAAACATGGCGATATATCCAAGGCAGCCATAAAAAGTTAACAAGACAGAAGGGGGTTAAAATGTACTTATTCGCCTAACGTCCTGGTCTTAACTTCTTCTTTACATTTGAGTTAAGGTTACAGTAAGTTACTTGGTTGGTTTATGCCACGAGGAAACTCGAGTAACAGGAATGACATCATCTTAGGATTAACCTTGGGCCTTTTTGTTGTACTGGGAATAACGAAATGCACTGAGTGTGGATATGTAATTATATGCAAAACGGATAAGATATCATATCAAGGAAATAACTAGCCAATGAGCACACGCCATATTTAATTCTCGATCGTTGTGGAGTCCTGATCGATATTAAGTTAGCTTTTATCTGACAGACAGATATTCCTGTGTATAACAACAATTACAGCGATGAACAAAACGAAAAGAACAAAGTGCAATCGCGTAAAACTAAATCGTAATTGATTCCTAAAAGTGCTACTTGCTCGAATAAACTTATTCAGTGACCTGTAAATCAAACATGACTTGGTGGGCGAGCGTTTGCAGGTCAAATATTAAGACCTATTCGGTGAAAGACGTGAGACAAGATTGGCCTTGTTAATAAGCATTAAGAGAGAAATATATCCGTGTAAATTTTTCGGAGACGCAGCAGATAAATCCGAAATACGAGGTTTATTTGAAATAGCGGCGTTCAAACTGTACCAGTCACCCACCTGCTTGAAGACCAGTTAACAACATAAATGAAGTGAAAACTAACAGAGAACTTTGCATCCTGTTTTCTCACATCTGTGGAACTGCAAAATCCAGAGCAAAATAAAGAAATTCAATTTCAAATAGGGCATTTGCGCTTCGTAATCGTTTTAATATATGCGAAGCTTTTTTCAAAAAATACATGACCTTAACAGGTAAGGGTCGCTCAGGGATTCCAAAATGGCTACAGATTGTATATCATGGCTGTGCTTTACAAGTTAGTTTTGATTTTTGAGAAATACATGATTTTTAGGTTGTCCTGACTTACTTCAGGTTTGCCTCCTAGTCATTACTTGAAGTCACGATTATTATTTTTTGCAAAACAGCTGCGATTGGTCAGCGAGAGTTCAAATAAAAATAGTATAATACCTTTGTTGTTATAACTATCTGGGTCTCTCTTTAACACTGAAAATCAACCATTACTATGCTACTGACCTTTACTTTAAGGATTGAATCCTATTAAGGTGTCTTACCTGAGATTAATCCCGTTCTTTTCATAATTCAATTCCATTGACGGGCGCTTTGTAAATGTTCGGCTGGGAAATAGTTACAGTAGAGAACTGACGCTATTTTAAATGTAGCGAATTTGCGGCTCATCTCAAGCCCAGTCGATTCGAATCCTTGATATTAATAGTCGAAGAGATTTCATTCAAACGTATCTAAAAATTCGAGTTTCTTTATCAAACAGAGTTTAAGACGCCTCGTATACTTACTATGTAGAATAAAGGAGGTCTTGGTTTATTATTGATACTTAACTCATAAATATTTAAAATCAACATTCCAGATGAAGATCTTATGCAAGAGCCAATTTAGGGAGGAAGTTTTTTTATTACGATTATCACATAGTCATCGTCACGGTACCACTTTGGTTTCATTTTGACACTCACGCACAACTTCGAAGCCGAAAAGTATTTTCTATTTAGACAAAATAATTCGTATCCCAAGCATGTCGTTTGCGATTGTTGTACGTAAAAATCGTAACCCGATCTGTCCAGATATCGTGTCCAAATCAGTAGAACACCAGGACATTATCCCAAGCAGTGCACTTTGGGTAGCATAAAGGTGTTTCTTTTACAGTAAGACATACGCGCTACAGGATAGGAACAATTTTCAATCAAGTTGACAAATTCTCAATACACTTATTCTATTATCCCAGTTACAATTCTTAAAATGACTGAAACACTGACTTGTAGACCTACAGGTTAAAATTATTTGTATCATGAAAACACCGGGGGAACGTTCCATGATACCATAGTTAGTAGAGGGGTATCTTCTCAAGGCTTCGCTATTACAACTTTTAATATCTTCCTGCTGAAGAACTAATGAAGTGGTAGATTTATCAACATCTCTTGAAAACAGCTGTCCCTGTTTTAAGTCTCGTCTTGGTTTATTAACACTTTCAGATTTTCCTGAAAAATTGTTGCCAACCTCAGGTACACTAATGTATTTTCCCATGCCATTTTGGGCCAGTGAAGTCTCGATGCTTGACTTCGGATCGAGTGGCCTGGGTTCGAGGTCTGGCCGGGGTCATTGTGTCGTGTTTTTAGGGAAGACAATCACCTTCACATGGATTAGCATCTCATCCAAGAAGAAGTATAAATACTTCTCAGTCTAGAGATCTTAGAACTAACAAGGCTCCGTGGAGCAAAGTTCATACCAGTTTAAGGAAAAAAATCCAGATAATTTATCAATAAAGATAGAATGTAAAGGGCCATATGTCAATCACTTGTATAATGAAGTACTCATGTTTTATTATTCTGCCTCTACAAGTACTGTGCACCGAAAAGTAGTATGCGTTTTTAGTGCAGCCTTATTACTTTCCTGTCGTGACATCATAAAGACTACCCCTGCCTGCACCTGCATGCAATATTCCTGGAGGTCTAAAGCGTTTTACAATACACAACCGTCGAGGAATTCCGTTTGGCCCTGTGAATGCGTTAGAAATATTTTTCTTATCGAAATCCATGCAGTCTAATTAAATTTTGCCCATCTGAATAGATGGCCAGCGATTTTAGAGAAGTGAAAATTTCTCCTACATAAATATACAGAGACAACTGATCCCAAAAATTGAATTTTGAGATCAAACAGAGAATGAAAGCAGGATCCTATTTCAAATAATGAGTCCATAATAAACTCCACATTGAAACCCCATTTCAGATTTGGAAGATAAAATGAACAACAACAGCAAAGCCTGTCCATTTAGCGCCACATGCCCGCATAGCTTACATACGGGAAATCTCTAATACTTTAGAGTAGAGTTCCCTTCCTTATTTAGACGCCTAAAAAAATAGAGAGTTAACACGGACCAAAGTCAACACAACGTAACTTGTAAGGGTAGTTTAGAAAGTAGATTTGATATTCCCTAATTCACTTGCAGAACTAAGCCAGTTAATATGGACGTTTTACGGAGTTTACAGTGGATCTTGTTTTTCACACCCAGTCCCTCTCAGATACGTTTTGATTCGTACCCGTTTCCCTATGTTTGTCAGTTTGACACTCCCCAAAATATTCTTGATATTAAATAACCGCACACCGAGCAACACTGGATTACCTGTAATACAAGCAGGTGGATTTAGTCAGTTCCAGGCGATTTGAAAGAACAAGAAATTTGCCAGAGGGACCCAAATGTCGCCTAAACAAGTTTAAGCGAAGAAATTAAAAGGAAAGACAATTTCCGCAATATCGAATGGAATGCTCCCTGTAAAAATAAAAAGAATGAACATTTTTTGTGCTTGTGATAAAAAGTTACTGACTTCTTGTTAAATTTTTTCTACTCGAGTAACTTCGATAAAATATTGACCGCGTTCAACCTGCCATTTTATTGTTCCTGAGGTATTTTGATAAACAAAAGAGTTTATTCGAGAGAATCTGGAGATAGACGGGCCCATCAGGAAGAAATTTGGTCGAGAGAACCATTTATACGTTTCATGTAAGTCAGCTGGATTTATCAATTTTTTTATAGAGTAATTTTTGGAACATTTCAAGGAATGTTATCCTTTAGTTTATAAACAGTTTAGCTGTTGAACTTTCTGGTAGCGATAAACAAAGCCATGAACCAAAATATTTCAATAGCTCCTGACATGAAGTGAAAAGATAACAAACAACGGAAAAGGGCCGAGGCGATTACTCTACTGGAGGAGACAGCTCCTCTGACGTTTATCTGATCGCTAAATTGATGATTGATGCAGCTGGAACTGAGATATCACATAAGGTGTAACTTCTTATTCAATCTGATGACATTACTACATGGTATCAAGTGAATAGAACAAATATATAACACAATTTGAAGAATAAATCACAAAGTTGGTGAATTTATTACTTGACTTTACAGATAAAACCCAAAAAATGAAATAAATTGACAAAATTTGAAGTTTAAAATACATTATATTTTCCATAGTCGATTACGGAGAAAAATTGTTGAATTAATAACCCAATCCCCGAAACCCGCACAAGTAGCATTGTCCTTCAGCTTAGTTCAGTTTGCAATCCGTTTGAAATTTGAAATTTTACCTGATGTCCATTGATCCAATCATTTTCAAGATGCTTCAGCTAATTAGTTAAAGCTGTTTTTTCCACAGGTTGGAGAATGTTTATCAGACTCATGAATCACTGATATTAATAATTTTGGTTCCTTAATTGATATTGCAGCTATCATTGTATTTATAAAACGCTTTATATAGAGCATTAATCATAAAAATACATCGCGACCATAAAATCACAACAAATATTCCAGCTATTCGGATCTTCAGTGGTGGAAACAATATTCTTTACGCCACACTCGATTGTAGAAGAATTTCAATTAAAAGTCTTGTAACAGTTAAAGAAAAGCTACAGAAAAATGGTTTTAATGAGCATACGTAGAGAATGTAATATGTCCTTTCTATTACTTCGCGAGTAAAAATACACAAAACTCCGATAAATACCCAGATCACCATTTGGCCAAGTCGCAGAGTTTTAACTGAAATAGTTGTATATACATGCGTTCGACCTATAACTGGAGAGAACGATGTTTTGTTAGGCGAGAAAAAAATATTAACAAAAACGAAAGCGTGACCTTTGGATAATGATTTGCACTGCCTTAACAGTGCAAGATGACAAGTAATGAAACAGGTGGAAAACACTAAGTTTGACTACAAATCTGCCTACATGGAAGGACCGGAAGTATGCCGGCAATAGCCATCATTCTATGGCCTGTTTGGCCCAAGTTAAGTGGAAAGGAATTCAAAAACCTTTATGATACAAGTTTCTTGCAAAACCTTCTAATAAGAGTAGATTGTGGTAGAAGTTGCACCATTAAGCGACAAACACCTGTGTTATACACTTACGTCAGCTTTACTCAATGAGAAAACGTTTTATAACTGAAAATTGGAAACTAGAAAAAATTTTCGAATAGAAAGTTGATTAGCCAATTTAGGCTTGAATGTTAAATACGCTGCAAATGTTGAAATTTGAAGAGCTCAAATAACTCTTGATCATCCAGGTGAACTGCATGGTGCAATGTCTTGTAAATATTAACACTTTCAGTTAGTGACTGGGGGCTTATGTTTATATTTTTTAATCTTCTTAGGTTGAGTGACTAAACAATGGCCTTCTTAGGACCGTTATGTACAGTGTTGCTTACAGTGATGGTCTTAGGTATGTAGAATTTTTATTTATATTTTATTTGATAATTCATCATGGCAGTCTTAAATTACGACAGCAAATGTTATTCCTAAAGGGTGGTTTTCACTAGCGCATAAGCATTAAGATGACACCTGCAAACACCGCAAGATGGTGATAATCAGCGCTTTTTGCTAGGAATTTCCAAGCAAAAGTCGCTACTTAACAGCAACTTACTGCGTCAAAGTATATCGCAATATGCTTGTACGGTAGCGAAAACCAGCCTTTAGTAACATTAATTTGTAGCGAATACTGTGCATTTTGAGACCGATTGCTTTTTTATGTATCTGTAAGTTGTATTCTTTGTTGTTTCTGCACCATGAGAGTTATAATTATCCAACTTAGATGATACATAAAGCAGAATGATTGATGTCCAACTCTAATTACACAGAAAATGGCAAAATTAGCTCACACAGGGTTCTATTCGCATCCAAATGGCCAATAAACTGAGGGCGGGGGGAGTAGTACACCACATTCGGAACATACAGAATGACGGGTGTCTGGAAAACCCGAATAGCGAATACTCTCTAATAGTTGGAATACTGGCCAACAGTCGTTAATAGTCACCGGTTTTGAGTCCAGCACTGATCTGGTTTCGTTAAAATTGATGACGTAGAGCAAAAGTATTCCTCACCTGGACCAAGCCGGGAGAAATTGAATTTCATAGATACATTGTTCCCAAGGCAAGCAGTCATTTGAATTGATTTATATAGTTTGACAGCTGTTATTATAATTTAGCGATATACTAAATTATCCAAATAAGCAACAGAATATCAGCCGGATATATCAGGCCAGGCTGTCCATCGCCGACATTAAAAAAAAAAACAGAAACCACAAGGATAGCGCTTTTGCAGCGGTGAAAGCAGAATAAATTACGTTTAGAAACACCTTTTGTATATGCGGGAAAATCACATTCAATGTTGCTGCGAGTTTGACTGCGAGGTACCGGCTACCAATTTTTTTGTCATTTGTCACTATTCCCCTTTATTTGCCACTATCTGCGCCTATTCTCACAATTAGTACTATTCACTACTCGCTATTACCTATTCAATTTTTTCAGACACCTCAAAATGACCCATGCAGGCAGCTAGCAAACTCGTGCTTACAATCTGCAATAAACCCAATGGACCCTTTTGGCGATACGGTGGCCATTTTGAAATATTCTCTTTCAAATAGCTGTTATGGGATGCTTATAATAGACAAATACGTACTAATTTGCCCCACTGAGCATCCAATAATAGCTGTTTAAAACAATTGAATTCAAAACGGCTGCCGTATCGCCGAAAAGTTTAGTAACTGATATGACTACTGTCTCATTTTTAATGTTTCATGTTTTGCTTTATCAGGACAAAGCGCACACGCGCGCCACTACGTGAGAATAAGGGAAAGAAGAGCAGGTAAATGAAACTAAGAACCCGAAGACAACTGGATTTAAATTAATAAAGTTTGTGAAGATAGATATATTATTTTACTTTCTTTTATTTCTATGAATAGTAATGGCAATTCAGCTCAAGTTGTAAAAGAGCAAGGATTCTACATTTTATCGCATCAAGCGGGTACAACACCCACCAAATATGTTCTACTGATTGAACAATAACGTTTACGGAGGCCTTTCCTCTGTAGAAGCTGTTACTTTTTATTTCTAGTAGTGATTAGACTATTGATCTAATGTTATTACCAATTCATCCTGCTGTTATTACTGGCCCAGAATTGGTATTCTAAACGACTTTTATGTATAAATGTTTTGCATTTGATTCAGTTTGTCTCTGACTGTTTTTGGCCAATCGTTTCAGAGAATAATAATCTATTGGCTATTAATTAATAGTACGCAGTCGAGGAGTTAAACTCGAGACTACAAGAAAAATTCGACCTCTCTATTTCAAATTAACCACTCGGCCATGCCACCTGCATTACTGATTTAATACGTCAGTCATAAACATGGTTTTATTCATTGCAGTTGAGTATAAAGTTGAGGTCACTACCGGTATGAAGTATGGAGCAGGGACGGACGCTAACGTTTTTATCACCATTTATGGTTTAAACCGACAAACAGGGGAAGTGAAACTCAAGGGAAGTTTATTTGAAAACAACTTCGAGAAAGGAAAGTAAGTCCGTTGATCAAATTAACTTTATTCGTACTCAAATGAATATCATTTTTAATAAGATCGTAGAAAATATTTGAGAAGATAGTGGCGGACAGGTAGATCCTAGCCTTAAGTAATTAATAAATCGTCGAGGATCGGATAGATGGATAGATAGATGGAAAAATGGATCAAATGAACGATGGATGGGTAGAAAGATGATCATTCGATCAATCAAAACATTATTATAAGAGTCTTAACAGATCAAAGCAAATAGTTCTCGATTGTCAGCAAAGCTCGCAATTTTTTGATAATGCTAATGTCACAAAACTAGCGAATGAGTTGAAGGTTGTAGAAGTGCTTAACACTTTTAAAGATAGTAAAGTTCCTGGCAATGATGGACTTCCGGCCGATTTTATAAAACTTTCTAGCATCTCTTGGGAGACTGTCTGGTAGGTTCGTTCAATGCAGCTTTTGAAACAGTAAATTTGTCTGCCTTCCAAAGGCAAGCGATTATTACACTCATTGAGTCGCCCAAAAAGTGTTGTAAAGCGCTTTGAGCTTTAGGATAAAGCAATCAACCAATCAATCAACCAGCAAAAGAACCAACCATTCCGCCAATCCATCCACCCACGTAGGCTACGAAAAGCTGCATATTGTGTTAGCAACGCTGCTCTTTTTGGCCAAATTATTGTTTGTCCGTTTATTGTTCGTTTATCCAACTGGTGCCGGGAAAAGCCCAGGGCTAAAAAAATGCATGGTTTGTATTAATATATGCAAACAGACGCAATTGTGGCTGGTTCTGCTATCCTTTTTCGTCGGTCAATCTATTCACCCATCTGGAATAATTTAATAAAGCCATCTGGATCAGAATTCTTACTTTTTCATTACGTATTCGTACCATGCCAGGCTCACAAGTTCCTTAAAAATGAAATTTGTTTGTTTTCTTGGTAAACGTATCCTGGTTTTCTTTCAGAGTCGACAATTTTGACCTGCCGTTAGCGGACGTTGGTGAAATAAAAAAAATAAAAATAAGGCATGATAATTCGGGATTTATGCCTGCGTGGAATCTTGCGAAGGTAAGGCAAAAAGGGAAATACAGGTATTAAATAGATATCTGAGAGCTTCTGTAATCAGAATAGTTTAAAACTGTTAATAAGGGTCAAAATATCTTTTGTTTCTTTCCGTAATATTACCTAACGGGCCATTAGAAAAGCTATAGAAGGTGGGCTATAACTCCCATGACGTTCTTGGGCTCTCATTTGTTGTGCAGTACAAAACGGCATTTATCGAATTCTTGAAAGTATTTATCTATTCTTAAGTTTTCAGTCTGTTTTCCCCGATTGTACGGGTTCGTTTTTAACATTGTTCCGAACTTGTGCATTGGAACGTCACCCCCCCCCCCCCAAGAAAAAAAAAAACAGGCTAGACTTCTGGCACATACCACCAAGCCATTATGGAATTATGGAAACCAGGGAATGATTACAGAGGTGAGTCTTTGAAACAAACGGTTGGGTTATGGGAGGCAGGAGGAATATTTTTATCAATTATGCTTTTTCTGTTTTCTATCCAGTAGTGATACCGAGGTAGAATGTTTCAATAAAATGAAGTTAAGCTTAGAAAAATAACAATACTGTTAGGGTTGTAGTTTCGCTGTACATACTGCATAAAGTACCACGATTTGGGGGTAATTGACTTTGATGAGACCATCATCATCAGAACAGATATCCAGACCAAGATGACGAATGCAACTACAATGGCTCCCTGCAGGCGCATCTCATTGCGCGACTAGGCCATTTCCTAATTACCCCAAGCTTCTTTCTCAAAGTGAGTCTTGGTGCCCATTCTTTCATATGAAAATGAGATTTCATTCACATGCCGGCAAATTTGTGCACCGGGCCTCGCTTTGATAGAAGCTCGGAAATGGGCTATAACAAGTCTCAATTCCACTATGCTGTCTCTTCTAAGAATCTACATTTTTTTGTTTGGCTGTTTGTAAGACTGAGACTGAAATATCATCGTCCCTATCAACAGATCAAAATTGAAGCACCTGGAGGAAAGATTTACATATTCCCTTGTGGCTGTGAGCTTGAAAAGGGGGCTTTGTCCAAAGAGTTACTTCCCGCTGGGCAAGAATCAAGTCAAATACCTAAAGGTAGGGCACATACGTGTGATAATTTAATGTTACTACAGTCTAGTCAGGGCCGTAGCCAGGAAAAAATTATGGTAGAGGCAATGCCCATGAAAAAAATCTGACGGAGGTAATCTCATTGTTTAAATTCTCTTCCTAGGTATTTAGGGTTTTTATCAGTGATAATTATAAACAACAAACAACGAAAAAATGATTGAGGCAAGAGCCTCGGTTTGCTTCTTACTAGCGCTACAGCCCTGCGAGTCTTATGACACCGAATGGATGGAAGGATCAAAGTCTTATTAGTAGAAAGGTGTCCGTATTATAGAGGCCACATCATTGTACAGGCTCCGGCTCTTCAAGTCAAACATGTCTTGATCATGTCTTTGAAAGGCCTTCAAATTATTCGGTGAATTAAACATTTGACAGACATGTATGCCGTTGGTGACAAGGCCAAGATTTTAATTTTGCAATAGTGCTTCGATAAACTAAACAATTAAGTGGTCGTTAAAGAGAGAAACGGTTAAAGGAGTCGTCAAAGAACTAGACGTTCCGATGACAAATGAATATAATATTTCCTACTTTGCTATATATAATTTGTAACCAAACTACTACGTATACATTGTATTGAATACGATAAAACTGAAAAAGAGGTTGTCTAAATTTTAACTTGGGTTGCAACAAGGATGTTATTAGCTGAATCGATGTCTATTCGATGCTGTCGTAAAATTTGATAGAGATATATGTTTAGCGCTTCCTCATTTGCAGCAGTAGGAGGCTGTGATGGTGCCGTGTTTAAAGATGCTTCCCACTGTTGGCCGTTCAACGAGGCTCAAAGTGACTCATCTCCAGATCTTAAAGGAAGTTTCCCTGCTCAATTGAAGGTATTGAGTAAAGCATTTTAAAAAAGGACCACGGTTTAAGGTTATAGCATTCTAGACCAAAGGACTGACGCCCTCTTATTGTTACCTCACGTGAGAATTTGGCGGTTTTTGTGGCAAAGGAATGTAGATAAATAGTCTCCTTTTATTTTTAATTTGCAAAAGTTACTATTTTTTTTAATTTTTAACGTTCCCGAAACGTTATGAGGCTCACCATGAATCATGTCACCTGCGTGGCTCTTGTCACGCAGGAATGTTTTAATGAGGTCCAAAGTGGTATCATAATGATAATGAGTTTGTTTTGTTGTGTGGACCTCAGGATGGAGCTGAAATTGTTGACTCGAAATCAAGAGGAAAAGTCGCCTCCACACTTGCGCAAAATAGCTGGATTGACCTGGGTGATTTTAACGGTGAGACTCTCTTCATGAATTAAAGAAAAAACCGGAATCTGTAGGTAGTAGGCCATTTAAAATCTTACCAAGGTCAAAGGCGTTTTCTTTGGCTGATGAAATTTTAACCTCTTAGGAATTCCCTGAGTACTTTTTATACTCTTCGGTGGTGCAATGTCATTTTAACCTAAGAAATCTAACATAGCCGTTACTATAAGCAGCACAGTTCTTTACTATATATATCTTAATTCAACTTATAAGGGTTAAAAATCATTCCTTTAAAATACGTCTTCTTCAGATTTGTCCACGCAACCTATACGATCTATAATTTGTCCACCCCGCACAAGCGATAGGTCATCTTATCTTAACGAACTAATTAATTGCAAGCGACTGAAGCGGGAGTCTTTTGTGAAGATGTGCCAGTTTGTTTTATTTTACTTTCCTGATTTTCTGTTCCTTGGGCTTTCATTTGCAAAATATATAGATTTTCTTCTCGATGCTTTTGTTCACCATCCACGTCAGACAACGGACAATCCAGTGGCTAAAGAAATAGCCTTGTTAGCGTTTTGTTCACGGATATTCTTCTCAATATTGTTGTGTTCCAAACGTTACTTCTTGTGATGAGTTACATCTGTAAAGTTAATTTTGTTTTGCATTGCTGTTTCTTTCTAAAGAACGGTGTATCAGTAATCCCAATTTGTGCATGGAAGGAGTTACCGTGATATTCTGGGCAAAAATAGACAAATCAGCTGTCTCGAAGAATCCTCAGCTACCAAAATACGTTTTTTCAAGCGGAGGAGCAGATAAAAGGTCTCGAGGATTTTCACTTTTCCATGAAAAAGGTGTGTTCGTCCTCAGAGCTGTGGCAGCTCAAAAGAAATGGAGGTTGACAATACAAAACGGGAATATACCGTTTAATTCCTGGTTTTCATTTGCTTTCACCTGGAAAGAGGGTATGTATTTTTCACTTACTACTGGTAGGTGCCTATTCACTTGTTCCTTTGTCTTGTTTTTTTTACGCTTACCGGAAGAGTTTCGAAAGGCCGCAGTATACACCCAGGTATATAAAGAAAGCTCAGGAATGATCGAAATTAGAAAAATACAGCACGAAAATTCACTGTATGGCCACCCAGCCCAAGTCAACACAACTTGAGTGACGTCCATTCGTTGTTATAGCAACATATTAGCCAGTGAAATACAGGATATGTAGCCTTGAAATTGCGAATTGCGAGTACTTGCAAGGAAACTTGCGAGTCCGTTTGGCCACCCAACTTTCAACTTTCTAAGCAGGTTCATTGAGGTTACTCTTGACTACCGTTTGGCCACCCAACTTTTAAGTCTCCACGCAAGTTCAACTTGAGGCTACTTTCGACAACCGGTGAATCCGTTTGGCCAGTGATAAACGCTTATATTGACAAAGATATAGCTGAGTATCACAGCTTATTACTAAGATAAAGAGATGCTCCAGCCACGTTTATTCTTTTCTTTTACAGGAGAGGGGCTAAAATATTTCATCAATGGAAAAGAGGGTGGCTCCAAGCTCCAAGGTGAACAACTTTCAGAAGTCAGTGGAAAAGAATTTAACGACCTCAGGATAAGTAAAGCAAACAGCAACAACGTTGTAGAGGAGATGCTACCGTTGAAGTTCGACCAACTTGTTACATGGACGAGAGTTTTAGAACCTCATGAGTTAAGCATGGCTTTCGATCAGGGTAGGTTTTGAAATAAATCACTTGTCATGGTATTTCAATGAACTTCTTACTTAAACTCTAAAAATGTGATTCACAGGTGGCGGGAAACCAGCAAGTGAAGGACAGCAAGGCAATCCACAAGGTACACTTTATCCTTATGTTTAACTCATTTACCAAGCGCGTTCTTTGGTTTCTAATAAAACACTTTCTTTGGTTTCTCACCTGAATTGCGTGTCTGGGGAGTCAATTGATTGCCCGCAGAATGAATTAACTGTGATGCAGCGGATGCCGATGACTGATTGTTGACTGATTGTTTCCCAAATTTATGTGCAAGATATTTTCTTTCCTTTATTTCTCTTTCATAATCTGATATTTGCAGCTTGCGAGCCTAATCCTTGCCTCAATGGAGGGTCTTGTCAACTCGATGTCGACAACCCTGATGGTTTTGTCTGCAAATGTCCACCGAAAGTCAGTGGATCCAAATGCGAAAGTAAGATAGATTCACTTTTTATATTCGCCTTTAATCAAATATCATATGTCCAGAAAAATTATGTCTGAAGCTAATGAAGACCTCAAATCAGCTTCATTTCTTAACAATTCATCTATTTATTTTGTTTTAACTTATTTTTTCCAACACAGTTAACGAAGAAGCTGAATCACAGAGCACTCCAGGTAAGAATGAACATA
>OMLO01001041.1_pt1 | contig 20501 bp, 12 predicted proteins | sample 1674811 | NCBI WGS metagenome assembly OMLO01 (sample SAMN06265003, study PRJEB25207) | coral metagenome | isolation source: Coral host | place: Mexico:La Bocana,Puerto Morelos, Mexico | collected 2008-11-13 | reverse complement strand
TTGTCAGGGTTTAGGAGTAGACCATTATCAAAGCACCAGTTACGTAGACTAACAAGGTCTTCGTTCATAGCAGCTACAGTGTTTCCAGAGGCATGAGGTAGGCATCATTTCATCAGTCAGTTATCGTCCTCTATATCATCTCATTTGTTACTTTTCCTTTATAAATATCATTTTAGCACACCCACGAAACTCCTCTATGAAATTCACAGGTTACAAATGAGATGATATCTAAAAAAAGAGATAACTGGCCTACCTCTCGAATGCCTTCTTCCACTGCGGCTTACACTTCACGAAGTCACTTGGCAAAACAACTTTCAGAGGTGTCTGGGATCTGTTATGTCTCGCAGACTTTGGCTTGTAATGCAACATTTCTTATTTTAATTAAAAATATTTTAGTTTTCCACTTTTATTATTTATTATCGTATAAACTTTTAACTTTGTTTTTTTTTTCTGTGATTCGATCCTTGATCCGGTCCGGTCCGATCCGGTCCAATCCTGATTTTGTCGATGCCGTATACGTTGCACGGTCCTTTGCGGAGAGTTAAAGGTTCTCTCCTCTGCAAAATTCAGATTTGAAATCTTCGGAAATCTTTGCAGCCTTTCTTTAAGTGCATTACTTCAAACATAATATTAGTTTATTACTGTAATTCAGGAGAAGTTTAATTTCATCGCATTTATGAATAACACCGCTGTGCAAATGAATCTTCGTTTCAAGATGGCGGTAGCGAAGAGAACTGTGGAGTTGTTCTATGATGTTGTTTCGCCATATTCTTGGGTTGCTTTTGAGGTAAATGGTAGAGATTTTGTCACAATTAGTAGTAATGCACTCCAAGAGTCGAGTGTCAAATGTTTTCAAAGATTGCCTAAATATTTCTTGATTCGTACCCGGCCACTTCATTTACAAGCAGACCGACATACGTTAAATTAGCTGGCCGGGCGATTGATAAATCCTTGGACGTATCTTGGGGACTTTAGGGAGTTCAGTCGAACCTCCTAAATGTAAAAATAATGGAACATTATACTGGTCCCAGAATTCTGGAAATCCATTTGATTTCAGAGGACCTTTAAAATTATTTTAAATATTTTCCGGGAGAAGATATCCCTGGACCCCTCCGGTCCTCCCCACAGGTGTCTTGAACCCCCTTCCCTAAAATCTTGCATCTGCCCAAAAATTACTCTGCACTATTTAATTAATAATTAATAAGATTTAGTGTCATTTTATTGAATTTTAGATTACTTATCAGATTTTTTGTTTAATTACGGTAGATGTTGGTTGCATCTCACATGGGGTACCGGTACTTTTTCTGTTTGCACAGTCTCTTTTGGTCTTTTCATTTCATTAATGTATACATTACGTATGAGATCAATAAAGTTGATGGACCAAAATCAGAGGAAGTTGAGTTATTTTTTTGCTTGATAGATAACAGTGAATTTGAATTCTTGATACATGTAGATATCAATTTATTGAAAGTGTTTTTCTGATATTGGTTGACCACCCTGGGAACAGTTGATAAATGGCCTAACACCATTTACAATCTTCCTGAGGGTAACCATTTTTATTTTTTGGCAGGTTCTCTGTCGATATCAATCTAAATGGAATTTAGCCTTGCAGTTTTGTCCTGTTTACCTGTCTGGTATTATGGCTGGCTCAGGTATACCTTCTGAAATACACTGACTGAGTGAAAATGCAATCAAAAATTGTATGAAAGTGTTTTTACTAATATGGCTAAATCCCATGCGAATTTATCACATCAGGAACAAAATAATGTGTTTACACAAGAAATGAGTTCAACTCTCACAAGATTGGTTTGGCACACCAACATGGTTGCCTTTTCCTTGCTTTGAAATACCAATGTGCATGTAGCTGGCACACTGTCACACCTCAGTGAAAAATTCCTCCATTGCAGTGGCTTAGCATATAGTCTTGTGGGTGTAATCAGTCTCAGTCCTACCAATCAATTCTTGGGGGTTGGGGAGCAAAGAAGGACCAAGGAACAGGATCTGTGGTATGATGATTGTTTGTAAAGGAATTAATATTTTTTTTATTTATAAAATAACAGGTAATAAGCCTCCAGCAACACTCCCAGCCAAAGCTACTTACCTGTTTAAGGATATTGAGAGAATACGGGATTTTTATGGAATCCCTCTGTTTCATCCAGCTGTAAGTATCAATAGTGTAACCCTGGACTTTCAGTTATGCAAACACAGACCCATAGACACAGAATTAACACAGGCAGGTGGGGTGGGGGAACGGGAATCTCCATTAGGTACTTTTCAGTTTCATATCATGATAGAATGGTTTTCAATTGTGTGTTGAAAGTTGTTTGGCAATTATTTGGTTTTCGCTTTGATTTTACTTCGGTTTGAGATTGGCTGTATAGTCTAACCTGTAAGTAATTAGTTTCGTTTTGTTTTATGGTGCTTAATTGAAAATGGCTCTTCTTTATAGTCAGTAATTAAATAATACCCTCTATTTGGTAGATAGCATGCATTTAGTTTATTTTAAATTTTGTTAAGTAAGTCTCATGATTCAAAGGTGAACTGTTCAATTTTAACATTGTTTGTTGATACATTGTAGTTTAGTTGTTTACTCTGTACTGAGTAACTTGGCAACACAATTGTTTCAGTTCGCTATACAGTACGGAAGACAAAAGATTGTGCAGGGTTGTGGACCTTCCAACATAAATCTTGGCAACTTTGTAATCGCTCCTTTGATGTTTGCTGGGCTTCATAACCATTTCCTGATATTAACTTATATTAAAACTACAGCTATATGTTTGGGAATTAAATAGTTCTAAAAGTGAAATTTTGACAGTGACTGGTAATTTCCCTGCATCTTATTTCCACAGGATCCTTTTGACACAATGTTTAGGAAAGGTCAGTTAAGTTCCTTTTCATCATGCAAATATTTTATTAGACTATTGAACATATTATGAAGTAATATTAATGACAAATTTAAGTAGGAAACTAGTCTGAGATAACAGGTTTTTTTTGGCTTAGATTTATGATTATATTGTTCATACTTAGCTTTGAGCAGGTCCACTTAATCTTAATAACAGCAAGTGGAACTCAAATCATTTAAAGGTTAAATATAAGGACTTAATTCAGTCTTTATTAATTGTTAATTTCTCCTTTCACTTAGCCTGTGTACAGCCCACTCACTTCATGTTTTACATTTGACTAATCTTATTGTTAATCATCATTACAAATGACGCTAAATTTTTCGTTGTACTTTCAGCAGTCTAGTTACAATTGCCACATACTGATTTGATCAAGAGTAAAAAATATGAAATTTGCTCTTTAATTTGTAATAATTTGGGTTTTTTTATTTGTTATACTTCTAGGTTCCTTATCTGCCATGCGTCTTGTCACAGCTGCTAGCAAGTACTATCCAGATAAAGTCGAGCCTCTTAGTCGTGCATTTTGGATGAGAATTTGGTCAAGGGTGTGTTGATATCCAGTGCCGTAACATTAATTTTATGATTTTTTCCTTATACACCCAGGTCAGATCAGAATGCCATAACAAATCAACTGCTTCTTAAACAGCACTGAATTTTGAGTAACAATACATTAGACACCCTAGCATAATGTTCATGTTTTTGGATAGAGTTTTTTTCCTTGATTCCAGGCTGTATAAAGGTTCCCTACTTCAAAAGCTATTCATTTTCGCTACTAGTCTTTTGCCCAGCAAACGTTTATTTCACAAACTGGTGTAATTTAATACCTGTTGTTTCAGGATGAAGACATTACAGAACCACAGAGTCTCCATGAGGTAAGCCAAGGGATGTCTTACTTTAATGGGGATGCCATTCTTCACATCACAAAAATGACAAAGTGGCACTACAGTTAGCCTAACTAGCGCTCCAATTAGTCTAAATAGTGCTCAGGTCACCCATAATATCCCTGGCTTAACAGTGGTTAGCTCTTCATAATTGCAAAGATAAACCCTTAAAGACACCCATATCTTACTAACTTTGACTCTTATCTGTAGAACCATTTTGCCATTTCATGTTTTTAAATGCACACCTCTTCACAGCCATCACTTTACAAAGGAATCCATGTACTAACTCTACAGCCAAACATGCCTCTGCTGACTAACACCTTCCCTATTTGGATACTTCTTGTGAGAAGGTTAAGTTTGCAATCAGGCCAAGTGGCCCATCTGGCTGATTTCTGTGGCATGAAGGGCGATAGGAGTATTTTTACTACCTCTGGATTGTATGCTAGACCAGCGTTAAATTCATCGGTACCCATTTCTACCCCTGGGTGGAGAGAGGCACTGTGAGAGTCAAGTGTCTTGCCTAAGAACGCAAAGCAATGACCCTGACCCTTGAAGCCAGACCGCTCAACCTGGAGACGAGCACACTAACAATGAGGCCAGCGCACCTCCCACACTTCCTATGAGGGCAGCCTTTTATGGTCCCAGCCATTAGTAAACAGTACAGATGCATGTAAATTGAAGACAATGACCATAAACATGCTGCCTTCATAGACTGGGAACTGGACATTGTTTTACTGTTGTTTATTTCTTTGCCTATCAGGTGTGCCAAAACATTGGATTAACTGGACATCAGACCCAGTCCCTTGTGAGTAAAATTGGTGACCAGGAAATCAAAGATAAACTCAAAGAAACAACACAGAAGGCCCTTGATTTGGGGGTAGGTAGATGGGACAATGCACGAACCATCTTTAGTTGCTTGAAATTAGCCATTTTCTTGCCATGAGTATTGTTTGATTTATCTAGAAAGGTTACAGCAATGTTGAACCTACTCCTGTTTTGGTCCTCTCTCTGTCTGTGTTCTCGCATAGCGTTGCATGCCAGAGAAAAGGCCAGAACTAGACCACCTTGAAGCTAAGTTGAAGCCTTCTTACAAACTTGTCCCAGGCCAGATAGACTTGTAGTTTTGCTTCTAGCCACTTGCAAGCACAACTAACAACACTTTTTTTCAGTTTCCATTGGTGCTTCCTTATGGAAGAAGTTCAATTATTAGGCACTTATAGACCGAGGCACTTCCGTGGGATGTTTTTGCAAGAAAGGTCGAGTACTAAAATACAAATATTTCTCTTATCGTCAGGCTTTTGGAGCTCCACTCATTGTCGCACACGTCGATGGAGAACCCCACGTGTATTTTGGATCTGACAGGTTCCTTTTGTTAGCTCATTTGCTGGGTAAGTGGTGGGAATATTTTAAACATTTTAACCTTTCGGAGTTATCTACATACCACATGTACTTTTTGTTATATTTTTGTGAAGATATTAATATATTTTACTGAACTTACCAGCTTATTTTATGTGCACTAAATAGCTCCTCCCCAGGTCCTTAAACCTACCGCTTCCCTTCCCAGTTAACTCTTCCCCCTCCCCCAGGCGATGCCGTAAGAGGACGTTAACGGTATTGGTTTTAAGACTTCTTCTATTTTTCATTTCATTTTGTAGGAGTAGAATGGGAAGGACCTCTGGCACCTCGGAATTCAAAACTCTAAAGTAGCAATCATTTCGTACTGCAGCATACGGTCGAACCTCCACTAACGGCCACCTCTTGACAACGGCCACTTTCCTCTGTCCCCAAGGTGGCCGTTGTTGAGAGGTTTGACTTTAGTTTGGGACTGTGCGGTGTTTAAACCAGGGAAATGAAGATTCAAATCTAGCAGAAAATTAAACCAACAACAATAACAACAGTAACAGCATGCAGCAGCAATTGTGTTAGCATTCCAAACAAATCATTTATTATATTTCTGTAATGATTTTTTGGGATTTACGCAAAGCAAACTTTTTTCCTCTCACCTTGAATGCGTTCATTACTTTGTCGCAACCAAATTCTTCTTTCTTCCTCCCTCGGTTGACTTTCTCAGCCAATCAAAGAGCGGTCTACTGCCTGTGTAGAACTGATGTCGCATCATGCCTCGGCATGTCTCCGTGCCCTTGACCCTAGCCTAGGTTTTGATTGGCCAATTAATGAAAAAAGCCAACTTAAACACTAACATAAGGACCTTTCATCTCAGTGGTATGTTGAACTATTTTGGCCACGCACAAAATTACCGTAAAATTAAGGAAACATGAAAATAGTAGTTTCAAGATAGGAAAATACTCATGTAAGATAAGGTGTAGATGAACTGTTAAGAAGGGATGGTTCACAATGTAGTTAATTAATTGTTAGACAATCATTTTATTTACAAATCGTCATTTTCTTATTCTTCTATCTCTGTTTTATCAAGACATTTCGTGTTATTCACATATCTGATGCTAGCGCTATAAACTCGAAACCAGAAACATCTAACTGTAAAGTTTATTTGACTGAAATCCCACACAAGGACGCATTGAGGACCTATTTTTGTAAATATTTAAGTTTCCTGGCATCAGTTCTGATATAGATTATGGTGCCGATCCATTTGTTTTGCATCTTTCTAATTTTCAATTTTAACAATCAGTCTTTTCTCGTTGCAAAAGCTGGCTTTCATTTCTCTTCAGTCTAAGCAGAGTTAGTAGAGGAGGACTAAAGAAAACTTATCGTACTATCATTTTTTAAGTTCATCATTACAATGTAAGAGAATATGGCTGACCTAGTGTTTCTTGTAAGGTAACCCTTCAGGAAAAGCTCAGTTCATGTTTCAGTGTATATTCTCATTACCTGTAACTTTGCCAAATTGAAAACTACGTTTAAGTTGTTTTACTTTTAACGGTCATTCATGTTGCTTTGAACTTTCAAACACTTTCTTTGAGATTAAATTAAGAGGCCACGAATTAGCCAGACATTTGTGATAGGCGCGAAAAGAAGGGACTTATCTTGTAGTGCCGTTTACAAGAGGGTATTTTATGACGGCTTTTGAGAAGGGGGTGCGCATATCTTGTGTCTAATACTTATGGTAAGAGGGCTTAATAGTTAAACGTGGTGATTTGTACCCAGTGGGGATGGGTGAGATGCTGTTTGGTTGAATACGCGTGACGTTTTCATCGGAGCTCGGCCTCTTCCAATCGGTGGGTACATCGGGACAGACGGACTTTCTCCGAGACGCAGTGTCACTTGCCTGTGATTTGTTTTCAATATCTTCAATGACGAGTGACTTTCTGCGCTTTTCTTCGGGTGTAACCGTAAGCGAGCCCATCCTTAAACTCTTTGCGCTGTGGACGAAAACACTCGTGTCCTCCCCTCTGTGCTTAGCAGTAGGAATCTCAGATTTCCTTCTAGCTGTCGCCGCCTCACTTTGCTTTTTCTTTTTGTGTGTTTCATCAGGAACGACTGATTTACGTCGCTTTGTTTCTACATCTGGTATAACAATGTCAACATCTAACTGTTTATTTCTGTCTTCCGCAGCGTCATCTTCGCCCGATAACTCGGAATCTGCTGTCTTTCGTTTCTTTCCCTCTCTATCCTTTCGTTTCTTTTTCTTCTTTATCTTAGTTTCTTTCTCTTGTAAAGCAGCTGAAGGTCTTCGCTGTGTGCCCAGTGAGGCTGGTGTTACATTCAATTCTGTAATGTCCTCAGGAAGTGACGCTATTGCTTCTTCGAATGAATCCTCCGAATCAACTGTCTTTTTTCCCTTCTTTTCTTTGTTGTTTTTCTGCTTTTTCTTTTTCCTTTTGCCGTCATCTGCAACGATGGGATTCTTTTGTTTATTGGCAGGTGGGGTTGATTTTTCTTTCAACCCAATTACGTTCCCTCTTGAACTTTCTCTTTGTTCCACATCAGTGACTATGGACTTTCTGTGTTCGCTGGAAGGCGTGGCTGAGGTTAAGGTTATCCTCTTTTGCTTTTTCTCGGAGACCAGGTCGTCTCCGCCATTTGCAATTATAGAAATAGACTTTCTCCTATGTGGACTCTCAGGTGTTTTCGATGGACCATTTTTGCGTTCTCTGGAACCTCCAGTTTTGCCTTCATCTAATTCTTCATTTTCAACTGACTTTGGTCCGATTTCTAATGTGGACACTTTCGTCGTCTTTTTCCCTTTCACGTATGTATCTCTTGGCGTCACAACTTTACTATAATTATCAGTTGTATTTGTAATTGACTTTCTTCTCTTTTCTCCTTCAGTAACTTGTAGCGTAGGAGATTTCCGAGGGACCTTCGCTTCCATCGCAGAGTTCGTCATTCTTGTCCGGTCATCTTCGTTAACAGGCGTTACAGATCCTCTCCTCTTATTTTTCTCAGTATTTGCGGATAACAAAACGTTTTTGCTTTTCTTTGGTTTTTCTTGGTTTTTGTTCTTTTTTTCTTTCTTCACGGGCAGGAAAACTGTCTTTTCTTCAGCGTCTAAGCTCAAATCAGAAGAAATAATGGATGCCTTTCGCTCTTCTGTGGCATCACTTGTGTTGACGGAAAGCTTCGCACTGCCCTTAGCCAGACTAGGGGAGAAGGACTTTCGACGCATTTTGTTTGGCTCACCAGTCGTTTCATCAATGTTAATCTCCGCAATAAAACCTGGATTTTTAATTCCTTTCGAGAAGCGCGGCCGAGGCGCTCGTTCATCATCGCTGTTCAAAATGTCACTCAAATTTTCGTCGTCTCCTAAGTTATTTATGCTTCCACTGTCGATACTCCGTCTGTCCTCAAGATCAGATCCGTCGTCATCCAAAATGAGTCTTGGCGGAGTCCGCTGGTTATGTAGCTCGGTTGGTTTATACGCTGGCACCAGCGACCTCGCTGGATAGCCTGGGGACGACCAGTTGTGGTGCTCTTTCGTGGCCTCGTCATTACGCAGAGGCAGGCCACTGCTTGTGAACGCGTTCCCATTGGCTGATAAGGAAAATGACAGACAATGAAAGACAGCAGTAAGACAGAAACGACGTCAGTAAATGCCCGGTTTAACTTCATTACAGTGTTTAAGCGGTGGCCAAACGGACTCGCATGTAGACGCAAGTTAACGTGGGTTCCGACTGCGTTTTTAACCGCTCAGCTACCTAGCCAAAGTCAACGCAAGTTGAGTTACGTCCATTCGTTGTTAAGCAAACTATTAGCCAATGAAATACAGCCTTGAAAGCCTTGAAATGACTATTTTTTTTTCTCTTTCCGTGTCCTTGCTAGGAAACGTACAATTCTGTTTAGCCATAGACTGGTCACAGTCCCCTATTTTTCTGCGAGATCGTGGATGTCGATCGGTGAGTTTGATTGGCCGCCATCTTGGTCTCTTGATCCTAGCGAAACTGGGAAGAGTACCAAATGGTGTGGGTACGGGTAGTGGGATTAATATCGCATGAAGAGATCACGCAAGATGGCGGCCCGTTGAACTCAACGTTCGACATTTACGATCTCACGGAAAACTGGGGACTGTGAACGGTCTAGTCTCTACACAAGTTCATATTGCGGCTACTTGCTCTAGCGAGTCCGTTTGGCCAGGACCTAAAGTTTCTTAGCCCTTTCCTTATTGGCCAAGGTTATATTATCCAAAAATCAAAGTTTTTGAACTGTATTGTACGCGAGTGGAGATGAATAGAAGAAAGTCCTTTCTCTTATCCGTTTGTTCGTGGAGACAGAATCAAAAAAGGAAAGAAGCAGAAAAGTAAAACAAGAAAGAAAATGCTTGCTCGTTGCTCAAGCTACTTCAGAGTGATAAAGAAAGCTGTCATGTCTAACAAGATATTAAAAAATCTCAGTATTGATACACTGGCGGCTAAACATTGTGGGTCTAAACTTTGTGAGGGTTATGCAAGGGGAACGTGTTGGTGGAGTCACTGTCCAGTCTACTTGACCCACAGGGTTTGTTTGCGAGTTTCCCAAAACCAATATTTAAAAGTTACGTTTACAGCAAAAAGTAAATTAACAACAAAAAATAAACTTTGGCCGTCTGTCTTTCGGTACACTAAAGTAAGAATGTTTGAATTTTCTATTAAAACCTGCTGTTTCTTCTATTTTGGTGTTGCACTGTTTTTGAGAAAAAAGATAAAATCAGTGTCGTTGTTTTCCGTTTGCTGAAAACGTCATTTAGAAAGTAAAAAAACAATGTTTAAATGTTGTTTATATTGGACGTAATAGGTAGAATAATTCCAGTTGACGGGAGGCAGTCCAGTTGGCTAATTAAAAGCATGATCAAGGAGTCGAACTATAGGGTCTACCGAGAAGGAGAATTCAGGTTGGACACATTGTGTTTATTACACAACTCATCAAATGATGCGGGTTCAAGTATATATAAGTTTATGTTTTCTTTGAACCTTCCTTGAACCCGCATGATTTGATGTGTTGTGTAATGAACGTAATGTGTCCAACCTGATTCTAGTGCACAGCCCTACCGAGAAACAACTCTAGCTAAGTGATCAGAGCGGGAATTAAACCCGCAGACTCCGGATTTTAAGGCCGCCGCTCTAACCATTCGACCACGCTTCCTACAAACATCTCACTAAATATCGATACTTCGTGTATGCACATACCATGTGGCACCCGGTCGTTTTCTTCCATAGCCTGCATGATTTTTTGCTGTTTAGTGAGCTGCTGATCTGTTTTTTTGTGATCCACGCGGTCACTGTTGATTGGTGTGAACTTCTTTCTCGAAAGAAGCCAAGAATGTTTAATAAACTTCCACAAAATGCACAGGGTAATCAGTCCTCCGAATGCAGCCGCGGCGTAAATTATGGGTGTAATGTCGACCGTCAGTGGAGGAATACCTTCTGTCGGGGAAATCGAGGACTTGGGCGTGGGCGCTTCGTGCAGACTATATGAAGAATCGTCCATGGCCGATAGCATGAATAAGGAGGAAATAACACGCCCATCCCACAATGGGATATGAAGGGAGTTATTAAGTTGTAGCTGTCGAAGTAACTCCAGCGACATTTCAAGGCGTGTAACGTTCTTTCCGTACACTGTCATGTTTGCAGACAAGCTGTTACACGTCACATCAATTGAACTTCCTTGGTATTCGTAAGAGTTGTGCGAGTTGTCGTTTGGATTCTTTTTGGCTTTAGATTTTCCATTGATTCTCCCCCCTACAGCCAAGCGCTTGGCGCGGTGATGAGCCCTGATACCCTCCACGTCCACCCCGCAGTAAGGCCGCTGACCACTAGCACAGCTGCAGTCTGTTACTGCAACTTGGCCCATTGGCATGCCGGTCAGGCTGTTTATTCCTTGTTTGAGCGAGTTATTTAGTTTTGCCTGTTCGTTTGAAAACTGATTGCATTCCAGTACAAACACGAGCAATATTCTGAAGTATCTGGTTGGTAGATCAGTCGTTGGAACTGCAGCTGTAAAGAAAACATTAGTTTAATTAATGTCGTGATTGGAATAGGCCTTAACCAATTTCCAGTAGCAAAACATGTGCAACGAACCCAGTGGCCCTTTGGGCCGGAGTCTAACCCGGAATAATCTGTGGCAAGAGGCGACTAGAAGTATTTTTACTCCTCCTGGATAGGGTACTTGCCAATCGCTGGGTTACCTCCCAACATTACATTCGCCAGTACCCATTTATACTCCTGGGTGGAGAGAGGCACTTTGAGAGTAAAGTGTCTTTCCCAAAAACACAACACAATGTCCTCGATCCGCAGAAAAGCGCACTAACCATGAGGCCATATTTTTTGCATATTAATGCTGTTTTCAAATGAGTGACTTTTGTGGTAATGAAAATATACTACAGTCCGCTGATGATAACGGTTTCCTATGAAGCTCAAACTTGCAGTCCATAACCGAATTTTGGATTCCTGCATTGTCAATTTAGTTTCTGTATGTTTTCATAACCAACATAAAAAGGAATTATTTTTCACCTCTTGTAGCAGGAGTAGGAATGATGCACTTGTTACAGCAGAAGCTTGAGTTAAGGGAACATAAACAGCAGGTCCACTGCGATGCACTTTCATTTGTAGCCCCGGTTAAGTTCACAAACGCCTGCTGATCCAGACTATCGCAGGCGGAACTGTTATTTTCGGCACATTTGCACGCGTTATTAACCACCGGGCATAAGTTACTCGAGAGAGAGCTGTTACACGAACCCTAGAAAAACATCAAATGATTAATAGTAGTAAAACTCTAGATATCCATGAAGAAAATGTGAAGTTTTTATCATTAATTTCCAGTAAAAAGAGTAAAAAGCTAGTTTTTTTGCGTTTTTCAAACGTGACAACCTTTAAACTTATAGATACTTGTTAATTAATTAAGGACGAGAATCATCGAGCAGTTGGTCAGTTTAATACGTTCACGTTTTTGCCTGACAATATGAACTTCGTCAAATAGTTCTTGCTAGCCAAAACAAAGTTGGTGACGTCTCAAAGCAATACAATTGACCCAGAGCCTGTGGTTGTAAAAATGCTCAGTTTTAATCTCATAATCATAATCTCACATAAAGCTTCCGTTCATTGTCTTTATGATAAGAGCTTCGAATAATAGAGCCTGGACGTGCTAAACCTTAATTATTAAAAATTTACACAAGTTATATTTCATCTATTGACGCCAAGTGTTCAACGCGATTGTCTTTTTAAATTATGAAAGGAATAAAAACGAGATCGCGGGGCGAATTCTTCATGGATTTCCCAGCTTTCTAAGTATTATTCCTAACAAGTTCTACATATTTAATTTCAACCACGAAGCAAAGGGCTTGGAGAAGATTAGGGGTGGCGAAAATAATTAAAAAGTTAAAATATTGAATTTGTTTACATTCGGTTATTTATAGAACTTGAAACTGTCTGGTACTTTGTTCCCGCGCCAGTGTTACTCTCGCAACAAACAACTTGAAAGCGTCGAGCGAAGATTAATTACGCAGTCAAAATCCGTAGCTGCGTATTCAAAGTTTTCATTGAAATAAAAAATTCATAAACCCCCGTGCTTTGTTGGACACCAAAACATTCTTGTCCTTTTTATTACTTCGCAGGATTATTAAACGAGTCTCTTTTTAAATGATGCTTGATTTTCGGTTTACAAGAAAATTCAAGAAAATCCTTTCAATCCATCATTTTTCCATTGATGTCTCATGTAACTTACAACCTGACCGCAAAATGGCGATTGTATAATCCAGGATTTATATACAGCGAGCGACTACTTGCTCACATCAGCTGCTCGCTGTTTTGTTCCGTAAATTAATTTAACTAAACTTCCAAGGCCTTCCTTTCATGTACGTAGTCTAATAAAAGTGACAATTGTTTTTGTTGAATTGCGCTTTATCAAATTTCTAGCCAAATTTCTCGTAAACTCTGATTTCGCCTTTCAGAGGAAGGCCATTTTAGGGAAGCAACGATACAATCTTCCAAGTTACCTCACACAACTTTCTTGATTGACTGTTGTTGCAAAAGTAACAATGCACATTTACATTATCGATTGAAGTACAATTGTTCCATAGAAATATAAACAGCAGGCTTTTCACATTTATCTAGACGAAATTTTTCGTTAGATTCAATAGCTGCTCTTTCTATATATAGCTACATCTTTGTAAATGCTTGATTCAGCAGTTACAAGCGAGACTTGTCAGGTATTCACCGATTAAAATATGAAACTTTGTAATCGCCTGACGACCATAAAATGACATATTCAGTTGTCGCTAATTACTGGTTATCTTTGTTCCTCAAATTTACGCAAAAAAAGAAAACCGCATGCGGTTTTCAGAACAGCGAATCGTCTGATTTAGCAAAGAAGTCCAGTTCCTCTTTTTTACATGAGGAAACCTTTTTTTCACAATAGACAAAAATTTAAATTTCCCGACTTAAGTGGGAGTATTGAAGTTCGGTTTTAATTTGTATAATGACTTTAAATTCGAAATCCTCGCCCTCAAATTTGTCGAGATCATTTTTGACAGTTGGCCTTTTTCAGTTGTAGCTTCCTTTAATTTTTTTTCCGCACAATGAAAAAAACGTTGCAAGTTTTTTTTTTTTATAGTGAACACGATTAGATCATGTGTATATATATATATGCAAAGCAACTCTCACAGATTTCACAATATCTGTAGTTCCGACGCAATTGTTACAACATAAATTCGGAATGTTCTCACTGCCAATACAGCCCGATGACACAAGTTTTAACCTTACTTTTTTGAAACAAAATAAGAATGCCTGGATGCCTAAAATGAATCAATTATGGTAAATAAGTACGAAAATCTAAAAGCACAAAAATGGCTTTTTCACAATTCGCAGTCCTTTTGTATCCAAGATGTTTGCTTTTGACGCGAAACAAGCTCGCTTTATTTAATTCGTTAAATCTCAAGATTTAGGGATTAATAGACGCTTGCTTTACCTCTGGAAGGAAAAAAAATCGGTATTTAAAAGAATATCACAGGTATTACCTGAGGACATGTTTGGAAGATTCCTGGATCTAACGCTGAACATCCCGTGAATATCATAAGCGTATAAACACCTAAACGATAGATGAAAATTTCGGTCAATCAGTGAAGAAAATTGAAGAAGATTCGTGAATGACTGTTTCTTTAATTAACGATTCAATTTTCGTGTCCAGAATTAAGCTTGTATATATATGGCTAGTAGTTCTACTTACAGTGTAAAAGAACTTTGCTTAAATATCGTCCTCCAAACATGATTCCGTCGCAAAATGAAAAATGCTCACTGTTGTATTTCAGTTAGACGCCATCCGATGTGGTCACGACGTAAATTTGCTCTTTCCAGACACTCTTATTACCAACGGGCTTCCCTTGACAATGCAAAGTAGATGCGATATTTTGGGTTTCTTCTAAACGAAATTAAATTTCCAGTTTCTACGGCCTTTCATTGGTCGCGAAACGGCAAATCACGAACTGAAATGATATTTCGGGTAGAGCAATATTACGCTCAGGCGATGACGTCCTGTCATTGGCTAATAACTTGTTTAGGTTGAGAGGGTTCACCTGCAGATTTTGTCTCCCATCAAAAACGATTTCTTGTCACCGAGCCAGCTGTAAAAACACGGAGAATTTTCACGGAGAAGCTTCTTGTCCTCTCGATTGTGTGCTCACAAAGTTCAATAACGTCCTGCAGAGATGGGATCTTAGCCTTTTAATCGGAAAATCTGGGAGGTTAATTGAAATTTTGTGCGCTATCTATCTTTTAGCTACCATTGTTAAGAGGACTTTTGAATATTGACACTTGCCTGTCATCACTGCCTATGATATGTTTCCACGTCCGAGCCAATCTCTAAACTCCATTATTTGTCTGAAATTGAATGGCTTCGTTATCCATTTTTGCGAGTAAACAGCGCGAAGTCCACAATGCTTCCTTTTTCATTTAACAAGCAAATACCAGAGTATTTCATGATCTCACCGCATTGTCATTGTAATATACGGAAAAAACTATCAATGACTCAGTCAGTTTGTTTCGAGTTTGTTCTCCTACAGTTTATACCGATCTCCCGTCATTTACTTCACGTAATAAGACCGTCTAATAACACAGTTTGAAGTTCAGTTCGAAAGCTTGCTAACTTTCACACTGAAAACTCTTCGCCACACTGATCGCAAATCGCTGATTGCTGCGATATCGGGTTTGAGACGCAAAGAACACTGTTTATTGAAACGAACTGATGTTGATCTATTTCGCTTATGATTCTGGGGTATGCCGGGTTGTCCAATATCACGAGAAAGCATCGCATTCAAGCTGCAAACCTGGTGATGTTGTGCTAGGTTTCCGGCTTTTTAAAAAAATCACTATCTCATAATTTACCGCTAAATATACAAATATTACGCTGCAAGCGATATACATTTTGGTTAACCTCAAAAATAGCAAAAAAATTTCATTTTGTAGAAGTGATTCTAGGATGAAAGATGAGCAAACTTCGAAGCCTGAATAAACACATCTAAAAGATAGCTGACCGGATTTGACTCCAAAAACAGACAGTGTACTTTATACAATGATGGGGTTGAGTTTCCAGCTTCTTCCCACTACACTCTTTTTTTTTAAATAAGAGTACATTTAACAAAGCATCTCGAGGATGAAACTTACGAAATTTTATTAATAAAGCAAGTGCTGGGATATAGGAAAGAATATTTGCCTTGAAAATTTGTAAATCAGTTACAATTATTTTTTACTAAACCGTATTCTTCCTTCTCTCTAAACGGCAAAGCTATCCAAAAAAACAACTAGCCATAGTCGATGCTAATAACATTTCTGAAAGAAGTTATGTGAGTCATATTTATAATAAATAATAAAAATAAAAAAATAACAGATGGTTTTTGTGACAACCCTTACCCAGACCTTGATGATTCTGGATATCACAAAAACCGAATCTAATCAGCAATTGTTTTATTATACATTATTAAACGGAAAAAATGGAGGTAATGTTTTTGCTTCTTCACTGACGGCAAGCAACACAAAGCGCACAAACTTGACATGATAACCTTTAGAAATCACGCACCGTGGTCATACATGACTTGAGTGCCCTTGACATGATTATAATCTGTAGCTAGATGACGTCACAGGCGCTGATTTCGCAAATTCACTGTACGCTTTCGTCCAATTAGAAAAGAGATAGTGAGTTCAGTGAGCCGGTGCATTTTCGTTGGCATGACAGTAACTATCAGAGTGGATGATAGGCGAAAATACATCAACCAGTTGATGGTCTGCGAGCAGGCTGTTCGGGTGGCAAAAAGGAAGGAGAGGAAAGGAGAAGAGAGTGCATGGACCGCTTTGAATATTGGATCAGTGCGTCTATATTTGGAAGCAAAATACTGATTGACTGAGACATTATCCAACTGTCGGCTTTTGTTTATAAAACTGATCAAAATGATGGCCAATAGAAATGAAGTTCAGAGCAACGAGAAGCGCAATGGGGTGACCTCCCCACTACAAAGAATCGATGATCTTGCTGTCTTACCCATGAAAAGTCCAATTTCCCAAGTCTTTGTTACGGTGGTGGACATAGAATACCTCGTTAGTTGTCAGAGCATTATGTTTTTTTTTTTTTTTTTGTCAGAGCATAATCTATGGCCAGAGACTTCATAAGCCAGAAACATGGGTCTTTCAGCTGCATCATCAGCTGCATGGTTTAACGCGTAATTTGAGCTAATATTTGATTCAGCCGTGTTCGAGAGCTGAACGCTGGATATCCTAAAAGACAATTCACCGTACCAAATTCGGCACTGCAGCAGTTGTAGGCAATATTTACATAACATCCAGGGCCGTGCACTCCTTGAATGATTTTTGACATCTCGCTCCGCGTGGCATCAGGGGTTTCTTGGGGGCGTCATTTAGAATTCTAAGCGGTGTTGGCAGGCTCTTCTTCTTTTTTTCCTTTACTACTTTTATTCTTTACTAAGAGTCTGCTTCAACGCTAACCAGTTGTTATCTACGTATCTGGATTTTTGCGGATCAAATCCCGGAGGATAATACACGTATTGATTAATCTGAATAATAATAACATCGAACAATTTATGAAAACAGCAGAGGTTCTTGAAATGCTTTTCTAAACCCTCTATGCATAATCAAAAGGCAAGCATTTCATAAGCTTAACATTCGTTATTTAATATTTATCTACAGGAAACGTGGAAAAGAAAATTGCGCTACTCATAAGAACTTTCCTTTCCATCACAATGTGAAATATACTCGGTTCATATTTTACACGACGACTTCACGGGAAGTTTAAAAATTGTTTCCTTACTTTACGTAGTTGCTCAGCGTTTGTCTATTTAATCGATAAAATAGTCTGAGCCGCGTTCACTTTTCAGCTGAGTGTTGCTTAGCAACAATGCAAGTACTGATGACCACAAGCTGGAATAGCAGCTTCCGACGTACTCGATAATAATCGGAAAACTACCGGACATTCTCGGAAAATATTCGGATAATTTGCCGAAAACAGCACTTCTTCATTGTACAACAGACGGCGCTGTGCTCGTGTCCAGTGTCTCTTGGTCTTGTTGTTCCAGTTTGGCTATTTCAGATTTCATTTGGTGGATGGCGTCCTTGCAGACTTTAAGCTTCTCGTGCAATTCGCTGATTTCTTTGCCGATCTTTTGCCGGGCACCGCCAATGGACGCCGTCGTTCTTTGTTCAATTTCGGCCCCTTTGTGGAAGAGAATGCAAAAATCAACGTTTTTTGAAAGTTAAGGACGTTCCTTGGGCTACTCTTAGACTAACAGTGTCCTGTAATTCCCCTGCGATAAAAGAGATTATTAACAGTCTGAAAATCATTGACCATTTCCAGAAATGGATTATTTGTTTTAGAGTTGCCATAGGTCAGGAAATGGCCAGGAAAAAATTCTTTAGTCAGGGAAATTCATTTTGAATCAGGGACAATTACCAATTCGAGGCGAAGTCAAACAAAATTGAAATTATAGCACCGCTGATTTGAAACCTTTCAAGGCTGAAAGACTGAAAGAAACATTTTCAGGTGACTGTGATCTGAAAGATGTTTTTCCTAAACGAAAACGATGAATTTGTTAAAAAACATATCAGTCTTAAACAAATGGGCGGAAAAGACCACTGTAATATGTTGCTAATCTACAATTGTGTTTTTCGTTTTGTCAGGGAAATTTTGTTTTTTCATCAAGGAAACGACGCGGAGTTTTGAAAATGTCTGCGCCGACCTTGTGTCTACTTACAGTCTGACTCGTGTTTTATTGGTGGCAACTGCCTAGCACTCAGCAAACACTGATGCATCATCTGTGTGGGGTCTTGGAAAATCTGGAAAACAAATCGTCAACATGAAATGTTACTAACAATACTCTATTCTACTCTTACAACATTTTAACAAAGATTGAAACCAATTAATCTTGGTCAAACCAATACAAAGAAGAGTTTTACGTGCAAGGCTAGTCGTATCTAGTAAAAACGTCCAATGTTCGTGTAAATACAATTTACGATTTGAGCTTAATTGAATAAACTACTCCATTAAAGCATACACAGTTGGCAGGGACATTGTGTTGTATTCTTATGCTAGACGGTTTAATCTCGTAGTCGCGTGTTCGAGGATCTCGGTCAGTGGGGACAATCTCCGAAAAACGCGTGCGGGCGACGAGCGGATCTCGTTTTTTTTTTTTTTCGTTCCACTGAGAGCCTGGTACAAGCTACTTTCACAGTGCCTCTCTCTACCCAGGTGTATAAAATGGTTACCAGCAAATTTAATGCAGCAGGGCAGCCCCATGATCGTCTGGTGTCATATCCAGGGAGGGATAGAAATGTTCCTAGTTGCTTCAAGCAACAGAATCTAGAGATAAAACAGTGCCAACTGACAGGCCATATAGATCGTATACGGAGTTGACTTTTTACCTTAAGCATACATGGATGATCATTTCCTATGTAAAGTTCAGTTAAGCACAGCATGCATTTAACTGTTATGCATGAAGTAAATGGCCGAGTAAAGCAGTAATAATAATTGTTCTTGATTTTTTGTTACCGTCTACCGTCAGGACACCTTTAGAGGTGTCTTCCATCCAAGCAATGCAGCGTGTCCCTGTACCGTTGATATCTATATTAAATTAAAGCTTATAAAGCTGGCTATCACACTATATGTCGAATTTTGAAATAAAACGAATTGTCAATTTCTTTTCTAAATGCAAACGTCTAGGTAACCTTTTGAAAGATACAAGGTAAAGCGAATTTTGTTTTCACTTAGTTAATTTGTTTCTTAGTTTTACAAACCACCAAATGTGAGAGTCCAAATCATATCTTGGGTCACTTTTGAAAGCTACAAGTCAAAGGGAATTTGTTCATTTGTCTTCAAATTTGGAAAGGAGCTACATGTAATTTGACATATAAACAACAAAAACTTGTCCACAAATTGTTTTTGTCCAAAACTTTTTTTTTCTCCGAGAGCAATTTTGCTTCGATCACTCCATATTGTTTTAATCCTATCCCAAAAATGTCCTGTAACTTTTCACTGAACTTGACCATGACAAATTGCAGACACAGTTTTTTAGTGCTTTGGGTTTAGGGTTAGGGGTTAGCTTTCAAAAGGTTACCCAGGTGTTCGCAGTTACAAAAGAAATTTATTTCAGAGTTCTTGGTACATGTATAGTGTGATAGCCAGCTTTATAAACTTTACTTTGATATTGGAGTTTAGGTATCTATAGTTTAAACTGGATGCTCTACATTGTTTGGATGTGAGACACCTCTGAAAATACACAGTAACCTGAACTGCCTATTTAGCACTGATTTCAAATACACCTTCCTCTCACCAGGTGATATCACTACAGGATTCTAATAATTTAGTGGCTGCATTTACATCTAAAAGTGAGTTCAAAGTGAGCAGTGTCTGTTAGTCCATATAATAACTTATTTCACTCACAATCTCATCATAGAACTCAGAAACCAACTGCTTCTTTCCAGAGGCAAGAGCAGATTCTGTTTGGAAGAGTTTCAGAAGATGATAAAATGTCACCTGAAAAACAAAAAATTAGACATTAACAAAGTTCTTCTCTTGAAAGTAAATCCCATACCAAACTCTGTCAATAAAAATATAGGTAGAGTTATTTAATGTCAGCTCTGCAGTAAAACAACATGACAAAACCAGTGGCCATGCATACACCCTAATTGTGCAAGCATTTTGGAAACAGGTGTAAACATCACAAGTCGTCTTTTGTAAATTTTAATTATTTAATACTAACAACTTTTTTGCTTCTGCATAGATATTTGCAAAATTATTCTTATTTATAACATGACCATACTACAAAATATCTAAGTTT
>OMLO01001040.1_pt1 | contig 20503 bp, 19 predicted proteins | sample 1674811 | NCBI WGS metagenome assembly OMLO01 (sample SAMN06265003, study PRJEB25207) | coral metagenome | isolation source: Coral host | place: Mexico:La Bocana,Puerto Morelos, Mexico | collected 2008-11-13 | reverse complement strand
AGCAATGGATTCGCAATGGATGACTGTTTTCACTTCTACAAGCAAATCAGTACACCCCCGGAAATTAGCGGCTGGATACCCAAAATGATGGTTTAAAACGTGGTTCCGCCTTAAATATGGCCATTGTTGGTATCAATTCGTTAAATTTCGGGTGGGTAAAAAGGTGGGATTTGAGCACACACACACACACACACCAGGTGTTATTCGCCAATTGGGCGCCTCCCTGTCGAGTGCTGATCGACAACGTGTCTTGACATTTGGGATGGGCTGAAGGGGCTGACAAGCTTGGGGTGGTAGTTTGTTATTGATCAGGGCATGGGATGGTATGGGATGTATGGAAGCGTGGAAGGATGGATGGATGGATGCATGTTTGCTTCCATTTTGTATCCTAAAATAATATATTCTGCATAGATAATGTATATATGACGAGTCTTTCAAAAATAGTCCTTACGTCATGGGTAAAACTGTGGGCTATTTGAGCTCATGAATCTGTCTTGGTCAAGATTTAATCCTTGGACACCAACCTTGGGACGAAACGAAGCTCCGCGAAGTCAGGTAAAAAACCGTTTTTTTCCCCCTAAAAATGGACCTTCCAAGCACTAGTTTCCAGGGGAGTAATATTTGAGCAATATAAAAAACCCTTGGTTGTTTAGTGTGTATACGGGATGAAGCTTCTACCCAGTTATACCTTGTAAGCCAGTTACCTTCATTTTTTAGGGTTACAAAAAAACAACGGTGTTTTATTATAATTACCAGGTTTTTACTATATACAATGGAATGATCTGGTTTGTGTATATACCTTAGGTTCTATTGGCATCCATTCCCACCGGATACACCGACATTTTTCTCACATTTTCCCACCCACTCAAGTGATCAATCCGGCAGATTTCCATGCTGTGTGACATCCAACAAGATATCGACCCATGGTTCGTTCCATAACCATTCTAATTGATACTCTCCGTGAAATCCTCGATACTCGCCCAATGACGTCCTCGTCCATCTGGCAACTCGTTGCCATAGCATTTTGTGAAAACCCAAATTCATTCCCGTCCTCACGCATCCTCAAGATCATGTGGTGCATTAAATGCAACTTTGGGTATAGAGGAAACATATCAGGTCGATCTTTTTCAAACTGTTTCCGAGCCAGGAACGAGTAAGCCGTCAAAAATTTCATTCCACACAACGCCGAATATTCACACTCCGTTCTGTCCAGGAAAAATCCACCTTGATAAAAACATTCGAACATTGCATTCAAATTTGCCGTGCCCGATTGGCATCGTGCCAAAAATCCCGCAGAATCCGCCGGTACGTCTTGTAGCAATCTTAGAAGCCATCCACAAAAATTGGTAGTCAACGCCCCTTTGTGCCATCGACCTTGTTTTCCAGTCTTGTCATCGTAACTCATGAGGTACGCGGTTACTTTGCTCACATGAGTCTGTTTTTTGTTTGCCCGGCACCATGTGATATAATGATCAGTCAAAAATTTCCACTTCAGATCTAAATTTGTTTGAGGAAGCACGTCCAAAACCAAACATACCACTGATGCAACCCATGATCGCCCAAATCCTAAGTGGACACAATGCCACAAATCCACAGCAAAAAACCTGGCAGGGTCAATTGCATCATGCAATAGGTGCATGATAAATGGAGGTGTTGTACTCCATGGTAGTGTAACCCCCATTGTTGCCGTCCATGTTGGTTGCCATGTATTGATTTGCTCTGCTGGATAGTCGGGATACCCTGCCAAACAAAGATGGCAAATTCCGTGGCTTTTGGTTGAATTACCTTTTTTCGCCCCAGTGTTGAACGTACGATTCAAGTACCCTGATTTGGCCAAATATGGAAGGTCGCCCTTGCACCCCAAAACAACGAACTTGTACAAATCACCCGTGTAAGAATCGTATACCCCGTCTTCCAACAGCCCACTTAGATTTCGGGAGTAAAGGTCCAACGCTTGATGGTAGATGTTAGGCTTCTTGTCATACAAAGTTTTTGGCATAACAAAGCTCACAAATCGACTCGTGAATGTTTGGCCAGCAAAATTGACTTGAGGTTTCAAGAAGCCAGATACATCACGTTTCAATCGTTTGTTGTCGAAACCTCGCCCCAACACAGATTGCACGCTTGTCACCATAAGCCCAGATTTCTTCAGGGTTCGTCCTTCATCCCCGTGAATGTAAAGACCAATGAGCCGGCCATAATCACCAATATTCTCCACATCAAAAATTTGATGATGGGGATGTAAAATCTTGTATTTTCTCCAAAAATCTCGCCAAACTTGAGGAGCTAGATGTTGTTGTTCTATAGGAAGACCCGCCAACATAGCAGTCAAACCATTATCCACAATGTATCGAAAAAAATCCCTTGGGTCGATGTATGGAATTTCCTCTCCATCCAAGCGTACGTTGGACATTGTCACATTTAGTTTTGTACCTTGTTTTCGAACAACTTTGTCAACTCCGCGTTCACTATGATCATAGGAAACTTTTGCCCAATCAGCAACACCAGATCGTACCGCAGCGGGTTCCCCGAACTCTTCTCTGACTGCCCGGGCCGTTTTGATTTGGGAGGCACATGAGGCCTCAGCGCAGAAGATGGTAGACACAATCAAATTGTATATGTTTTTTGCTAAGTGCATGTAGCAATATGTACATGTCTTTTTTTGCGCTCACACAATGATACTGCGCCGTTTCACGTTTCAAGCATTCACACTTGTTGTTTTGCAAGGGACGTACTTTTTTTTCTCACAAGTAATTCACACTACGTCAGTGACATGCAGTGAAAAAATCTATGCACAAATTGACTGTGTTTTTTTTGCACAATTCCACTTTACAAGTTAAGCTAGTGTATATACACTCGCTAACGTGCAGCTTCTAATTTTGCATGTCCTATTTGCAGCGCAGATGATTTAACTGACCTAATTGGTGGTGGATAGCGGAACGATCTGAAGACGATGTAAGTGAAGAAGGGCCCTTCACCAAAAGGAGGTGTATCACCTCCACTCTTGATGTTCTTGCACCCTTTGATGCCTCACATGGCATGCAAAGGGAGACTTGGAATAAGGGACATTTCAAAAGGAATTTAATTTCATAGGGAGACGGTTGCAATAATTGATTTTGGGGCCAGAGATTAGTTTGACAACTATCAAGTTAATTTCCTTAACACCAACATCTTTGAAAAAAAAAGCCATGGCACTGCCAAACTCTCGGATGAGCGAAGCTTCCAGAAAAGCAGGTGCATATGGATTCCCGGCGGCAAACAAAATGATCATGTGCTGAAATTTGTCCACACACCACTTATATCCAAATGTGGTATTGTTCCATCTATAGTGTGGGTTGTGAGTAATACCAAACTTAAAGGTCATCGGAGAATGTTGTTCCTGAAGTTTAGCGAATACCCTGGCCCCATGTTCCAAAACCTTTCCAGCTGTTGCACCCACAGGCGGAAGCCTTTGGGATAGGCATGCATCACTATCAATCATGGAAAAGACTTCCATCGAACGTGGCAAACATTGAACATCATCATGTAAACACTCAGCTTCACCAACTGTCGAAATCATGTTGGTGTGTGTGTGTAGATTGTGTTTTCTTTTCGGGCATAGGTCTTCCTCCATTGTATGTGGTCGTTTCCGTCTTGATGTAGCAGGAATGGATGATTCCCATGCATATGGACCAAGGGAAGCCTTGGAGTTGACCCACTGAAGAAAAAAAACAACATACATGGATGTACTTGGATTTACTTTAAAGTCTTTTACGGTATGTTCGTCATGCACGACTATTTGCAACACGTGTCAGAAAACAACAAAAAAACTATTTCCCATTTACCAGATGTCTCCAAGGAACTGGCCTATGACATGTCAGAAGTTCCAGCAGCTCATCATCAGAATCCATGGCTGCAAGGCTTGTTTTCATCGCTATCAACGGTTCAACTATCAGCCTACATGAATTTTCATTATTAGCCTACATAGATCGATCTATATAAAGCTCTTATATCAAAAGTATAGGTGACTTTGCATCCAACTGCAAATATATGGATCACATATCCACCATTTTTTGAAATGGCTTTTTTTGGGGAAATGGTGCAAGCCAAACACATCAGAGATGGCAAAGCCTTGTTTTTGTTTTGGCATACAAACTATATAAGTTAATTGATCCACAAGCACTAATCCCTGAACTGTTGGTGGACACCTTCCAAGTTTCAGCATGTTGTTCCCTAGCGTTTCTGATTTGGGTTCCGGACGCCCTCACCGACATTGGATGCAAAAGCTTTCGCAGTAGGTCCGGGACCTGGCTCGGCTAGAATGGAAATTATGAACCAGGGCAATGTGCATGATTATGTTGTTAAGTGCAGCAACTCCAGTTGATTCTTACATAAAATCGTTGTATATACCACAGTGCTTCAAAGACCTTGTTCCGAAACAAGGAGAAAAAAAAACGATAACCATTGCGGACATAGGTGTTTTTTTTCCAAATCCGTTATCACCAATCCACTCTGATGCCATAAACCTCGATCTCAGTTTCTTGCAACTTGAACTGGAACCAACAACTTCTATTGTTGATGGAAAATTCAGATTCTAGAATGTTGATTTTGAGAACGGTTCACTTAATTTCTGTTTTCAAGACCTTTTTCAAATTGTACCAAAGGTTTCTGAGAAAGGCAAGGCGAACATCCAGCTTTTACAAGCATATATAGTTGCCGTGTTGACAAACACAGCTAGGATCAAAATTTCCAATGTTCGTGTAGACAACTCCACACTGATGCTATTTTGTTGCACCAAGTTCATTGGTCGGCTTTCACAACCTTCTTGAAGTGCCGCTTTGCATTCCTCGTTCCACAACAAGAGTATATATAAATGAAAAGGCCAATATCGACATTGTTGCATGCGTATATGAATGTGTTTTCTTTACTTTATTTCACATTAGTTCACCATTCCTGCACCAAACATGATCATAAGGAGTAGCACGGATTGGATGAGGACAAGGCCGGATCTTCGCCTCATTTTGCACGATTTTGGAGCACCTGGGACAGAGATATAGTTGGACGGTTTGGGGTGTATAGTCGGTTCACATCAAATCAACTAGCCACATGTTTCATTTGATATTCAGTGAACCAATCAAAGTATTCGATCAAACAAGGTCTGCACATAAAGGTGCTTTCCTTCATGGCATTCTCAGCTTTTGCACGCCACCTTAGTTTTGAAGTCACTTCTTTCAATATATGTTGGTATAATTTTGTGGTTCCGATCTGTGATGACCACTATATATGTTTGCAGCCTAAAGACGTGGTGGAAAACTCATCACGTTCCCCCTCCGCCATCACATCAGTTAGCCGATTGTACTCTTCATCCAATTTCGCCGCATCGGTTTCCAAAGCTTTGCATGCCCTCAGTAGGCACTTCTTTATTTGTATATACGTTTTGAAACTAAAGAGTCTATACTTGCATGGAGCATTATTGACCACACACTATTCACTATAAATTTAGAAACATGCAAATGCTTGCACATTGAATCCAATGTTGCTGATTGGAATTCAGGCAAATTGTCGTGACAAGGAACCTCGAAACAGTTTCTTCACCTTCGTAGTTCTTCTTCAAATCCGTTTGGAGAGACTTCAGCTTACCGATTTTCTGAAGAACAGAATCACAGTGCTTGGTGAAAACCTCCTTGGAACGAAATGCCTGACCATGTGGCTTCCCATTCTAGTTTCCAATGAATTTACATTAATTCATCGATCTTACTTAGATTGTGGTGATCTTTTATGTATGCAGCAAATTGCTTTATAATTGTATCCTGGATCTGATCTATATACCCATGCATTCATGCATTCTTTCCCAAAAAATACTGCTAACTAAAAATGCATATACTAATAATCAATTCATCGACTATATGGGTTCAATTCAAACTCCAGTGCCTGCCTCACTTGTTGCTGCAACTGCACTGCCTTTGGATGCTTCCTGACGCTTGATGTCACGGTTCAGCCGGTCCATGCTCACTTCAGGCAAAGGTTCGGTGTCATTGTCCTTGCAGACATCAGCTGGACCAGATGCTTTCGTGAATAGGTTGGATACTTGGAAGGAATAAATCGTCTTTCGTGAACCCTTGGTAAACCGTCTATATAGTGACCAAAACAATTATATGCCAATACACGATAGTATATACAACACTAGTTGCATGTAAGGTTCGATTGTGCGTTCCTTTCGCTCATCCTTCTTAACCCGATTTTGCTCCAAAGCCCCTGACTCCCGTGTTTCCACATAGTACTCGTCCTCACCTCCATACCGGCACTTCCTGCAGCAAGAAAGAGATCCCGTGTTTTGTTTCCCCTAAATGGGTGCATGGATAAGATGCAGCAAAGTACAGATTCATAAGGGTGTTGATAGCCCATGGTAAAAAAGTAAAACATTCCATTGACTTGGATGATTTGAAATTTAACAGTCGACCCTTTCCCCACCTGACTAAGTTGAGGGCATCTTGTTCACATGCTTTGATGGCACCGGCGATTTTCTTCCTTGGCTATATTGTTTGGGGATAAGGTTGCGGTGATGAAATTGAATTGAATAAATGCAGTAAACAACAATGACAAGATCTTTGTTAGACAACCATGCACCTAATGTTGGTTCTTTGTTTATTTGGGAAAGGTTCGCATTCCAATGTAGGACCTTTGACATATCCTCTTTGGAATACCAACCAACTTCGATCTTGTTCTTGGAACATTCTTCTTCCGTGATAGTACGCTCCCGGAACTTGATGAAACTGTCCTACCAAGGATCGCAACCAACATTGATGTCACAGCTGCTTGGAACCAACATGAAAATTCGGGTGTGAAAACTGATACATTCCAAAGCAACTTTTTCCATAGTATTTTTTGGGGATGTAAATTGGGATCACATTACACGTCCTTGTCGAACCCGCAATCTCTGAATTCCATGGCCATCTCCAAATGGTCTCGTGACTTCCACTCATCGTGGAGCCATTTGGGGACCTGCAACTTTGGTTCCTCACCGTGTTTAGCCTTGTCCTCACACAAACGTCTCAACTTTGCCTTCAAAGCGTTTTTCTCACGCTGTTCCTTAGATATATGAGAATCAGAAGTTTTTTTTTTTCAACATCATCCAGATCATAATTGCATGTTCAAGAACCTCGTGCTATAAGAATTTGGGTCGTGATATCCAAATGGTGCATTCCCTGGCGACTTCAGTAAAGGATTTGGTTTCCTGAAAACCACAAATTTGATATTAACATATACTGAAAAAAAACACATGATTTAACAAATGCGAGTATCCATAAGCTCCTGAGATTTATCAGTCTTGGAATCTTTCGGAGGTGGTGATGCCAATTCAGCATCCTTTGTTGGGGAAGAATGCTTTCTTTTCCCATCAGGCATGTCTTCATTATCATCTTTTTTGGTGCTCGAATCTCCCACCCCTGCCAGAAGCTGCATGGCTACCTCAGCACTAAGCTTGCCATCCTTGAACATCTCAACCACACGAAGTGTTGCCTAGGACCCACAGATTGGAAACACCACGTATATAGAAGAGTCAGGGGTAGATGGATTCTTATATACCACCATGTTGAATCATCTTAATGCATGTGTGATCATTTGTGCATGGATCATTCATCTATAAGATATATCGTTTGATCATAGATTAAATCCAGTATATAGTATAATTAATGTATATACAATATATTTATATAATGTAAAAACAAAACCATAGTATCATATACTATTATACAAAACTGTTTCAAGTTCAGACAACAGACTGATGAACCAGACGCATAGGAAGATGGTAGCGATACGGGCGTAGATGGAGCACCAGTGTCTTGTGGCGTTTCACCATCATTGCCATCTTTGGGGGAAGGTTGGGGTTCACCTGTAGCCTTGTCCTGTTCCAAGCATTCTGGTAACCCGGGGATAGTGTCATCAAGAACCTCGACCACCTCCTTCGATTCCAAAGAAGCTTGCGATCGTTGTGGAGTAGCCTTAGTGCAGCAGTATATGAGACATGTTCACTAAAGAGCTATGCAGTACATATGAACTTGCTCGATTTGCCCACATGATGTAATGCACATATAGTGCAACTTAGAAACCACCCCCAGTGCGTTCATAGTTTCCAGGGACTCAACCTGTTGCATGCAATTCCAGTTCTTCAACATCGACTGGGGAGAAGATAGGTAAAATGAAAAGACTGTAAATTGCAAAAAACAGCGAGTTGCTACACTATATCGAACCATCATCCTAATTGTGTCCACAACAACTTGCAAAATCTTGTAAAACACAGTTCGGTGAAAACATCACGATTGAATTTGTTGTAGGACGGTAATACTTATATTTTTTCTATGTTGATTCCTAAACATCGATCCCAAGCCATTTGTCACAACAGGTATATTGATAGGCCTGCGACTGCTTAGATTCCATATCCGCAATGAGCTTCTCCATGGCCTGTCAGAGATGTTATTTCTATATACGGATCCCTTATTGCTATATTGTGAAACATCAACATGAACATGATATAGTCTGACAACTGAGGATTGAGAAAATTGTGATCGCCTCCAAACCTTCTAAGTCATCTGGAAGCTCGGCAGCACTATCTCCAAGAACATGGGCTATCCCATCATACATGGCAGTTGTTGTCCACTGCCGTGACATCATGGTACGGGCAGAGTCAGCCCTCTGAAATGCCATAGTTGCCACTGACCCCACGTGGCAAACACTAAATGGAACAACCCTCAGAAAGCCAAATGCTATATAAAATGAACATAGCATAAACAGTGTGCAACCTGCGAGAAGAAACTGAAACTGTTCGAACACCAAATGTTCAGACATCTCGAACAACAACTTTTTTTTATCCTGAACGTTCATGGAGTTGCAAATGAATACCAAACGGCTCTATACACGTGAACTTCCGCTACAAAAGCAACGATGTTCCATTGAATTATTGTTTTAGATCTTGAGCAAATCCCCCAAAAGTGGGTTGAAGCGGTCAAAAACCACTCAAAACCCAACATAAATGCATATAATTTCAAGTGGAAAAAACCCGGTTTTTTGTCCAATTACCCATAATATTTTACGGGTAGATTACGGCAAAATACGGGTAGATTACGGGTAAATTACGGGTAGCCAAATTACGGGTAAATTACGGGTAGATTACGGGTCAAAAGACAGGTTTTCCCACTTTGAAACCAGGTTTCTGGAACAAAATACCGGGTTTTTTAAAAAAACCTGGTAACATCATATAAAATCAACATAAACCAACAAAAATCAACTTAATTCAAGAAAGATCTATCATTTAGTTGATATATTTTATATTAGACAGTCTTTGTGTTCAAAACTCATAGGGGGAAATGCCACAAGATCTTATATTTTCCTGGGTAAAGCGCTTCGGAAGGCTTTGGGTATTTTAAGGTCCACGCCCCCCCGAAGCCAGTGACATACTGACTGCATATGGGCTTCTGCCCAAAGGTCAGAAAAATCAAGAGACTCGAATGTTTCCTTTGCTGAGGGCACTTGTGGAGGTAGGGACGGCATGCCAGCTTTATGTTCCACCAAAGACTTCCATATATCAGCCAATCGTTTTCCGAAAAGAGGAGGATAATTCCTGGTAGTGGCTCGAAAATGGTGGTATACCGAAAAAAGACAAAATACAACTTATATAAACATGCAGATCATATACTAACAAGACACCAAAACACAAGTGTGTTGATTCAGGTTGATGTAAATACTATATTTGCATTCAACCAAAAAGAAAATAATCGGTGCTTCAGTCAACTAGGGCTCCTACTCACTCCCCTTCAAAGCCGACGAGCCTTTGTACCTCCGCTTTCCAGCCTTGTCAATATACTTGTGGACAAGGGATGCAGGTTCTTTGCCTTGATTTTTGAGCTGGCGTTTCCTTTTTGCCCATCCCTGAAGTCTTCCCATATCAAGAGATCCGACATGTGGAGAGTTCGAGAAACCAACATGCCTTTTGGGAGTTGGGCCACCATAGTGAAGCATGTACCATGTGGTTCGTCGTACCTTAGATCAAACACATTATATAACTGCATGTGGCTTATTCCATCAGGTTTTGTTTTATGATCATGGTTCAACAAAATCTAAAAAGATCAATCCAAGAAAAGACTCTTTTGATCAACCAAGATATAGAGTATATATGTTCAAGATATTCTGGAAAGTTTATGTATCAACCGCCTTGTCGTGAATGCTATAAGGATCGACGGTGTGGTGTTCAACATGAGCGAATCTCTTGGATGACTGCAACTCGTCAAATTGGGTGATAGGGGTTGGTGTATCAGCTGGGAAACAGCTCCAGGCCCACCATGCTCAGCCAACATGACAATGAAGTCCCTCCAACGTGGATAGTATTCGAACAACGTTCCATAAGGCTGCTCTAGCAAAATGGTACCATTTAAGCAGATCACAAGCATCATCAGGAGTATCGTCCTTGGCCCAAATCAAAATATATGCACATTATGTCAAAACTTTGGAGATTTCAGGGTTTGTTCCCGTTTCTATCATGTTGCAATTACATTGTTCTTGAAACCCATGTCAATTCACCACTGATCATATTTGCGTGTTTTTTTTTTAAACCAAAGCCGTAAAACCAAGAATCCGACTTCCCATACAGTTCCCTTCTCTTACAGATTCATATTGGATATTGCCAATAGAGCTACAAGCACTACGGCCTGAAGTTCCAATATTGATTGTAGTCCACGTACTGCATTTTAATCCAAAATGGCAAACCCAGCCGTTCTCGTGATTTCCGTTCAAGATCGTGTAGATGGCCGTCCTTAGATTAAATGGATCATTTTGGGAAGTACTAAGGTTTCACATGGGAAAACCTATATATAGATATAATAAGAATCCACAAATAACACAAATTCACCGATAAATTTGAAATCAATTAACATATATTGCATAAAAAAAGAAATTGATTGAATTCCCAAGATTCGCCATTCCAGAATCCGAATTGATATCCATGGGGTTCGTGTTTGGGATACCATCTTTGAGTGACATATACATGATGTCTAACTTCGCTGTCCTGTGCCCCCCGTAGTGCTTCATTTGGTGTGTGGCCTGTGCCTCACCTGCAAAGAATTCCACCCAATCAAACGGCCCAGAGGCTGCCAAGTCCTGACAGCATGAATCGGTGTTTGCATGGTTGGGAGATTTGCTGTAAAAAAAAAGATAATGGTGCACTATATAGTTGATATTGTAAAATTGATAGATTTGACCATTGACTTTATTTCGAACATGTCCCAGCTGTTTTTTGTTGGGTCCATTTGGAAACAAACAATATATTTTTTCTATATAAGTTATAGGACTTAAACAACAGTATATAGGCTCAATTTACAAATCAGTGACTTTGGAGGAATACATCCCACACTACCGTCCTGCACGGGATCCGGGACTTCTGTCCAAAGTACAAGTAGAACGGCAAATAGGAACACCTGGGATTGCGGCAGCATATTTGTTCCCAATAAGATCTATTAGGTCCAACCTTATTGATATATAATTTTGATCCTCAAGTGTATGTTCAAATTGCAGCCCCGGAACTTTAGGGGCGTTCAACGCTTTGAGTCGGGCCATCAGATTGTCGACAAAGACAGGCGACCCCACAGTCATGGCTCAGTAGGAAACACTCCAGTACCAGGTAGAGGGTAAAGAAACCAATCTCGATCCCCCACCAACAAAAAAAACAACACCAATTTACAAGGTGTGCATTCAAGCTAGATGTGTCAATCTCGCTTTAGACTGACCCATTTTATATGAAATATATTTCCAATAACCATGTGATAATTGACCTGCATGTTCATGGTGCTGTTTGAAAAGACTTCTTGCGGTCGGAAATCAATCACCACATCCATATACCGATTGCAAACCACCCATGCCCGATCACATGAATCATATGTTGTCATTGTGATTTGTCATTACCAATATACAATTGTATTTTTTGCTTCTTCAGCAAATTGATTTATGACAATGATAGTGCCTGAATCATTTGATTTGTCTCGGTAAAAGCAGGCCAGAAACACCCGGGTTGTTGTCTAGACCAAGTTTGATGGCCCAACGATTTGCCACCCTGCCTTTCTTCTTAGGCGGCATAGACCTTGGCGGCAAAGCAGTGGCAAAAAGCAGCTTGCGCTATGTGTGCATGGTTCTTCGAGTACATTGGTGAGACTTGGTTGATGTGGGTGCCTGTCCCTATAGGGTGAGAATTTAAGTGGTATATGCATGCATGCGCAGTACACAGCACAATTTCCACGAAAAAAAATCCAAAGCTGATAATATAACAGTAATCCTCATTTTAACAAAAAATGATTGCAGGATGGTTTGACGCAAGCAGTATACTGACAATGGATCATGGAAACAGACATGTCCAGACTCTACATCCAAAGAAAGTCATATATGCGATCATGATTTTTTTGAATGACAAAACGCAAACAAGTAAAGTGTTGTACCACAACTCCGTGCACACGTCACACAACCAATAACCCTCCAGATTCACCTGGGGTGCCGTGGTTTGTTTTTTTTTCCCATCGCAAATCGTTTGCATGAGGTTCACCCCATACATTGATGATAACCCATTTGTTTCATGATTCTCGTGTTTCAACATCAATGGCACCCACGCGACTACATTGACACGTAGGAAAATTTGCCATGACAAATCAGCAAAGGTCCAAACAGTGTTTTCTACGATGAAGCTTTAGTAGAAGCAAAGTTTCATTGCTCAAAATGAATCGGCAACGAATTCCAACCATCATGTTTTTTTTTATTATATTCTGCATATAGTTTTGGAATGGTACAACCCAATTATTACCAACATATTCTCTAATTCATGGTCCTTGCTGCGATGAAATGCCCATTCAAGGCTTCAAATCCAAAATCTTCGGCAGCTTGCAATGATGCCAGTCTGCACTTATGACAAGTCCAAATGACAAAAGGAGATACAAATCACATATATGCCTATATGTGGATCCTGTTGGTGGTGATGAAAATGGGTAGATCAACCCGGTTGCAAGATCCTATAATGATATCAAGTTGAGAAAAAAAACAAAGGACTTGTTGTCATAGTGCACAGATCCTAGGGCTTCTTTGCCTTTGCAGCTATTACTTTGGAGAGTTCCAACATGGCCCTTATGGCATTATATTTGATCCGGCTCACTTCCACAGCAAAATCTGATTTCGAGTCCTTGTAGTTGGACATTTCCAAGCTTTCCTGGGAGTCCATCCACGAAGCCTGAGCCACAATGAGGGAGGATCGAAGGGTAGACTGTACGAGCATAAAGGCATGATTTAAGTATATAGGCATACGAGGTGATATTCCCATGCACAATATACCAATGCTGGCAAGCAGCTACCATTATAGGTTTGAAATGTTGTTATCAACTACGTTGGGCTTACGTGAGTCCCCTAGAATCAAACAATGGGATTTGTAAGTCATCTTTTGTTTTCGCAAAATCGTCCAATGATACTGCAAACATTGCTGAAAAGAAACCAACACCGACCCTGCACTATATGCCAACGTCATTAGGTGGTTGTAGTTCAACTTCATCTTCTCGGTAGGTTTGAAGGCAAAGTAGGCTACCTGGGAGCCCTGTGGGTCTTCAATGAACTTGACCCCACAAGCACATCGCCCCCAATAGATCGAAAGTTGTGCACGTGCAAATGTAGCGTTTCCTTCATGTGCCAGCAAATGAGCCTTAAGATCATCAAAGGTCAAAACATCAACAGGTTTGAGCTGTTGAACGAAGACACCCTGCAAGAGTTGATCCTCCAAACTTTCAATCAGATCTGGTTCTTCTTCTTTCTTTTCACCTTTTTTTCCCCTACGTTTCTTCTCTTTCTGAACAGCTGGTGACTTGACAACATGTTTCAAATTGGGGGAAGCCTTCGCCTTCGCCTTCGCCTTCCCCTTCGCCTTCGCTACCCCTTTCTTTTCACCCCCCTTCACATTGCCCTTGCTGTCACTGGCGGCAGTTTCTTCCACCTCAGTTTTGAGCTTCTTGCGTTGGTCCCTAACAGGCTTGGGGAGTAACTCATCTTGAATTTGGTCCAACTTGCCATGATCAACCTTGGGAGGTGATTTGGCTGGCGATGGTTTCTTGGGTTCTGGCCCCTCTTCCCCATCATCCCCAAACAGACGTTTCTTTGGGGTAGGAACATCTTCATCATCATCAGATGGTTCCCCAAATTTTGCTGTAGGATGATCAGGAGTTTGAATCCCTGCATCATCAGGTTTCTGGCCTCGACCACGGCCACGGCCACGCCCCCTGCCCCTGCCTGTGGCCTTTGCTTTTGCCTTGGCTTTGCTTGCAGCTCTCTTGGCGTCAGCTTTTGGTTTGACTTGGATCACTGGTTCTTCTGGTTTCTCAGTTTTCGTCTCTTCTGGTATCTCCTTTGGTGGTTCCTTCTCTTCCGGTTTCTCTGTTTTCTCCGGTTTCTCTGTCTTCTCCGTGTTCTCCGGTTTCTCTGTCTTCTCCGTGTTCTGCGGTTTCTCTGTCTTCTCCTCTTTCTTTGTCTTCTCTACTTCCTTGGTTTCAATCTGTGGTTTCTCCGTTTTCTGATCCGATTTGTCCTTGTTCTGTTCATCATTTTCTTTCTGTTTTTTTTGCTCCTTCAACTGAAGTTGCTCACGTCGGGTCAGCACCTTCAGGGGAGGGTAATGGATCAAGGTCAAAAGAATATATTGGAACACATTAATATATGCCATATTTTGTTCGATGGTGGTTATTTCGGGGTGATCATTTATCAAAAAAAAAAGTATATTAAACAAACCTCCTTGGGATCCTCTGCAGCGGTTTCTGATTCTGTTGGGATCTCGGGACCATAATGGCTCGCTTGAGCGTACTTTGCCACAGCCGCTTCAAGCTCCCCCGGCGATGTAACTATTTGAGTGTCCTGGTTGTCAATGCCCGTGGTTCTTTGCTCAGCGCCCGTTCCTGCATGTGCGGACGATCGGATATATCACCACTCAATGTTCGCATCAACACAGCTCATAAATGTTACATATATACAATATGTGCATGATGCATTAATTCATATTAACAATGATCAAGTGTGGTGCATGGGTTTATGCAAGAATTGGTGATACAGTATTACACGTGCTGGATTATGTTTTGTTTGCACATGGTCCGATAGAGATTGATTTTGCCAATACCCTTTCCCACTACAAATCTAATAAATCATATAAGGTTAATTAACACATGCAGTGCATTCCAGTCGGCTGGCCCTGCCTGCGGTGCTTGAAGATGTAGAACTTGGCGGATTGAACTGCCTCAGGAGCAATAACCATTCAATGGGTTTCCAAACTATAAGATTAAAATGTTGATTGAAATCGGTTCAACAAATTTTGATGTATATATGCGTTTCTCATTTAAACCATATAAGTCATATTCAGCTGTTTGCTACACAAGCTATGTGCGACATGCGTTATTTCTTGTTCATGATGATTTGAAACCTAAATCCACTTTGGCGCCAATGCACAAATAAATCAGGAAATTTTATATAAACATAAGATATAACCTGACCACACATGCACCACTCCTTTGATGACCCAACCACTGCCCTGTCTCAGGAAAGTGCTGAATCTTTGCCTTCTTTTCAGCGATTTTGTCCTTCAACAGCTTGAGTGCCTCGCAAAAACCTGAATGCTTAAACGTTGGATGGGCAGGGATGATTTGCAGGAAGTGTGAATTTAACATATGGTACATGGTGAGCTATATCTATAAATCATTTAGCCGTAATTCACCAAACAATCAAAAAAATGATTCATTGAGTTGAGATGCATTTGCTTTTGTGAGCCTTGCAACCACGGCATATATCACGTTGTGGAGGTGCAATAGGTGCAGCAATCGGAGGGGGTGGTTGATTGCTGGGCGCCGGCTCCGTAGAAGAGGCAGAAGTTCCGGATGGCACTTCAGGTGTTTCATTACTTTCTACGTCAGCAAGCCACTTCTTGAAGGTTTCAAAATCTTGCTCCGTTTCGGGATCATCAGCATCTAAGTTGTCATGGTGTACACCAATCGACTCAAAGGATAGTTGCTTCCCAATATTTCTCAAAGAGCATGATTTCATATATTCTTCGATTGCCTCCTAGAAATGTGGCGACTGGATAAACCAAACATGGTCGATATCATTCCATTATATGAAAAAAAAAACTTGAACTTTTAATATTTACAACTTTGGAGCAAACTTGATCTTTAAAATCACCAGTTTTCCAACCCGGATCCTTCAAAGCCGGGTTCAGTGCCAAAATGAGGTCATGAAACTTCAGATCCTCAAGGGAAGTTTGAGGCTCATCGGCAGGATTTGGGGACCTGAACTGAAATTAATCTAATACATTCAAAACCAAAACATGAAAGTTGAACTTCATTGCGCACTTGTATATATTGAAGCGTAATTTTATAACATGTAGTTTGGATATATCGCTCCTTGGTGCACTCCATTCGATGAGCTTTACGCTTGATAAAGGACAACAGTTTCTTGAGTTCAACTGCAGTTGTGTAGACTTCCTTCTCCTTGACTTGTACGGTCATACGATGGAAAAGAACGCCAACTTCCTTTTTCAAGTCTTCTAGAATGGGCAGCTTAAAGGGTTCACCTTCATCCCGCATACGATGCAAAAGGGGAACCAAAGCAGCTTGATTGTTGATGCAATTGGTACGATTGGGTTCGCACCATTGGTTTCCCATAGGTCTCACCATCATGATGCCCGATTCCCTCACAACATCTCGCATTTGAGAGCACCCATCCCACTCATCTCCAACCCCAACGATGTCCACCATTGGGCTACCAACGGGTCAACTGGAAAACACCACTGGCCGATCAGGTTGTAAAATAGCTACGGGGTCAAGCAAGGTACATCGATCATCAATCGACATACACTGTTTGTGTTGCAAACATGCATGTATGTTTTAAGTTCTTCATTTGCTATATTTGTTTGTTTCAAGATACCCCGGTAATGAGGCCCTTTAGAGGTCAAAAAAAAAACATGGACAATCAAACCCGACAAGATTCTTGACAGATCACTCGTATATCCCACCACTCAGGTTCCTATTGGCACCGCCAGACTTGCCCGTGCTAAAAAGCAATGGGGATCCCGACTGTGTGGGCAAAATGGGGAGAAGTCGACCACCACCATCGCATACATGACAACATACTTGGGAGAACACACTTGGGCGATGTTTCCAAAACGTTTGATTATATCATAATTATACCTGTAAAGGCAATTCATCAAACCTCATTGTGAGAGACCAATTGAATTATAATCATGTTTATTTAAATCTTTTTTGGGCAAACAAAATACACAATGTCAATTATTTCTTTGAAAGGCAAAATGCCTGTGAAACTTCCCTTGAAAGGCGAATGGAACCATCATACCGGTTTCCTGGAAGACTAACAACATTTAAAAGTCAAGCATGATCGACCAACGCATGGAATAAAACAACAGTTATGTTCACCAAAATCTTTGGAAACATGCAACATCAGGAATAACCCGTTTTTTTTCAGATTACCAGGTTTTTTTGAATCAACATGGAATAACCGGTCATTTTGGTTTCAACCCGAAAAAAAGTAGGAAGTGGGCTCAGTAGGTATATATAGGGACTAAAATTTAGACGATATTGAGGATCACTATTAACCAACCAGTATATTGGAAAGTAAGAGGGTTTTGTTCGTGGCTCATGTATGACCCATTTTGATTTCAAGGCTGAAGCCTTTAACTGAGAATGCGACCTGAAAGTGCATTTTGCTCAGAGATGAATTCTTTGGTCACTGTGTAACTTGCGATTTTGCTGGTCACGGATTATGCTTGATTCTCATGATTTTGTAAGAGGAACTGCTTTAGTGTAGCCAGAATATGATTTTCAGATACCATGAAATGTGAATCAACCCGCCCATTTGGACACCAGATCGCATCTAACGTAGAGTTTCGTTTCTTTTATCAATGGCTGGCCGCCATTTTTCTGCTCGCAGCAGAATCTCTGGACACAAGACTACCACTAAAGTTATAGAGTGTTTCCAATATTATCGTTTGTTTTTCTCGTGTTTTTCCTAGTTCTACATCTGACTACCCCGTTTTTTTGAAAATCTTTCATCCCATCATGCACAGCCCTTATTTTTCAAGCCCTTCAAGTTGATTTTCTAGAATATGTATGAATATGTATCATTTGGGCAAGGTGAGATGGTTTTTAAACCTGATAATAGTTCAGTCTATTTGTGTTTGCAGTGGGTCTCATGCATTTGTGTTTCTTCTTTTTTTTGCCGTGCTACAATTTGAGGCATGCAAGTTATCTTCAGACAATATTTCAGTAATTAAATTGTGTTTGAGACTTTAGTTCCTGAAAGATGTATAGATTCAATTTCCAAGGACTGGTTTTTCGTAAAGATATACTACAGACACCCTTGTCGAAGTGGATTAAAGAAGTATACCCCCAAAAGGAACAATGGGTCCATCTTAAGCCATCTGATCGTTGCGGGGTCAAAGTCAAACCGAAAGCATGAAATCTAAAAATCAGGTTTGGAACAGGAACATACTCTTGATGGCATGGCTAAAATCCTGCACCAATTGATATGGAGAATAATATTCCATTATTTACAGGGTTTTATACATTCCAAGTGGTGCAGGATTTCTTTCATCAACAGGACATTTTCCAAACATTTTTTTTCAATGGATTATGCGCGGGGCCGTTGAAAGGTCAGTGAGTGGTATTCAGTGGCTTTTATTGTTTATCGCCACTGGGCATGAAAACGCAGTATATAAGGTGGAAGCATTGTGTACAGTGCAGCCATGGTTTGGCACTAAGAATGTCCAAGGATTAGATTAGACATGTCATGATGTCGGTATATGTAAGTTTTACTTTCATTATTGTTTGGGCCCATATCTTATTCACATTCAAATGAACCATACATTGATATACCTACCGGATGGAGTTCAATAAAATTTGATGCAGCGTACTTTTACAGCTTTGCGCCAGGGTCAGGGAATAGTTGGAATGTACCCCGATCCCAACATACCCCCTTATGGGAAATCCCTATATAGGCCAGGTATTTATGGGTTGTCATCCCCAAGAATCCCATCCGAGAACACAATGCCAAATACCATGGGGTCCATATGGGAGCTTCATCTCCTTTTGCCTGGTTTTCAGATGGTTTGATGGGATGATCAAATACCGTAGAGTTCCCCCCATCTATGCAACAGCTACGGGTGGGAAAACATATATGTTGTCATTTATGTCAAGAGTCGGTTGCAAATGTGACATAATAATTCATACCCTCCAGGGAATTAACATATCCCCCTGATAAGGCATATCCCCCTGATAAGGCATAAGGGATATGTTAATTTCCTGGAGGGTAACATTTCTTATCTGTATTATGTATGTTTTGTAAATTGTGAGCCACTCACTTGATGTGATTGGAACCACCATTCTTGTCATGGCTGTTCAGCATGCTCTCTTTCCTGATGTTGTCCCACCCCATTCAAAGTAAAGCCTTTACACCTCAGCTAATTTTCCCCTCAGGGGGTACTTCGAAGGGTTCCAAGGTTAGGGAATGGAAGTTCTCCAGCTGAGGTTGTTTTGTAGGATTTGCCGTGTTGAATGTGGTGAATGTGTCTCGGATGTGACTTTTTTTTTGCAGCTTTTTGTTGCTGGCTCTTTATTGTTGCTCATATGCTCGGTAGAATGCAAGGGTTTCTGAACAGAATTGTAAGAGATCGTATTTTAGTAATGAAGTCAGCAAGACTTTGGGTGGTAGTGCTTTCAAGAGACTTGATCTTTTAAACAAATAGTATCAAGAGCTCACCCCTGAAAAGATTGGGGTGATATGTGGGGTGAGGTCTGTCTCACAAGTTCTAAAAGTTAAAGCTGCCGAGGAAATTGGCCACAACCAATGAAGATGAATATGGTATTTATATACAACCATCCGGAAACCACCTCCCAAGCCAAGCTTGACAATTCGGAAATTTAAAAATGATGGACCGTCAATGACTCAACAATTGGTAGATTCTGCCTCCCGCAGATTTCTGGCCCTACACAAATCAAGTAAACGAATATGTTACTTACATTTACCAGAAAACTCAACCAAATGTAGGTATATATATATATACATACCATACATCGATCCCATGGGTAGTATATAGGGCACAATTTTTCACTCTATTCCACCAATCTAGGTATTCTTAAGCCAAGGGAATCCTCCCTGAAGAGAATCTGAAGTCCTCATTGGTGGCCCAAGGCTGCCAGTTGATTGTTTTGCAAACCTTTCACCAAGCGTATTTTCATTGCTTCCATTTGCCTCACCTTAAACTTTCACATTAGAAAAACGTGAAAAAACCGCCGGAACACCCCATCAGGCGGTGTTCATCCAAAGTACCATGAAGGTAGCACATCAAGATGAAGAGGTGGAAAACATCAGATTTGGCGACAGTTTGCACATCATGATCATGTCACTCTGGGGGTGGAGAAAAACACCGTAAAACAGCCGATACATGGGTAATTTTGAGAGATTT
>OMLO01001039.1_pt1 | contig 20510 bp, 9 predicted proteins | sample 1674811 | NCBI WGS metagenome assembly OMLO01 (sample SAMN06265003, study PRJEB25207) | coral metagenome | isolation source: Coral host | place: Mexico:La Bocana,Puerto Morelos, Mexico | collected 2008-11-13 | reverse complement strand
TAGACTTAAAAATAGTTTAGGTTATTGATACAAATAGGATAATTAGTTAAAAACAAGTTTTAACTAATAGTTAAAAAATAAACTATTTTTAAAAATAAACTATTAGTCAGGATTCTGCCTAACCTGATCTTCAGGGTTCCGAGTCTAACCTTCTTCACTCCTATGTCACCCAGGAGCTGCATGAGCCAGAGAAGCCTCGCTTGTTTTGGGAAGTCTACTGTGGTGGTGGCCGTACTTCTCACATTGCCGAGAGCTTGGGCATGACGGTCGAGCGCTTTGACCTCAGCACTGGTTGGAACTTCGACCTTGTGGAGCATCAAGAAGCTTTCAAGGAGCGAGTCAGGAATGAGATGCCCCATGAGATCCTCATTGCACCTGAGTGCAAGCTGTGGTCGCAGATGCAGAATTTGGCTGCCCAATCTGAAGAACAGCAATGGCGTCTTCAACAAGATCGACAATGGCACCATGACGTGCACCTGAAGTTTGTCCGAGATGTTTTTCTGCTTCAGGTCAATGAGGGTCGACACTGTCACTTGGAGCGACCTCGCTACGCTCTTTCGTGGCGGACTTCTGCTCTCAAGAAGTTGCCAGGACACCAAGCCTTGTTTGATCAGTGCGCCTATGGTTGCTGCTGCTTGGATGTGGATGGTGAATGGAGATTGGTGAAGAAGCCTACTTGCCTTCTCACTAGCAAGTTGGCTGTGGCTCAGGCTATGTCTCGGCGTTGCAGTCAAGATCATGAGCATTGTCATCTTGAAGGACATGCCCCAGGTTATGGACGAAGAACCGCATACTTGGAGAACTACCAGCCAACTTTGGCGGCCGCTCTGGCCGGTAGCATTGCCACCCCAGAGATTCCTCGTGTTTGGGATCATGGATTTGCAGTGACTGAACAAAAGGTGGCCACTGGAAGCATTGTCCAGTTGATGACTGAAGTCAAGCAAGATGCCGTTCGAACCGTCCAACGACTTCATCGAAACCTTGGACATCCTTCGCCACAGGCCCTCTATGACATGTTGGAGTCTCGTGGAGCCAGCACCGCTGTGCTGGATGCTGCCAAAGAGTATCGCTGTGTGGCATGCCTTCGATACCACAAGCCGAACAAGCCGTCACCTTCCAATTCTCAGCAGCATACTCAGTTCGGTGCCACTGTTCAAGCTGACGTCATGTGGATCAAGGTTGACAACAAGAAGATCCCAATTCTTTCAATGGTGGACATGGCTACGAAGTATCAAGTGGCTGCTTTGGTGCTGGGTGAAAGATCTGATCACCTCATCCACGCTTTGGAAAGATGTTGGGTCCGACACTTCGGACTTCCACTTCGACTTTGCACTGACGAAGGTCGTGGATGGTGCAGTGATCAATTCAGTGAATGGACGACTCAACATGACATCATCCATGAAGTGGCCCCTGGAGAAGCTCACACTCGACTATCGGTGGTAGAAAGACGACACCAAATCTTGAGGAAGGCCATTGAAGTTTTCCTACATGACCTTTCACTATCAGGTGCTGAAGGTGTCAAGCAAGCAATCACCTACGTCCTGCCTCAACTGAATGCTCAACCGACTGTGGCCGGCTTTTCGCCCGCTCAATGGGTCCTCGGCAAACAGCCGACTGTTGCTGGTGAGCTGCTTGGTGATCACATCAACCCCAGACACCTTCAAGGGGATTCCTCCTTCGAGGATGCTCTTCACAAAAGAGCCATGGCAAAGACGGCCCTGATCCAAGCAGAGACCGATCAGAAGCTTCGACGAGCCCTCCTTCGCAGGTACTCTGGTACCAACAGCCCACTCCGGGTTGGACAGCTGTGCTACTATTGGCGGGATGCAAGACAAGCAGATCTCGTCAAAATCAGATGGCATGGCCCCGCTCGAATTCTACTTCGAGAAGATGATGAGGAAACTGGATCTCCTACGGTCTATTGGCTTTGTCACAAAACCCAACTTCTTCGCTGTGCCCCTCATCATGTTCGAGCTGACTTTCGATCTATGCCCGAGCGACCTACCGCCTTGGAAGAAGTTGAGGAGGCAAAGAAGGATCTTCGGAATCTCAAATCCCGAGGAGTCACCAGATACCGTGATCTTTCTGTGACGAACAAGGCCGACATCCTGGATCTCAACTCCGACGAAGAAGGAGACCCTGTCGACCTTCTGGATGATGAAGAAGTTCCTGAACCACCTTTGCGACGACCTCGCTTGACCTTTGAAGATCCCAGTGATGAGCCGTTGATGATTCCAGAGGCCGGTAACGGTGAGTCGTTCTCTCCTGGACTTGCGGATGAGGATTACTCCCCGTCACTGGCTCCTGCGTCTCCTACTCTGCTGGCACCTCCAGCGACTGTTCCCGTCCCTGTGGATGATATGGATTTGGAGTTGGACTTACACTCCCCCACAGCCGACGGTGCTCACCCTCGAGCCTCATCAACCTCTGATGAACCTGAGCCTTCACAAGAGCCTTCAGCTCCACCTACAAGGATGCCCTCTCCGTCCGGAAGACAGATTCCCTTTGGACCGTTGAACCTTGATTCTACTACAGCTTCCTTGTATGAAAGAGTTGATGTGGAGGATTTCTCTGTTCGACGTCGACGGTTTGATCAACAAGAGACGTTGCCCTTTGCACCGACCAGACATCGAGGTCAAGATCAACGGCCTGGTCCTTATAGCTCTTCTACCCCTTCTACTGATGCTCCGAATGCCCCGCAGAATGATGACCTGAAGGAGATCTTAGATGAAGCCCTCATGGTTGAGGAGTTGGATCCACAAGGCATTCCGGAGGGATGGCAACTGGATGAGCAAGGTTACTTTCAGCTGGACAAGAACATGTCTGATTGGTGGGAAGTAAGGTCAGGATGCCTCATCAGACATCATGTGGTTCCTCGTCGCAACTTCTACATCCTGAGGAATGACCCCAAGTGCCCGATTGATCCTGCTTCTTTGGATGTTCTCCGAGTGACTTTGGTTCGTGATCCAACTGGGAACTTGGGTGTCTATATGGACAATGGCTCCTTCACCACGCCGCAGACTGACTACTCTTGGACTGGTCAAACAATCTATCAGATTTGTGGCAAGCTTCGCAAAGAAATGGCTATGTACTCCAAACTCTCGGCTACACAAGTTGCGAAGCAGATCCGTAGTCAGGATAAGAAGGCCCAGGACAAGAAGAAAAAGAATGCTGCCAGTTCCAACAATCTCTCGGAACGGCATATGTCTCTTTCTGATCGTGAAGCTTTCCAACAAGCCAAAATGAAAGAGCTACAGTCCTTCTTCCAGAACTCTGTTTGGGAGTTCTCTACCGCCTCAGAAGCTGATCCTAGCCGCACCTTATCCAGCCGGATGTTGCTCAAATGGAGTCGAAACCCAGACGGGTCTCCCCGTGCGAAGGCACGTTTGATCGTCCGTGGCTATGCTGATGTGGACGCATTGGAGGGCAAGGTGGACACTGCTGCCCCTACAACGTCAAGATTGAGCAGGGCATATCTCCTTTCATTGCTTTCCAACTTGCAATGGTCCGGATGGACAGCCGATGTGTCAACTGCCTTTCTCCAAGGACTCCCACAAACTCGGAAGCTATGGGTGAAGTTACCTGCCGAGCGTTTGCACTTGCTGGGGGCTGATGAAAACACCCGGATGTTCCTGAAGAAGCCATGCTATGGTCAGATTGATGCCCCTCGGCGATGGTACCTGGAGGCTGTTCGCCGTTTGACTTCCTTGGGTTTCAGGCAACACTTGCTTGATCCCTGCTGCTTCATGCTCTATGAGGCGGACTTTGAAGATGGCAACAACCACCCTTCCACGTCGAGCGTTCTTGGACAGCAACGTCTATGTGGACTTGTTTGCATCCATGTGGATGACCTTCTTGGTGCTGGAAACGTGGAGTCCAAGACTTACCAGCGAGTGGTTGGTGAGCTCAAGCAGGCCTTCAACTTTAGAGAATGGAAAGAGCCGACGGCAGATGAGACAACGTCCAAGCTGGAGTACTGTGGCGCTTCCTTGGAGCAGTATCAGCCTCATTGCTGGAAACTGCATCACTCCGAGTACTTCAAGAAGGTGAAGCCCATTCCTTTGGCGAAAGGAAGGAATCCTGAAGATGAGATGACGTCACGAGAAGTGACACAGCTGCGTGGCCTCTTAGGAAGCCTTCAGTGGCCAGCAGTTCAAAGCTCGCCTCACATTCAGTGCTCTACTTCATTGATTTCTGGTTCTATGTCGGCAGGATTGGTGAAGTCAATCATGGATGCCAACCGTCTTTTGCGATTCTGCAAAGAGAATGCCGATGTTGGAGCCAAGTATGAACCCTTGGGACCGATTGGTGGACTACGCCTGGTGTGCATGTTCGATGCCGCTTTTGGAGTTCGCCGAGATTCCTCATCCCAAGGTGGCTACCTGATCATGCTGGTGCCTCAAGAGACCTTCGAGGGGACGGAATGCCCCTATCACCTTATTGACTGGAAAAGTTCCAAGCTGCCAAGGATTGCTCGCAGCTCATTGGGTTCCGAATCACAAGCTGCTGGTCAAGCAGTGGATGCTTTGGATTTCTGCTGCAGGTTTTGGGAACACCTCTTGCAACCTGATCTACCTCTCCGAACTTTGATGCAAGAGAAGAGCTCCCTCAAGCCCATCATGATCACCGATGCGAAAGCCCTCTACGATTCATACCATCGTGAAGGACTTGGTGGTGGAGTCACTGACAAGAGGACAGGGCTTGAGATCCGAGTCACAAAAGAGAGACTTGGTGACTTAGATGGAACTTTCAAATGGATTTCCAGTGAACGTCAATATGCTGATGGATTGACGAAGGAAGGCACTCGCCAATTGTTGGCAGACAGGCTTCGCCATGGGAAGATCAAATTCACTTGGGATCCTCTCTACATCGCGGCGAAGAAGAAGAAGCTGAGCGACCGAGTGAGGAGTCGAGATGAATTCGCACAACCATCTACTCACAACTCTACTTCAACTCCCACTTCACCTACACCTTCAACCAAAACTGGACGTGCGAAGAAGCTCAAGAAGATTGAGGAAGAAGAAACCATGGAGAACTATGAGAATGAAGAGAACCCGACAGAGGATGCTCAGCACAGTGGTTTTTGTGCTGGATTGGGCTACAAGATCAAGTATGTCAACGTGCTGGCGGAGATTGAGGCGATTGACGATGAGGCCGCGACTGACGATGCCCAGGCCTTTGTCGAGAATGCCGCCATAAAGAATGACTTGATGGTTGACTATGACTTCGCTGGTCCCTGTCGATGGTGGGTTTTCATTGTCGGCTTCTACTACCAGTTCTGTGCAGTGCAAGGTTCCAAACTGGAGCAGTGCGATGTAGAAGGCCAACATCGTGAGGATGACGATGACTTCGGCTACTTTTGGTGGCTGGTGGCCTTACTTCTACTGATGGTCTTCGGCTTTGGAGTTTTGGTCGGACGATGGTCGAGATCAACTACCAGAGCGAACTACATCGAGGAACCTGAAATGGAAGAACCTCCGGCAGATGCTTTGGAGGTTGGCTGCCAAACTGAGACTGAAGAACCCCAGGTGACTGAACTGGAGAGGCTGCGCCGACGTTCAAGGCGTTTGGAAGATGCCTTGAGAGTCTTGATGACTTCCATGGTGATGGCTGATGGCGAGATGGACCGCTTCAAGCACATTCGCGACATGGGTCGCGAAATCATCGAGAGAATGTTTCGTGAAGTTCGAGCTCATGCTGAGCGATGTCCCATGAATGACCACGAGATCTATCTGGCTAGCCGCTATGGTACTGTATGGCACCGCCTTCGTGATTGCGGAAACCTACGTTGTGCCCGTGAGGTCACCAACCTTCGACCTTGTGAAGTTTGTGCTGCCGATAGATTCCTGCCTCCTTTCAACTACACCTTTGCCAATCGGTTCACCTTGGAGGAGGAGGTCACTGAATGGATGGCACTGTGTGATGACAGTGCGGAAATGCACTTTGATCTGGAGATCATAGAGCAGCAGGTCCAAAATGCTATCAGGCCGTGAGTATCACACCGTTTTCTTTTTGCCTTTTCACATGACAATGGTCCGTGTGAATTGTTTGCCAAACAATGTAAGTTGCAGCAATACCGCTGCCGTGTCCCATCAAATAGGGTGGGTAACTTATGCGCATCTTGGCTACGCATGGTGGAAAACGTTCTGCCCGCTTTGTGATTTGCGTCTCAGACCTTGTGAGCTGAGCCTGTGCTTTGCATTGGTAGCGGAGCTCTTCTTCTTGGGCTTCGCGACACTGCGCACTCCCAACTACTTCAACCTGCACTCCACCAACAACTTCACCTTTAACTACACCTCAACCTACTTTGTGCGATTCCTCTTTGTGCCTGAGGAGGTCTTCATCCTGAACTATGCCGCCCACTTCGACTGCTACTTCCTCTACTCCTCTGGAAAGCAGCACCACGAAGGACAACTACATCCCGATCTTCAGTGGTGCTCCCCAGGACTACAAAGAGTGGCGGAAACGGATAGCCATCTACTACAAGAAGATGGAATTGACCAGTCGGAAGGTGGAAGCCGTGTTGAACCTGATTGGTAGCCTGACCGGCACGGCATGGAAGCCGGTTGAAGATTTCAACCTGGATGATGCCTCGAAGGACACCGCTTTCAAGGACTTGCTGAAGAAGCTGGACGCCGCCTTTCAGTACGACTCACGAGTTCAGCTCCCCAATGACTTTGACAACTACTTCAACCTGAACCGTTCTCCAGGACAGACCCTGTTAGAGTATGTCACCCTCCATGACGAGCTCTACCGCAAGGTTGGAGAACACAATGTGACCTTGCCAGATACCGTGCAAGGATGGCACATGTTGCGTCGGTCCAACCTCACCAAGGACCAACGACAGCTGGTGCTGACTCAGGCACCTGGTTTGGAGAAGGTCAAGATCCAAGAAGCTCTTTTCCTCCTTTTTGGACAAGACTATCGTGCTGGCCTTTCGTCGATGGATCGTCGATGGAAAGGAAAGTCAAAAGGAAAAGGGCGTGGCTATGTGGTGGCTGATGAGGATGACTCATCCCCTTGGCATGGAGATGATGGTGGAGACTTTGAAGAAGGATACTATGAGACTGAGTTCTTCGACGCTTCGGAATTTGACACGGAGCACTACGACGACTTTGACACTGAGGCCATCTACTACCAGGAAGAATCCCATGACCCAGAGATGAGCCAAGAGGATCTTCACTACAACATTGAAGAGTACGACGAGGCTTTTGCTGCTTACGTCGATGCCCGGCGTCGATTCAATGACATCAAGTTGAGTCGAGGCTTTCTTCCTGTCGTTGCTCTCACAGACCCTCAGGCTGGCAACGTGACACCTGGTCTTGGTAGCGGCTCTTCCTCACCAACTGGAGCCGGGAAGGGGAAGAAAGGGACAAAAGGTGCAAAAGGAAAAGGTCGTGGGAAGTCAACTTTTTCTGGACGAGCACGCCCTGCTGGAAAAGGTGACATTCGCAGCCGCAGCAATGCTGGAATCAATGCTAACACCTGTCTTCGTTGTGGTGGCTATGGACATCGCGCTGCTGAATGCACCGTCAATCGGCAATCTGCCAACAAGAGATCCGCCTCAGGTCCTCCTACAGAGTCGGTGGTCTTTGATCCTGCTGAAGCTGGGTTGGTGGTGTTCCAGGATGAAAACGGCCATGAGCGGCCGGATACAGCCATGCTTGATGCTGGAGCCTCAGCATATCTTTGTGGCTATGGTCCTTTCAGGAACTATGTGAACCATCTTCGAGAACTTGGCTTTCCTTTGGAGCAGCTGACTTTTTCCAAGTGCTATCGGAAATTCCACTTCGGAGGAGATGCTGAATCTTGGCGCCGATGGACTTGCCACACGCCCGTCTTCCTGAACGGAAAGTATGGCACCGTTCAGTGCTATCTGATCCCTGGAGACACCCCTATGTTGATGGGACGGCCTATCATCGAGGCCCTGGAGCTGACGATGGATTTTGGAAGGAAAGCACTGAAGTATGGTTCCTCTCCTTGGGAACCAGCCGTTTGTGGACTTCATGGAGAATATCTACTTCCTCTCACTTCGTGCTTCAGCTCTGAGCTACTTCGAGAAGGCCCCAGCTTTCAGTATGTCGTCCCCGCGGATGAGGACTCCTCGGATGCTCGCTTGGATTTAGAGCAGTTCGACGTTGAAGAGAAAGTGTTCTACCGCCAGCAAGAATCGATTCCCAAGAATCCTGCTCCTGCTGATCCTGGTCTTCGCCAATTGAAACGACATCAACTACGGACTTGCGAAGTTGGACTTGCTTCCCTGAAGATCAGGTTAGGCAGAATCCTGACTATTAGGTTATAGACAAAATCCTGACTAATAGTTAAAAAAAAGTAAACTATTAGTTAAAAATTTTTTAGGTTATTTGATGAAATAACCTAACCTTTTTTTAAGTCTATTTTAGGCTGTACTTGGCAGTTTACTTGGAAACCACTAAGTAAAGTGCCAAATGTCTACTGGGCACTACAGCTACAACTGCTATGCAATAACTCCTTTAGAATATCTTTCCAAACACTTTTAGAACTACTGTTAGACACTGCTGGCAAAAATAACTCTTGGAATAACTCTAGCAAAAAAGTGGAATAACTCTTGCAAATAACTCTTGCAAATAACTGTTGGAATAATTCTTGGACTAACTGTTGGAATAACCCTTGCAAATAACTACTAGAATAACTCTTGGAATAACTTTGGAAATAACTCCACACCTTCCAGTGCAAAGCCAGTGGTCATGGTTGTCAGTATGCACACTTGACTTCCCAACTTTTTGCTCCAGGCACTTTGTCCTTTGCAAGTCTATTGTTCCCATTGACAATGGGCTGCAATTCGCCAGCGCTGAAACATTTTGACAGTTGATGTCACCAAGGAATTCCCTGAGACACATGAAGCAGCAAGAAACTGCACCTTTCGCATGAAGTCCTCACCTTGAAAACACCAGACCTTTCTTGGTGAGATGTACTGAGACATCAAAGCGCTGTGCAGCTGCCAGTGCATTTTACTGGTCACTGCCCACATTCCCTTGGGCACATCTTCCTGCTCGAAGTGCTGGAAAAGCAAATGGTGTATATGTGAATACCCAAATGCTGCATCTGTAAATTTGGCTGCATCTTCAGTGTTGAAAAAATCATCGGTTTTGTTGTAATGCAGCAACTCTTCACACTGCAGGTTGAGCTTCAAGTAGACCATAATCATTTTCTGAATGAGAATCTCAGGGTTGTAGATTTTCTGCCAAAATGTAAATAAAGGTTTTCCAAAGGCCTTGATTTGGGCTGCTTTGCCCTTCAACTTCAAGCCTTTCTTGTTGACAAAGAGGCGGGTGGTCGAAAAAGAAGAATATCTATATTCTGTCTTGTGCTCTCTGTAGTGCATTTTCAAGTGCCTTTCGAAGTCTTGCAAGTTTGTCTGTGGTGTGCCAGTGCCCATGGTGAAGATGGCTAGCCAAAGAATCGAAGCATAGGCAACCATGTCACTTCCTAGATATTTGGAATGCATCCAGTCACTGCATACAGAAACTGCAGTGAGGCATCGAATCCCAAAAAGAGGGCTTGGTGACTTGCCACCCCAAGCTGCCCATGTCGATGGTCTCCACTGTGTAAGGATCCATGGGGAATCTTTTTTGAAAGCCCTCCATGTATTGATACCATGAAGACAACATTGGCATAGAGGACAGCAGTTCACAGCTCTAGACCATCGCGGTAGCTGAAGTGTCCCAGCCAAATAGTCCATGTCACCCAAGATGCCACAGATTGCTGCTGAATATTTCCCAGCAAGAGGTTTTCCACCTCTCAGTCCTTCAAGTGAAAAAGGTTCATACCTTGGAACAAGGAAGGAAAAAAGATATCAGGAAAGCACAGCAAAAGGAAGAGCATGAACATCTTCATTGTCCAACAGTGCATGGTAAGTTTATGAATTAAATGCAGCCCCTAGACTTTTTCCCAGAGTAGTCATGGGTCGGCCAAAGTCCACTTTGGAGGGCATTGAAGCTCCAAGCAATGATTTTCAAAGCTGAGTCCACTGTGCCACTTGGTCCACTCTTCATGAAACTTTCGTAAACCTGAAATGATTTTGTTTTGTGGAACACTGCCAGAAATTCACAGATCTTTCAAATAGCTCTCCAGTGGAATAACTCTTGGACTACCTCCTAGAAAACCTTTTGGAATAACTGTGTATGTTTAATTCTTGGACTATACCTCCTAGAAAACCTTTTGGAATAACTGTGGAAAATAACTCTTGGACTACCTCCTAGAAATCCTTTTGGAATAACTGTGGAAAATAACTCTTGGACTACCTCCTAGAAAACCTTTTGGAATAACTTTGGAAAATAAGTCTTGGACTACCTCCTACAGAACCTTTTCCAATAGATTACCTATCCACAATAACTTTCCAACATGGAAAACCTTTCATGAAAGACATATTCTTTCAGACATGATGTCTTGAACAACAAATTGAACCACTGCTGATGTGCAGTCTGGTAGCCCCATATATGAAGTTGCATGCTTCCTGGCTGTTTGATCGTGATAAAGTTCCAGTCCATGAGAAAGCTAGCATCACCACACCTTCCCTTTTCCAGTGACTGGACAAGCGTCGCCATGGATGTGAATGGGCAAGGTGCATGTATCAAAGTTTGGTCGGTGGAATATCTCATGCCCCTCCATGCATGGGTGCATCTTAAAAGTTTTCCAAAATTCTTTGAGTTGACCAGTTCCTTGTGGAAAAAACTGTCTCTGGAAGGCTGCAGGGTAGAACTGGTGCAGGTGGGCAAAAAGGACGTGGGGTAGCATTATGCTTTGCAAGAAGTCACCTTTGGCAAAAGGAAGCTTCACCATAAGAGGTTGAGGTACATGCGCATTTTGCTCCAACAAGTGAAGAAGTTCCTTATGCATGTTGTTTGGGTGTTGCCCATTCGTACCAAGAGCTGCAAATTTTGCCAACAGAGGTGGCAAATCTGTCGAACCACAAGCTTTCATGTCTCCAATTGCATGGCTTGCAATGGCTTGCACAGTTTGAGGTGATATGTGACCCCATGCCCACTGTCGTTTCAAATATTCTGACAGCCTTTCACTTGCTCTTTCCTCTGCTTCAGTTCTTCTTATTGAGTCAGCTGCTTCAAGTCTTTGCCTCTGTCCACCTGTTCTACGTATTTTCAAAGGCCTTTCCATTGCTCAAGGTTGTTGATTTTTCTTTTTGCAAAACAGAAATGCTATTCTCTTTTGTTTTAAAAGAATTGCTTCAATCCTTCCTTCATGGAAAAACCAGAATAATTCCAAAGTCACAAAATTGGGTGAAAATTGAAATTCTTTCCACAATTCGTTTTTACTGCCACTGAGTCGACCAAATGTTTTGATACACTTCGAACAAATAGCACTGTTGGTCAAACAGCATTCAAAACATTTTTGTCTCAGAAAAAACCTCATGCACCTAGAACATGCCATTCAAATAACTCTATAATAACTTTGCACACAGAACATGCCATTCAAATAACTCTATATAGTAACTCTGCACCTTTCAAGGGTCAGGATTTGTCAACCCAAAGTTCATCTCTTTTCACTTTGTTCAAATGTTTTTGCAACACCTTGACCAAACACAAACATTGTTCACACTCAGTCAATGCAAGCTTTTCATACCCACAGGCAGACGTGTCGAGGAGTTGGCAAAAGGTGCAGCAATTTTCCTTCAGCACAGCTTCCAAACCTCAGAAATTCAAGGTGTAAATATGCCATCACAAATAATTCTGCACCTTTTGGGATGCTACCTCTTGGAATAACTTTTTGCTAACATGCTATTACAAATAACTCTGCACCTAGAGATTAACCTCTTGGAATAACTTTTGGCTAACATGGTATTACAAATAACTCTGCACCTTGGGCCCTTGGGATGCTACCTTTTGGAATAACTTTTTGCTAACATGCTAGTACAAAAACTTTGCACCTAGAGATTAACCTCTTGGAATAACTTTTTCCTAACATGCTATTACAAATAACTCTGCACCTAGAGATTCTACCTATTGGAATAACTTTTTGCTAACATGCTATTGCAAATAACTTTGCGCCTTGGGATGCTACCTTTGGAATAACCTTTTGCTGGGATGCTACCTTAAAACTTTGCACCTTTCAAGGTGGCTTTCATTTCTTCTGTTCTTTCATAGTGTCGACGCATTTGATCAGCCATGTCCCCAATCCATTGGTCTACTTTGCTTTTCTCTAAGCTTTCTGCGCCAGGAATCTCCTGCCAAGAGGAAAAATATGATTCTATGTGTCACATGCTTACATTTTTACTACATGTTTGACCTGGCCTTGAACATCAAGCAGTTGCTGATGCTCTGGTTGTTGCTCTGCAGGCTGGTCATGGTCTCCTTGAACTTTTGCACTATCTCTGGGTCTTTGGAATTCCCTGCAGCTGTGAAGCACCGGTGAAGTTCTTTCAGAACCCTCTCATGCGCGGCTTTTGCATCTGTCAATGCTTGTTCCACATCTTTCCATTTCACCAAAACAGGGCCATTGGTCAAAGCCAGTTGTTGCTGTTGCACACCTCCACTTTGCTTTGGGCTGCCAGTCCCAAACTTGCTCCAATCAAACTGCTGCAACACATTGTGAACTGCCTTGTGCTCAGAAGGTGTCAGATTGGTCACTCCTCTGTTGACATCCATCTTTTCATCCTTTTCTTTCACATGGGCAGTTTCAATGGCTTCGAACGTGTACATGGTCTTTCCATTCTTAACCACTTCTTGAATTTCTCCAGATTGCACAGCAGCTGCAAATGCAGGCTCATTCCCTCCAAAATAGTGATGAACCATTATGCTTCTAGGGTAGCCTTGCTTCGCCTCCTTGCCAATGTGCTTGTCACTTGTTCTCAGCCAAGCTTGAAAGGTGGGTTTGTCACATTGCAACTCCCAAGACCCAGTGGTCTTGTTCTTCTCGAAGAGGCGGTTGACCAGTTTGGTCTGGTCTGCTCTGCTAGGGCAATTGGCAATGGCATCTTGAATGCCCTGTGGAATCTTTCCTTGTTTCAAGAATCTCTTGAGCACAGCAGACTTGCAGCGGTCTCTCTTTTCTTCTTCTACTTCGACTAAAGGATCCTCAGCCTTTCCTTCCTCCTCTTCTCCTTCTTCTTCACCTTCCTTTTCTTCTGTCGAGTTGCTGACAATGCCTTGTTTCATCTTGAGCACTTGCTCAATGACAGCATTCTTTGCCTTTGCTTTTGTCTTTGGCGCTGCTGCAGGTCTCTTCAAAGAAGGTTCAGTATCTTTCAAAGCAGCACTTGGCCTCTTCAAAGGGTTTCCTTTCTTCTTTGGTGTCTTCTTTGGTGTTGCTTCAGTTTCTTTCTTCTTTGGACTCTTCTTTGGTGTTGCTTCAGCTTTCCTCTTTGGACTCTCCTTTGGTGTTGCTGCACCTTTCTTCATTGTCTTCTTCGGTGTTTGTGCAGTTTTCTTTGGACTCTTCTTTGTTGCTGCTGCACCTTTCTTCTCTGTCTTCTTCGGTGTTGGTGCATCCTTGGTCTTTGGTTTTGTTGCAACCTTAGCACTTGGTCGCTTCAGAGCTGCATCACTTACATCTGGAGCTTCCTCCTTTGCATCCTCTCCTGCTTTTTCTTTCTCTTTCTTTTTCTTTTTAGCTTCTGCCTCTAACCTGTTTTCCAGTTCGCCAACTGTCTCCTCATCTGTTTTGTCCATTGCTATTTGAGGGCTGCCAGGTAGAAACCTAGCAGTTGTCCTCACTGGGCTAAGAAACATTCGACTAGTGTTTACAAAAGAAAACCATTCTATACATGAACATATGTTGCGACACATTGCATGTTTTTTGCATATAAAAGATTGCTTGGCAATTCCAGGGCATATGCCCATCCATTGTGATTGAAGTAGTCAATATTCTATCTATTGTTTCTTTGCTTGCTGTTGTTTTGCCTCATGTTTTTTCTCTGCACCGGTGTGCCAGTGGGTTTTGGGCCTGAAGTCCAAAGAGTATTTTTATCATGTTGTTTTCACCAAAAGTCTTGCTCCAATCAAACTGCTGCAACTTTCTTGTGAACTGCCTTGTGCTCAGAAGAGCTCAGATTGGTCACTCATTTGTTGACATCCATCTTTTCATCCTTTTCTTTCATCCTTTTCTTTACATTCCCTCAACTTACCCTTTGCACTTTGGTGTGAAATTTCAATCAAAGTACACATGCACATATGTAGTTTGATGTGTAGTTTCAAGAAAAAGTGCACATGATACTTTGCAGTTTTACTGGAAAGTACAACCTTCCTTTGCAGTTTGACCAAAAAGTGCAAAGCAAAACATATAAGTACCAATAATGATTTGAAGTTTCAATTGAAAGTGCGCATCACCCTATGTACTTTTCAATCAAACTACACATGTATGTTTGCACTTTCATGTGAAACTACACATGCAGATATGCACTTTCATTTGAAATTACATATCAAACTACACAGGTTGATGTGAAGTTTCATTGAAATTTCACACCAAAGTGCAAAGATACCAAGAGCAAACCAACAAAAAATCACCAAGATTTGATGGAAAAACATCACAAAATGGAGTCCAGTGCAAGTCAGAAACCTTAATTTCAATAACTCTCAAAGAAATAACTATTGGAATAACTCTTGGAATAACTCTCACCTACTTACATTCCAATAACTCTCAGACACCTTTAGTGCAATAACTTTTAAAAAATAACTCTTGGAATAACTCTCACCTACTTACATTCCAATAACTCTCAGACACCTTTAGTGCAATAACTCTGTGAACTACAACCTCTACAATAAATACAATAACTACCATTTAGTTTCAGTCCAATAACTACTCTGAAGAACCTCCACCCAAATATCCATTTTGAATTCCATTCTCACTGGACAAACTTTTTTCATTGAAACATATATCGCACATCTGCTGATCCAATGCCTCTCACATCCAATGCTGCCTGGATGGCAAGTGAATTGAAAGATGCAAAACTGAATTCAAAGATTGAAATTGAAAGCATCAAAAAATCCAGCCTGTCTACAATTCACTTTTTAGGTCTTGGTTTTCCTTTGGGCTTCCTAAGACTCAAACATTTCAAGAATGACAAGAACAATGAGACAAATCCAATGCAATGTATCCAAGTGTCGCCGCATCCATTGCATCTTTCTTGGCCAGTTTCTTCTTTTCTTGCCCTGGGCTCTCTTGGGCCCTTAGCAATGTAGAATTTCCAATGTCAACCAGGATGACTTATGAACATTTAGCCTAGCAGCCTCACCAAAAACTCATCAAGTGCGGTGATTTCATCCTCTGGATCAGGTTGCCTTAATGGAAAAAGAAAATTGAGTACCAGAGAGAACCAATGGTGACTGTTGAACATGTGCAGACAAATGGCTCCAGTCGAAGTGGGATAAGCACAGTGGGCCTGACAGGATTGCAAGAGAATATACTAAAGAAAGGCTATACAAACATCAGATACTGCAAGAAACTTTCAAAACTGCATTGGCTGCCAAGTAGCGGCTCAGTTGGTGAGAATCCAGGAGTGGTTGGTGAGTAAGAGCAATCTCTGGGCGACCTGAGTTGTTTGCTTGCTCAAAGTGCAGCATCTAATGGTTGTCCAAAATCAGACCACACAGCTCTTAAAAAGACAAAAGGCTTTGGCTTCTCCTCCTCCTCCTTCTTCAAATCCAAAGGTTGAGGACGATCATCTGGCCTGCAAATGCTGCATACATCTCAGATGATGATCAGAAGGGTACTTGGAAGAATCTGCCTGGAGCTGCTGGCACCCTCCTCCACATCCTTCTTCACATCTGTCTTCTCATCTGGCCTGCAAATGCTGTTGACATTTCAGATGATGGTCAGAAGGGTACTTGGAAGAATCTGCCTGGAGCTCCTGGCACCCTCCTCCACATCCTCCTCCACATCCTTCTTCACATCTGTTTTCTCTTCTGGCCTGCAAATGCTGTTGACATCTCAGATGATGGTCAGAAGGGTACTTGGAAGAATCTGCCTGGAGCTGGTGGCACCCTTTGCCACTGGTGGCGCTTTCACTTCAGGCCTTTCAAACATAACATTGCCACTAGCAAGAATGCAAGATTAAAGTAAAAACCACAATGTCAGTTGCATTTGAAGAGCCTGGCAGAGGTTGGAGACACCACATATCGCCCTGCCCCATCCTTGGGCGCTGGTCTCCAAGGTGGAGGTGGTACAGTCCTTGGTTTCACAACATGCACCCTGCTGTTCAAAGAATCACCTGCTTGAAAAAATGGGAATAACTCTAGCCTAACTACTAAATAACTCTACCCTGAATGAATATTTCTACCCTGAATGAATAACTGTACTTAAAATGAATAACTCTGCCCTTGATGAATAACTCTGCACCTCTCACAATGCCTGTCAGAATAACTCTAGTCCTTACTGCTCACCCAGCCTGCTAATAACTGTGACTCAATTTGATATCATATTCTATTCCTCTGTCAGAACCCACACCAAGACACGTCTCATTGTTGCTGCCTTGCCTGAGGTTTCATGGGTCCAAACATTGTCAACACAACAAAATGCATATTGCCAGACTCAAAACAAACAGAATCCAAAATTTCCTGCAGCTTGGCTACCCTTTCGTCTTCCCTTTCGACTTCCCTTTCGCTGCAACCTTCAAACACAAGAACATTGAAGCAAACATGCTTGGAAAGATTTTAAAGACAACACCAAGACAGTCTGTCAGTCCAATGAGAACCACACACAGATACTGCAAGTTGGAGAAGGACTACAGCATGGGCAAGTGAGCTTTACAAGAGTTGATCTACCCTTGCTACTTTTCACCAAGTTATGAATGCCACTCCCTCTACAGGAACCTATGTGGCCATTCATTTTGTTGAGCCTAAATGCTGCTGAGGAGCATGAGGTGGAGCAGGTGGTGTGATATGGTGTGCATACAGAGGGATGTTCCATCCTGTCATTCGCATGTACTCTGGCAACCATCCTGAAACTTCACCAGGACTAGGTCCATGTCGACTCCAGTGGACGAATGCTGACATCCTCCTGTAGGGAGCACTACTTGGCCCAGACCAAAGTGGTGTAACCTTTGAGGGGTATGCGAACCTCTCTGTTATACACCAAGCAATGTCTCTCCTGGAAAACCAGTATGGGAAATTGCTTATGTGCAGTCCATAATCCTGTGCCATTTCAAAAAAATTGGGGTTGTATATATTTCTATCGAACCAAATATGTAAAAAATGTCACAGGATTATGGATTGCACAATAGCAATTTCCCTCACAGCACCTTTGAGCCAAAGTTTCACATGTTACATTGTGACATTGCATTTGAAAAATCAAAGTGGACCATCTGATACTTTGAATTCGAACCTTTTAACAAAACTATACTGCTTCAACCTTTTCCAATACCCAACTTTCAAAACATGAATTTCTTTTCCATGGATCTACATCCCCTCAAAAATGATTGTCCTACACAATAACTCAAATAACTCTTGGACAACCTCTTAGAGAACCTGTTGGAATAACTCTGAAATAACTCTTGTGCTACCTCCTAGAAAACCTATTAGAATAACTTTGGAAATAACTCTTGGACTACCACCTATAGAGAACCTTTTGGAATAACTCTGAAATAACTCTTGTGTGCTACCTCCTACAAAACCTTTTGGAATAAATGGAATAACTTTGGAAATAATTCTTGTGGACTACCTCCTAGAAAACCTTGTGGAATAAATGGAATAACTTTGGAAATAACTCTTGTGGACTACCTCCTAGCAAACCTTGTGGAATAACTTTGGAAATAACTCTTGGACTACCCCCTAGAGAACATTTTGGAATAACTCTTGGAAAATTCTTGGACTATCTCCTACAGAACCTTTTGGAATAACTCTGATAATAACCTTCTCAAATAACTCTCCTTGGAATAACTCTACAATAATTAAATAACTCTTGGACTACCTATGGAATAAATCAGTGGGAATAACTCTGAAAAACATTTGGGAATAACTCTTCAAAAAACATTGTGGTGAACCTGTACAAAAAAAACTCTGGGAGAATAACTCTTTTTCTCTTATATTTGATTGAAATACATGTCCAATACCTAACTTTCAAAAAACTATCCAAAATAGATTCACATTCTTTCAAACATAAGTTGGACACATTCTTTCCAATATCTCTCCAATTTGTGACTCCTAATATCCAACACACTTTCTTCTTTGCCACCCAATTTTTTTCCTCCCCAAGACTGGTGCGCACAGAACTTTGCATGTTTAGTCAACATCTTTTGCTTCTTCAGTCAAAAGACCAGCGTCAATTTTCCTTGCTATTTCAGCAGCTGCCTCTCTACCCAAAGCTTTGGCTGTATTCGGAGATGTTCCCATCTTCAAAGCACTCTTCTTTGCTTTGTTCCATGCAGAAGAGGTGGCTCTATGTCTGAAAGTAGTTTTCCTGCAGATTTCAAAAGAAAGATTGAGAATTGTTATCTGTCACATGGCAAACATTCTTTCTTGCAACACATGTTCTTTTTTTGGCCAAGATTCAAAGCCACTGTGCCTTTCTTTTTGCCCAAAGCATGTGGTGTCGCTGGTGTCTTTACCTTCTTGGGTGTCTTTACCTTCTTGGGTGTCTTTGACTTCTTGGGCGACTTTTTTTTCTTTTTCTTGGCTTCCTCCTTTGGTTGCTTCTTTGGTGTTACCTGGAGGCCCAGAGCATGGGCAAGCACCTGTTTGTCATCCATTGACAAGTCGAAAGTCAACCTGCAAGTAGTCTTTGACACCTGGGCAATATCTGTCGCTGCAACAGGAACCATTGTGCCTGCAGTGGCCTTCTCCTCAGTTGGCAGTCCTTGCAAAATCTGTTGGAAAATGCCCACATTGCCAGAACCACTGGCATTGCCAGAACCAATGCCAGAACCACTGGCATTGCCAGAACCACTGGCATGGCCAGAACCACTGGCATGGCCAGAACCACTGGCAACCATGGCACTATCAACTGTTGGAATCGTGGCATCATTTATGTCTGACTGAGGCACTTTGATGCAAGACAGAAGCTCATCCACCTTCTCTTTCTCACTGATGGAAGCTTTCTTCATGGTCCTTTGGTATTGTGCACTATCCTTCTTCAAGGTACGTAGTTGGCTGGCAGAGATTCTTATAAGTTGGTCCATGCTGTCGAAATAGACCTCATCAGAAACCCTTGAAAAGTTCAACCTTGTAATTTCTCTTTGTATCTTTTCTAATGCATCCTTCAACTTTTTGGATGGGAGGATACAGGCTGGTGCAACCCTCAAGACTTTCATCCACAATGGATGCAAAGAAGCCAGCGCGGTTTTCCAGGTTGCTTGCGCCTTTGGTTCTATCAAAGCACGCGTATCATATTTCCCTTGTTCCTTAAAGAACTGGAGAAAAGGAGCCATGATATCTGAAACCCCCAGGCATGGGTCAACTGTCAACCTCTTGGACATTGCCATTGCACAAGTTCGAAAAAGGGAAAAACTGCCTTTCAACAACAATAAAATTCTTTTGAAATGAATTTTGCCTGCAAATGCCAAAGCTTTCACATGCCTCTGGGGCCGAAGGGACACATGAATTGACATTCCATTTGCTTTTGTGTCTTGGCCATTCCACTTTTTGAAAAATCCAAGTTGCTCGAGCCACCAGTCTGTCCAGTCACATGGTGTTCAAATGCCACCAAACCCCAACAATCTTTTTCCAAAAGAAATATTCTAGAATAACTCCACCTTCAATATCTTTGATTTTTCAAATACCAATAACTCTACCTGTGCAATGGGTCTACCTTCTTTCAAATAATTCTACTTGTACAATAACTCTACCCTTCAAACTGGCTTTCCCCTTGTACAATGATCTCCCTTGATGTGAAATTTCAAGCAAAATGCAAAGTGTTTCTCAAAGTTCTGGCGCAGATCTGTAAACTTGGTCAACTCCAAAGGAGAAAACACACACATGCAAGCAAAACAGCTTATCAATGTCTAGTCTGTTTTGTCAAAGAATTGGAACAAAAACAGTTTTCCGCAAAAGATAACTTTAGGTTATTTCTACAAATAACCTAAGGTTATTTGTACAAATAGCCTAAGGTTATTTGTAGAAATAACCTTAGGCTATTTTGATAAATAAACTATTTAGACAAAAATATGTTTTAACTAATAGTTAGAAAATAAACTATTTTTAAAAATAAACTATTAGTCAGGATTCTGCCTAACCTGATCTTCAGGGTATCGACGTCGCGAGACATCGATAAAATCTATCGACGTCGCGAGATCTGAAGATCAGGTTAGGCAGAATCCTGACTAATAGTTTATTTTTAAAAATGGTTTAGTTTTTAACTATTAGTTAAAACTTGTTTTTAACTAATTATCCTATTTGTATCAATAACCTAAACTATTTTTAAGTCTATTTGTTCGGGTAACCTAAGATAGCTTGAGGTTTCACATTAAACTGCGAAGGCCTGTTTGTACTTTGTTTGAAGTTTCACATAAAACTGCGAAGGCCTATTTGTACTTTGTTTGAAGTTTCACATTAAACTGCGAAGGCCTATTTGTACTTTGTTTGAAG
>OMLO01001038.1_pt1 | contig 20520 bp, 8 predicted proteins | sample 1674811 | NCBI WGS metagenome assembly OMLO01 (sample SAMN06265003, study PRJEB25207) | coral metagenome | isolation source: Coral host | place: Mexico:La Bocana,Puerto Morelos, Mexico | collected 2008-11-13 | reverse complement strand
TTTCAGTCGTTCGAAGGTGAACAATTATGTACATCTACAATCTTTACCAGGTTATGAATACATAATAAGAGAGATTTTTGCTTTTGGAGAAAGGTCACTACAATATACTGTAAAAGCCCATGTATAAGCTGCACCTTTTTTCTAAAACTTCAAATCAAAAATCGGAGGTGTGGCTTGTCTACGGAAACACCTGAGGTTGCAGTTATCTAAGGCGTAATTAATATTCAAACAAAACATCTTTAACTGTTACATGATATTACAAATTGAAAGGATGCTGTTGTTGATCATTACTTTTTTCATCGTTGCATTCATTTGTGATTCTTTTTTTCTCCAAGAGTTATTTGAAGTGATTAATTATCACCTTACTCAAACAACTGAACACCAACCTACAGGGAATCCTCATATTCCTCCCCAAAGCTGTTTACTTAGATCCTGCAACATATCTTTCCACCACATAGGAGAAAATACAAGATATTTGGAAGTACTCGTGAGCCAAATGACCAACTGTTTCGTGTGCGATGCCCAAACTGCTCTACACATTTCAAAAAGTTTTTCTACTAAGCTCTTGTGCATATTGTTTCAATTGCCTTCAAATTTCAATTTGGTGGAGCACTTTCAAAGTGATAATAAGCTGCTTGTTCAAAGGGCAAAGTGGAATTCAAGTTTTTTTCAAGTCCTGTCAGATGTCCATTCTGATAAAGAGCAGCTATTCCCTTGAATTAGATATTCAGAAAAATTGCTAAATCGTATGAAAATATTATTTGGGTTATCATTCTTACATAATTTGTTTTACACTCACTGACTGCATTGTTGACACTGTGAAGTTCTTTTTATTTTCTTTCTGATGGTTTGTTAACTTGTTTTTCACAGTGAATGGCGACATCCTACGGGTAAGAACATCAGCGTCTGTGCATGCAACTCTGAACAACTTGTGGTGGCTGTTGGCTGTGAGCTGTACTATCTGGAGATAGTTGTTGGCGAAATAAATCTTATCAGGTGATTTGATCATTTGTTCATCAATACATAATTTCCACTGATAGATTGAGCTGCATTTGGTTTGCCGTAATTGTAATAATTTCAAATGCAAGTGCTGTTGATATAGTTGAAATCTGCAACAGACATGCAAGAGTTTTACAAATTTGTACGTTTTCAAGGAAGTCAAGCCAAGAATGTACAGTATGTATAAATGTTATGAAACACTATTGCTCTCTCTTGTACAATGGTTTAAAAGACAATATTTTAAAGTATTGCAACTACCGGTACTTTTCATTTGGTAAGTGAAAGTTCTTTTCTAACTTAAAGTAAAGGTATGGTACCAGTAATGTTTCTCTCTCTTCTTTGTTTTTCATGCATTGCAACATTACACTAGTTTTGGAAATAGGCATACAAATTTACCCATGGCTTGACCTATTTTTATAATTATGTTTCACTTTAGCCAAACCACACTGGAACATGAGGTTGCCTGTCTGGATATCACACCAACTTGTAAGTGACATCGCAGTCGCTGTGTATTTTTTTATGGCAAGTTTGTATGCTATATGGCTCGGATACCAGTTGCATTGTACGGTAGGGTTACTATGATGGCAATAAATAATATCCTTGGCATTTGAAAACCCTTAATTTTGTACATGTATATGCTGACTGGACTTGCCTGGAAATTTAATACTCTGTTGCAATTTTAGAGCAGCATACATGATTTACATGTACACACAAAGATCATTAATCAAAGTCCACATGTAAATGGATATATAAAGCCCAATGACTTGCCCCATAGATCACAAATATTATTGACTCCTTCTGGCCTTATTACCTTATACTCCAGCTATATAACACTTAACTACTGGTCCCTTGGGAAACAGTTTGGTGGATTTCCTTCAAATCTTGATGTTTACCTCATTAACTTTGTTTCGGGAAGCATCAAGATTCTTGGGAAAACCAAACTAAACGTTTCCCCAGGAACCAGTAATAACTTCTTATTAAATATCATTTCCTATCATACCTGCCTATCATACCGCTACATCATTTTTTTATCTTGTTTTTTACAGATGAGTCTGACACTAGAGCTGACTTAGTAGCTGTAGGCTTATGGACTGATATTTCTGTGAGGGTGTTGAAATTACCCAGCTGTGAACAGCTGTTTGTTGAAATGCTTGGTGGAGGTCAGTTCACTAACTTAATGGATAAGTTGACGTTCTCGATAATTCACATATTGAATTGTGAAAAATAATTTTGTTATCTATTTCTATCTCTTTAAGATGCTGGATCACAAGATTAAATTGTACAATTTACTTCACAGTGCATGTAAAGACTATATACTTTTGTCAGGAAAATGTTCTATCCCATGATTAATTCTATCTTTCAGAAATAATTCCTCGTTCCATACTGAAAACATCCTTTGAAGGCATTCACTACCTGCTGTGTGCACTGGGAGATGGAACCTTGTTTTATTTCACCATGGATCCAAACACTGGTACATAAGTGCAACTGTAGAAAATGATCACTAGCTACTTCTTTATGAAAATTACGCAAGTAGTCTTCAACAATTATTTTTGTGTTTCCCTTACTGCATCAGTTAACAATTACATGTGTAGAGCATTTACAAAATATTGAATTTAATATAAGAAGTGTGAAATATTTTGTCAAAAAATAGTTTGTGGGAAATCTGCAAGGCATTTCGTCTCGCACAGGAGATTCTTCAGAATTAAACAGTAAACTCATTGGGTATTGAGATCAAAGTCTCGTTCACAAATTCAAGATGTTAGCAGTCCGGTCTTCTATCGCAGAATGATTCCCAATTACACGGTCAGGACTTCATTTATACAAAAAAGAATGTTGCATTTGTTTTAATTTCAGGATCCCTGTGTGAGAGGAAGAAAGTGACCCTTGGTACACAGCCCACTATGCTAAGAACTTTCAAGTCACTGGCTACAACCAATGTGTTCGCTTGCTCTGATCGGCCTACAGTGATCTACTCCAGTAATCATAAACTGGTGTTCTCTAATGTTAATCTCAAGGTACATTTATAAACCTTGTTACTTGACTAGTACTAGCAAGGTTTTAGACTTCACTTAACAAGTGGATTCAAAGCTGTAATACTAAACCACAATAACAAGACGGAGCACATCTCGAACTTTCATTGTTTACATGGTCATCAAATTCATCATCGATCACGTGGTCAGAAGCGTGAAACGACCTGAAAAAAAGGACATTTTAGCATTTGAATGTCTGAGATGAAAAATACTTGCATTCGATAATGTACAAGGGATTAAGTCTCTCCTTCTACCCAGTAAAATGCTAAAAGCACCATTTCAAGATTATCACAAGACAGGAGAAAATGAAAGGAAACAATTCAAATTCAGGGAAACCTAAGAGTATATTTTTTTGAGGTAATAACGGATTTTGCAAATCAGTGTTTTTGGTAATGATTAACGTTTATCTTAATGAATTCAGTTGAAGATGTCTCCTGCAAAGGAAATTTAAGCAAACATAACTCCTCTAGTGGTTACTTTTAGTTTGATGATGAGTTTAATGATGAGTTTAATGATTGTGCTGTGTTGCAAAAAAGTCACTGCTTAATTCATGATGCTCACTACAAGTGGATGAGTGAGAGGTTTATGAAATCTAAACTTGTATCTGTTATTTTGTTGTTCTCCTCTACAAGGAAGTGAATTACATGTGCCCATTGAACTCTGAAGGATTCCCAGACAGGTGAAAAGTTACTGGTGTACAGTGAAATATTACGTATTCATGCAGAGTGTAACCATCAGATAGTAACCATCACATGTTAGGTTGTTCGTCATGATAATGTCAACGGTCTTGTACTTGTATAAGCAAGGCCATCTCTAAATAACTTTTTTTGTTCAGTTTGCACATTATCTCTGTTCTGATCTAAATTAAATTACAACTGAGGAAATGTTCATTATAATATCATAGGTTTTGTACGATTCGTGATTTTGCATCCGTGTGGAATTAAGCCTTCTTTTTCCTTATTTATAATTAGAGGAATCGTAAACTCCTATCCTGATGTTTGTGTGACTAACGTTACTGTATTTCTATCGTTCTTCTTTGGTTGCTATATATAGAGCACCTTACAATTTTTTTTCTCCTCTCTATGCTACAGTCTTGCGGTAGCCAGTGAAGGGGCGCTGACGATAGGAACGATTGATGAAATTCAAAAGCTTCACATTCGAACTGTTCCTCTGGGAGAGACACCAAGGTATGTTACATGAAGTATTTGAACATTTAGTCTCTTCTTCCCTGACCCGAACCCGGACCGTTTCATCCGGAGCCGAGTGCACTAATCATGAAGCCGCACTGCGCCTCCCTTCAGTACTTAAACCGCTTGAATATTGTCTTATTTATTTCAGGCGTATTGCATACCAAGAGTCCACACAAACGTTTGGTGTGATCTCAATGCGTATCGAGGTCTTGGATCCGGCGACAAATACCACCCGACCCCTCCACCCCAGCGCCAGTACCATGGCTCAGAATATCACGTCCAGTGTCACAGCTGCCATGCCAGGGACTTCCGCCGGAAGTTCAGCAGGCAACAGAGGCCCTGCCGATGGTATCACATTTGGTGATGAGGTGGAGAGAAGCAGTTTCTTGATCATTGATCAACATACCTTTGAAGGTACATTACGTAATCCTCGGTAACCACGACAACAGCCCTGAAACACCCCAACAACCAGAGCATACATACATGTACATATACCTTTTAATAGCGCAGGTTTGAATATGACAACCTTAGGACTGGTGTATACCTGCCATAAAATTCAACTAAACTTATATTTGCATAGAACGAAAATCTTTTAAAGTATAAAAAAATCTGGGTTTTTAAAATTAATTGAACAAGCCTCTTTTCAAATTGTATCTGGCCGACCATGCTGAGTTGAGACATTCTCTGTCCTTTTTAAAACGGTGTGTAAACACATTTTCTAGTTCAGCAAGAGAATAATAAAGCGCGAACAGACTTCACAGAGGCTGCGTGGCCGAGTGGTTAGGGGTCGCGGGTTCAAGTCCCGCTCTGACAACTAAGCTGGGGTTGTTTTTCGGTAGAACCCAGTTCAACTCCTCGGTCATGCTGTCTTCCGTCAATTGGGACTTTTAAACCTTTTTTTTTATTCAAATATTTCTCTTTCATGCCTTTGAAATAGCCAGATGTAGCTTAGCGCTAGACGGGCTTATTAGCGCATTAGCCACTACAAGCATTCAACATTTCAAAGTTTTAAATTGTATCGATATCGTAAAAAGACATTCGGTGTTTGTTACCGTTTGTTTATTTGTTTGTTTATTTATTTATTTATTTGACTCTCTGCAGTGACACACGCCCACGATCTTCAAGATCACGAATGTGCCACGAGTTTGATATCATGTACATTAGGTGATCCAAACAGCTCTTATATCACTGGAACATCCAACACTTACTACTGCGTTGGAACTGCGTACGTCTTCCCTGAAGAAGCCGAGCCCAAAACAGGACGACTGATCTTATTCCAGCTACTGGACGGTAATAGGACATAAATAAATTGATTTGCTAGAAACATTAAGGCTAAACACTACTTACAGAGCCTTTGTAGATACAAATATAGAGAGTAAAGACTAAATTAATCAGTGTTTTAGTCAGAAAGAGCGGGAAAACTTGTAGCTGATACCAAGCGCGGGAAAACAAGGGCGGGAAACCTTAACTTGTGCGGGAAAATCGTGTATGGTTACAGTCTTGCACCAGATTCGCTAAGAAGCAGGTTGCTGGACACAGACAGCCGTTGCAACAGAAATTTAACAAGACACGTTTTTTTTTAGGGGGTGAACGGAAAAGTTAACTTTAGATTATATGATAATAGAAGTTCTAAATCGAGTTGAATTTACGTTGCGAACCTCCAATACAAGGAGAGGGATTTTTAGAACCACATATGTTCCTTATTAAGATTGTAACATAACAGGAATAAATTGCAAGACACTATGTTCGTTTGTGCTTTTTCTGTTGTGAATTGTTTTAGGAAAACTTGTTCAAGTCGCCGAAAAGGGAGTCAAAGGAGCCGTGTACTCACTTGTGGAGTTCAACGGAAAAGTTCTGGCTGGCATTAACAGCACTGTAAGTTGACAGGAACTCATTTTGTTTATAAGAGTAACAGAGGCTTAATTAAATACGAGCGTGGGACTAATTCTACTACTTGCAATAATTTGGAATATTTCTGCTTTGCTTGTACCAGCTACGGAGGAGAAATTTTGTTTTGTTTTAATAGCACTTGTAGTACTCAGTGTCTTGTGCTTGCATGTGCTCATTAGACAATGAAGTCAGAACACGGCAGACTGGGTTTTCCTTTGAAGTTGTAGGAAGTGAAGGAGTCAAATGTGTTTTGTGTAACGACGACGAGATTTAAAGTGCTTGTTTATGGCGTATAAGTACTTTCAGTAACATTATGATAGCAGCGAAAGAAATGACATTATTTTAGCATTTGTTAGTTGTATACTCGATTAATAAAAGACAAAAAAATTGCTTTGGTTGCTACATTTCAACAGGTCAGTATATATGAGTGGACGTCGGATAAGGAGTTACGAGTGGAGTGCAGCTTTTTGAATACCATCTTGGCGTTATATCTTAAGTCCAAAGGGGATTTTATATTGGTAAGTGGTGGTAGGTTATTCCGTTGTCAAAGGTCAAAAGCCACGCTAGGGTAAACGAAGCTATTGATTCTGAACTAACGAACCAGACAAAGGAAGGACTAATGAATGGAAAGTTGCTTTGGTGTTCTCAGATGTTGATTTTGAATGAAAAAGGGCAGTTCTGTTTAGCTAAAAGAAGTTATGTTTTGCATTCAAAAGAGCATATGGATTGTCCTGGCGGACAAAAATTGTTTCTTCTCTTTGTACCTCGCTCATGGCATTACCAAATACACTAATTTTGACCTGGTCTCGATCTTGTACTTAGTATTAGTTTCGGGCTGACTGAGAGAGTTTATTTTAATAGTAAGACATTTCCATTTTCAGGTTGGTGACTTGATGAGATCCATGACCCTGCTGGCCTACAAGTCGATGGAAGGAAGTTTAGAAGAGGCGAGTGCATAATGTTTGTTTTTTCTTTCATCATTTTCGTTGACTCAAAGTATGAGATTGAAATCTCGAAACCAGAGCCCACTTTTCTCTTGGCTAGCGGTAGCTTTGCGTTTCCCGTCCGCTAGTCAAGGATGATAGGGACTCTGAGTACTAGACTCGCGCTAAGCAATAATTTGTGGTGGGATTTACTAAACTTTTTTTGTTGGGTTTTATCAGATTGCGCATGATTACAGCCCAAATTGGATGACAGCTGTGGAGATTCTTGATGACGATACTTTCTTGGGCGCGGAAAACTCTTTCAACCTATTTACGTGTCAAAAAGACAGCGGCTCAGCGGCCGATGATGACAGATCTTATCTTCAAGAAGCAGGGCAGTACCACCTGGGAGAATTTGTTAACGTCTTTAGACATGGTATGTATACTGTTAGACTTGTGAGTATGGTCTATAGTGTAATATTCTACCCTGTGTATTGTTATTCATGCCAAGAGTAAGATGATATTGGGAATCGCTCTGGCGGGTCTGGGACATGCCTAAGACCAGGTCAAAATAGAAGCGGGCAGCTAAATCAACCCCGACTTACTGGTTGGATAGGAGGGTTGGTCTCTAACCTCTTCGCTTTTACGGTCTGGACTAAGACTGGTTCTCGTTTCTTAGCTAGTCGCGGTAGAGAGTGGAACTGGTCTCCTATGTCTTTTAACTGATTTACCCGTCTTCAATATATATTAGGTGGTATTCTGTAAAACGGAATTCCGTCAACTTTAAGTTGCGGTTAATGCCAAGCAGCTGGTATCATCGTAGTATTTTTCTTTCGTAGGATCTCTAGTCATGGAGCACCCTGGTGAAGCTTCCACGCCTTTTCAAGGCTGCATCCTTTTCGGCACCGTTAATGGCACAATCGGTGAGTGGTTTTCTTTGCTACTTCCTATAGATCTTACCATTAGTTCGTTAAACCAGGCGTGCAAACGAATATTGAAGTTTAACCACCTTGTCGTTCCTCAGATGTCCATTATGAAATACGAGATTGTTGTTGACTTATCAAATAGAAAAATTCCAAATTATTAGCCTCGTTGGAAGAGATGATTTGAGTTTTAACATTCGCTTTATAATAAGTGAAACAGTTTCATAAGAAGTTCTCTAGTTGTGCGCTAATTCGTAGCAGAGAGCCCTTGGGACAGGGTTATTGTTACGAGCAATAGATTAAGAAATAAATAATTTCAGGATCTGCTCGTAAAAAAAATTCATTACTTGTCTTAAGTCTTATAATAATAATAATAACTTTGAAAAAATATATTGTCCTAACATTAACCCTCTATAAATTAAGTACAGCTACCTCAAAAGAATTTCACGACCCAAGAATACCTATTGCTGTGTAGAATATCGCTATTCGTATAAGCAAGGTGCAACTGAGACAGTTCTATGATAGTCAATCAAGAGCCTTCCTATTCACGATATTTGTGTGGTTTAATACACAGGAATTGTCGCCCAGCTGCCTAAAGAGCTAAGCACCTTCTTGACGCAAGTCCAAGGGAAACTCAGTAAAGTTATTAAGAGTGTTGGGAAGATTGATCATGGATTATATCCTTTACATTTGTTTCCCGTATTATTTTTCTCTTTCTTCTTAACTTTAACCAAACATTTATTCAACAATTTTCAGTTCAGAAGAGCAGGTTTAATCAACAGTACGAACAACAAACAACACCTTTCAGAACGGATGAAGTGTAAGAAAGGTTTATCTCTATATAGGCATGATATCCAAGGTAGTCCCTCTCAGGTCACTTTTAAATCACTCACAGCTCCAGAAATCCCAGGAGGATCCTAGAAGTAGGCAATTCTCTGCCTCAGATTTTCACTCACGTGGACTATTCAGGCAGTTTTACAAGTATTTCCACGAAACCTTCCACGTAACGCGCGTGGTAACATCCGTGAGTGGTTTGGATACCATATCTAAAATGAGCTTGAGAGGGATGGGAATAAGGCCTAGACGAGTTATTTGAGTTATTTTGCCCTTGTACAAAAATTACCTTGATGAGGAGGAAACCTGAAAATATTAGTTTACTAACTAAAGAAAAACACTAGCTAAAGAAAACACTAGATAGAGAAAATACTAAAACCTAAGGGAAGAAGGATGGTCAAAGGATGGACATGATTAGCGTGGATGACACACGATGAACTAAAAGCTCAAGCTTGACTTTTCAAGATTCGTAAACTGTGTGACGTAGCCTCCTACGCAGACGTTGTTAGACTTGTCACGCGTTCCTCCCCGCGTGACAAGCGTGACAAGCCTAAGACCGTCTGCAAGGGAGGAACGCATGATAAGTCTAAGAACGTCTGCGTGGGAGGCTAACCGTGACTTAGTTCATTTAATCTGTGACGGTTACGTTAAAAAGTACCTTCCTTGACTTTTCTGCACCTGGAGGGCCTTTTCCAATGAACGGAGAACTGAGCCTTCGATCGGTTTCGTGGACGGAGATCTCATTGAAAGTTATTTAGACCTTCCACGGGCAAAGATGGAGGAAGTGGCCTCGGGACTTCAAGTGAGTCTTGCTTTGTGTTGTTTTAGTGAAAATTTGTTCGGTTGTAAAGTTGGAATTTTTCTCGAAACAAAAAACATTTGTCATGGAAGTATAACTACAGTGATATGATGTTCACATATGCTTATGGATAGATAATTTGCAAGTACTGTCAAAGTGTTTATCATATTGAGGTATACATGAAAACTTCAGTTCAAAAGACTTGAACTTTCTTCTGTGAGTTCATTTCAATAAGACGACTGAACTTGCAGCTGAATTTTTTTTCAAAACTACCAAATTGATTTAAAGACGCAAAAGATCATCTCAGATATCTGAGCGACTTAAGGCAGTTGCGAAATAAAGCCTGAAAAAAAGGCTTGTATGGAATTCGAACGCATGACCACTACGATACAGCAGGAGCCCATCATCATGATGATGATGGGCTCCTGGATACAGCTGAAGTGCTCTTTCAGCTAAGCTATTAATCCAACGGGGAACAAGATATGTGGTGAAAAGATTTTAAAAGTCTTTTGAAAACCTACGTTCAATGAATGTCCATACCTGGTAAAGAAGACACCTTTGAACTTTCAGCTCTCAGCTCTATTCTAAAACAAAGCAAACAAGCAAATTGATTGGATGTTGAGGGAAATGTGTGAAGTAATTTGAAAAGATCTTCTTGGTAAAAAAACTCGCCTTGAATTTTCGTTGTTATCGCATGGTTTTCGCCCAATTAGAGCAGGAGTTTTGATCCTTGCTGGTCTTATTCTTGCCGATAGATTGACGATGGTAGTGGAATGAAGAAAGAGTGTACTGTCGAAGATCTGGTGAAAGTTGTTGAAGAATTAACGAGGATCCATTAATAGTGTACTTTCCACTTCCACTTAACCGTCAATGTAAATACTTCCACTCAGCGGATGGTCTGTCACTGATGCCAGCGGTTGTAAGCGCCTTCATATAGGACTATCAGGGGCTACTTAAGCGCTTTGTCGTGGTCTTTGTACATGTATTTCATTGGATGAGTTGTTCGCTTCGGATTTATGATTCGGCTTCGCAAAGCAGTGGTGTTGCGTTTCGTTGTGAAAAACAGGGATATCCAGCTTTTAGCTCTGCCCGTCGTGAGTTCTCGATGTGAATGGCCCGTTTTTCGGTCCGACGACGTCTTCGTCACTCCGTCGTCTCCGTTGGATAGGTTGCTAAGCAACAGGGCATCACACCTTTTTATAATGATGTAAGACTTGTCGCAGTGATCACAAGTGCTATTTTAAGTTGAAAAACGGTAGTGCAAAGCTCCACGAAAGCAAGAACTTTCTCTAAAGCGGTTGTGTTGACAAGTTGATGAAGTTCACTTTTACGTGCTAAAATTGACACACTAGCAGCTTAGTTGCATGGTTTCCTCAGCTTAAAACCAGAGCAAAACGAGAGATGCCTTCTGTAATATTGTGGGGTTTTCAAGTGACCACATCTTCAACACTTGGTGTCACGCTTCACCACCCTGAGTAATTTGAGACAAGATTTCATAACATAGTGAGGCATGTACCATATTGTTCTTTAAGAACAAGGCTTTTTTGGTTATAAATTAATATGTATATGTATGTTAAATTGATTTAACCAATTAATTTATAACGCATATGTAAATTTCATTATCTAATAAACTTGATCTTATAAAAGAAACTGATCTTCGCGATAATTAAGCAAAGCGTACTTTAAAGTGTCGCAGTTTTACCCCGTTTTCAGGGGACAGAGATAACCATGAAGTCAACGCGAGTGAACCAATCTGTCTCACTCTGTCTGCTTGGTTTAAATTGTAGCACGCGCACTTGAGGATACAGTGGTATCCCGTCAATACGGTCACCAAGTGGCCTCAAAAATCTGGTGGCAGTAACGAGGTGGCCGTATTAAAGCGGTTCTTTAAATAAGAAAATGACTGGCTGAGTTTTTGTTCAGGCCAGAATAAAAAGTAACTGTATCAACGGGGTGGCATAAGGCGAGTTCTACTCTACTGGAAACAGGCCCTGGGTCTACATTGGTTATTGACCGCATTGTGACGGGCATTTCCTTTATTGCACTTTCTTTACTTGCAATCTCCGTTTTGTTTTTCAAAGAGCAGTTTACTTTTTGTGGTCTATGATTTGAGCCCATAATATCTGGCCAATAGGCGACTTCTTGTTCGATATGCCTTACCAAGAGCTATAAAGTAAGCACAGCCATTGTTCTGCGCATTTAACCTTTAGTCTAGCGGCGTTCCCGTTGTTGTTGTTGCCGTGGTGATTTTCTTAAACTACCTATAACAAAATATCCCACGTCACGCGTCATGCAACCCTTACAAAGACCGTTGCGTGACGACCTACGTAGTCGCTATTCAGTGCTCCAATATCCCAACAAGTGACTCGGATGCTTTAAGAGTAATACAAGTACAAGCGCGTCCCATTCTTAATTTTATACTGTTTCAACGTAGAATTGATGAATCTGTACTCTGCTTTAGTCGCTGGATTGAATAACATGAGAGAATTCGATCGGCTTCTGCACGGATAGTTTTCCTTATGGAGGGCCATTTTTCGGGACCTGTGAAAAATCGTGCACAGTTGATCCACCAGGTACTTTATCGTGTCGGTGTCCTGAACACCTAGTGTCACGTGTTCCCTTGGTACCCAGTACTCTTTGCTTTCAGAACTGGCGTGTACAACAAGGAGCTCTGTAAATTAAAATCAATCGCGTTTATTAATTAAAAGCAAAAAACTTACCCTGTATTAAAGCCCCGAAACCTGTTTCCACAGTGATAAAGTTGCTATTGGCAATACTATCTCCGTATAATCAAATAGCTTTACATAATGTCGTGTTTAGACTATGTTCTCTCCCTGGATGGATGCTAGTCCATCACAGGGTACCCCCAGCATTGCATTCGCCGGTACCCATTTATACACATGGGTAGAGAACGGCACTGTGAGAGTAAATTGTCCAGCCTCAACACTGAACAAAACTCAACACTGTGATCCTGGGCAGAGCTCAAATCCCGACTGTGAATCTCACAAAGGCCTTCTCAATCACTTCATTTCTTATTCTGAAACAATAAACTAATTACTAACCTGCTGCCACCAGACGGAAAGCGACCGACGCAATGAAAATTGCAAACCAGTGCATTTCCGTTCTATATGGATCTTTTCAAAGCCATAGAAATCAAGATACCTACTCCGTGATCCTTAAAATGTTATCGCGAAAACAACAACCGCTCTTTTAATCTCTAGTACACAGGCTTCAGTTGCAGGTTTTGATTTATTGACCAATCAAACTGGTTCAGCATCTGTGCTGTCATGTATCCGTCCTAAGGTATTCCACCATCTGTTCACTGTAGTTTGAAGCCACTCTTGACAATTACAGTGATGTGACCTTCCAGCACTGCTCAATTTGAGATATAATTAGATTAAAACAAGTTCTCTGGTAGTCAATTTGAAAAATTTGTTTTAGTATTCATTGATCATTATACGGCGCACCGTCCTCGTTTCAATTAATATAGTTTTTCACGGGTGAAATGTCTTGCCCGTCGGTGGTGTGATTAACGCTGTTTCGTGAAAGAAAGTGGCTTCGATAGAGAGGTTAAGTTTGACATGCAGAATTGCCGAGACAATTAAAATTGCCTCCGTCTGGATGGAATTGGGGATATTAATATCAGCTGCTTTGGTAGTAAAATTGAATATTTTTGTACGAGTGCCAAAGTCCAAAACTGGAGAAGGACTAAAACTATACAACACCACAAGAAAATCTCATTGGGTTAATAAGAGGAGACACAAAACCCTAACACTAAAACAATAAATATAAATGAGCTAACGTTTGGAAAAAAAAGTCAACAAAAATAGATTGGAACTTAGTTGGGAAATTATAAATTGGTTTCAGGAAATTGCCAGTTAATTTGTTATCTACCTCTTGTCCCTGACTAATATAACGGACCCTGTAGTTATTTATCTCCATTCAGACTCACTTCCGAGGTCTTTAAAAATCAGCAGTTGATTCTACAAATCACTAACTCGACGATAATAACGAATGAAAAGCAAAAAAAGAAATTGGAGTAAAATAAAATGGCGGATGTAAATAATCGGGCCGGTTTAAAAGTAATCGTGCACGCGATTGACTCGGCTTCTTGGGCGGCGCCGTCTGCACGTGAGAAACGTAGTTTTATTTCTATGGTTACGCTTTCCGTCCACACTAGTCCGTCACAAAAACGGAGCTTTTCGAAAACGCTCTTCAAACCAGGGGGGAATTTGAAAACGGAACTTTTTGATTAGGTTGATCTCACGATAATCAGTTGATTTCCATGCCCTAATTCTTTTCAAATACAAATTAAAAAAGACCGGAGATTGTTGCGTTTTTTTCCCTCTGGCTCAGTGTGAACGGAAAACATTTGATGTGTTTTCAGAGTGAGCTAGAGTGAAACCTCCGTTTTCAAATTTCTATGGTGTAGTGTGGACAAGACCTGAAAAATAAAAATCAGTTCTGATTAATTGTGCAAGTCAGTAACTCGACGAATGGACGTTAATAAACGAATAGAATTACAAAGGAAAAAATGCAATTAAATTAAATGGTGGATATTAGAGAAATTAAAGTAATTAATCGAGTTTATGTGAAAAGTAATCATGCCCGACGTGTTATGGCCTCAGCTTATTAGCCTTTTTCTCAGGGTGGCTCCTGAAGAATTTTTTTGTCGAGCGAAATCTTCGTGCAAGAAAATTTTCACCAGGTGTCAAGGAAACGAAAGACCTATCTCTAGTTCAAATTAAAAGAAACTGAACAGAATGAAACTGTGCTGAAATGCTCTAATCATTCTACAGGCAAACAAATTGTTGACCACTGAAAATTTAGTAAGAACAGTAATTCAAAAGGTAATCCGTTTTGAATTAAATTAGGCTTAGTCACAATGAATTAGAGGGAAACGTTGCTAAGGGAACTTTTGACAGCTTGTTGTAAACAAAGAGATTTAAAGAAATTCGATTGTGTTTTTCATTGAACTAAAAAAATGGCAGGAAATTGAATCTTTTCCTAAATAAATCGGATCGTGAAGAAAGAAAGAGACATTGACGGAAGATCATAGCTTAAAATAAATCATGTTTAAGGAAGGTACGGAAGTCACGCTAGTAAACAAGTTTACAAAGAACTAACCGAAAGGACAAAAAAGAACGTGTCACGCTTGTACCTGAAGAGCAATTAGCCAACCAATGAAAAGTGTGTAAGGGTTTATAAAGTCACGCTAGAGCGAGTCGTAACGGAAGATGACGTAACGCGACCGATTTTTGACGGGGTGCTTTCCATGATTACACATAGCAACTATAAATCGACGTTATTGCGGCAAGTTCCACGAGCCGGTTTTTACGGCGATGTTATTACGTGTAAAGTTTTCTCGTGTAACAAGGTGCGCTGAAAGACTTTTTAACGCAAGCGACATTTTTAAACTGGAACATTGTTGAAAAACTATTGATGGAGTTGTTTCGCGTGTCGCCCTCGCCGTTGAGTCGACAATGCATCTTAAAACTGTTCTGAACTTTCGCCTTTAACCCTTTGATTACTGAGCAGATCTCCAAAGCTTTATTGCCTGTGATTAAATGCTCGAGCTATGCGGCTGAGCACCTCTCGGCGAATGAGGAAAATTGTCGTCACCTTGTAAGGTTCCACAAATGTAGAAGTGGGTTTTTCGTCTGAAAGCAAATTAGCGCGTTCAGATATCAATCAACGATATCGCTGAAGGTAAAACATCTATAGAATCTTCTCGCCATATCTTTAGGTCTAGAAAATAGGTTACCATCCTTTGGAGATGCTACGATAAGTTTGACAATTTTGTTTGAAACTCCCAAACTGTTATCTCAGAGAAGCATTTCAGTCAACAGAGCGGCCCGCGTTGTATTTTCGAGTGTTATTGGTTGAAAAGTAAATAAAATCTGCGGTTACTAGACAGCAGGTGCTTACAGTCGCAGCTAATAAAACAGTGGTAAAGTTTAGGCAATATTTTTTATCCTCTTGTGTCCAGTAGATACGGTCTTTTATTGCCTGCTTTTTCTTAAATTACCGCTTTAATGGGAGAGACAAGGCCAAGGCGTGCGTTTAAAGCCACGAGACACGAAAGAAAATAAATGTTACAAAAAATCAGCGAAACAAGTTTTCGTAGTTTTTAATTATTTATAATTTATTTTTCGAATCTTCTTGGATCTACACCTCGGTTATTTCTTGAAAGTCGACTACAAGAAAAATAAGTTAAAACACTCCTCTAGTTGTGATTAAAATGGTGGCTGTTTTCTTCTTATTCAATGGACGGTATTTTCGCGCGTAGTTTGTTTTGTTTTAACTGCAAGCAAAGCTATCTTTAGTGCCCGACTAACTTCCTTTCAAACAATGCTTTGTTTAGCATCTGGAATAAAATTGTCGCATCGACAGTGCCGCCGCTCGTTTCCTCTAGATCATTAAGAGGTCGCTTAAAATAGACACACGAACGATGCCCTGCATTTTCTGTCAGCGATTACTCATGGGTTTTTTTCCGCTCTCGTCTGTAACAATTGACCTTACACGACAGATTAACATATTGAGACAGGAAAAAATAATAGCTCCTAAATAAACATTTGAAGTAATATTTCTTATGTTTTGAGGGTTCTCGTGTTTACCATGAATAAATCTTGCCGCACAATAATTGCAGAATTGCATTGAATCGAAGAAAAATATCTAAATACATCGCGCGTGCAGTCAGAAGATTTCTCGTTTTGTATCAACTTCAAATTTATGAATATTTTCATGTATTCTTTTTTTCCAAAATTTTAGTGGACCATCAAATTTTCCTCGGTCGACTACGGTGTTTTTGTAATATTATCATTATTTCAGTTTCGTGTGACGCTCTCGAAATTCGCTTCTAAGGTTGTCTTATGAAATGTTTACAGAAAAAATGGAATAATCGAAACCTTACAATTGTCGCTTCAGCCGTAAATTATTTCCTCGCAGTGTTTTTGCAAGTCGACATCATTTTTGATACGTGGCACAAAATTGTATAAGAACCTTAGGGAAAATTGTTTTGTCGTTGAAAAGTGGAATAAACTCGGTCGTATCCGTGGTTGAGTTGCGTTCAAGAGTCCTGTCAGGTATAGATGTCCACACTCGACAAGATTTGCCTATTTTTAGCGAATGTCTGTTGTTTTGCAGTGAGTTTTGTTTGATACAATATACCTATGCAGAAAGGTATTTCCAATATTAATCCTGAGAAATTGTTTCACATGTACTTCCTTCCTTAACAAAAACATCCATGTTTCCACATCTTGCATTCCGATAAATTCCTGAAAGTAAATCCGGTCAATTTGCCAGCTTGCAAGAGCTATCCAGTACTAAAAGCGAGCTTGAACAATCGCTTGCCAAACACTCAGTTCTGTGATATGATTTTTTAATAAACCTCTGTCTGCTGCGATCAAATTCAACCACCTTAATCATTAATTCCAAGTTTGAGCCATGCTTCGAGCCATAATCTCGATACAAACTTTGAAGACATTTATTTCGTTTCGTTTCTTTCCAATTCCAATCTTGTTTACCTCTGTGCAGATCACTTCGGCCTCGAGCTCTGCGCGTCTGATCGCCGCCTATCGGAAGGCTTGTGTTTCACCGGGCTGCTTGCTCCCGATTCGCTATAGAACTGGTCGGACCAGCTCACAACGCTTGCTGCCCTGCTAGTCCGCTCCCGATCATGACCTGACATACGATCATCGGCGTCATTGTTAAATATATCTGCTGACGTCTCTCGTATCGGCGACAAGGCTCTCCGTCCAGCTACAGGCGACTTGGAGCTTCGACGCGAGCCTCGGTAGCTGGAACCTGACGGCGTCAAAGACTGAGGATTTCCCGTGCTCATCGCATCGCGGTTTTTTCCTATGACTAGATTTGCGACCTTATAGTTTGCCTGATGGCTGAGACTGGATGTATTACTTAGACGTCTGTCGCTACTGACGCGACGGTCGGGGGATTGCCGACTTGAATTTGAAGCCGAGTCCACGGACGCTTCGGATCTCGATGGCCTAGAAGTTCTTGGACTCAGAGATCTCAAACCCTGGATATTATTGTCTTTATTCATAGCTAGTCGCTTGGCGGCCATCGCTGTAACCGGCGTAAGAACTTTCACTGTGAGAATAAGTCTTCTTGTCATCTGCATTAAGGCGCTAACATCTTGAATGGTCATAGTCCGTACGTCCACTTTGTTCACTTTAATAATCTCATCTCCGACTCGCAAAAGCTCAAAGACATCCACGTCTGTTCCTAAAACAACACGAGACACAAAAATTCCCTGCTCACGTTCCCATCCATCTCCCTGACGAATATAAAATCCTAGAGTCTCACCCGGCTTCCGCCGCAATTCAATCGTGCGTTGCAGAAACGTTCCGTTTTTCGAGCACGCCTCGCGAACGCCTAACACGTGCCTGAAAGAGCCTTGAATGATCTTTATAGGCAGAGGTGGGCACGGGTCGCCTTTAGTATCTGGCTCTGTAATATCGGTTGCTTTCCTGATCGCAAAAAATTCATCCTCTTTTTCAGCAAGTCTCATTTTCTCGAAGTCTTCCTGTGAAACGCTACTGAAGCGTCGCAATTGTTCCACGATTTCTTCGTCTCCCGACTTTGTCGCCGAAGAGAAAGCTCTTCCGTTCGGCGACGATGGCTTCTTTCTCGCGTCTTCTTGACGTACAGCCATGTTATTTCTACGCTGTGTTTGCTACGCGTCTATCCGAGCCGCCATATTGCTTGAATTCAAAATGAAAAGTTTGCATTCAATTATGGAATATTGTGGTTGGGAACCAATCAGCGCCACTCGTCCAAGACAGGTGTACGCCGTGACATAAAAACAATGCAAAGAGCTGGTTGCCAGTCAATTTTTTCTTAGGCCGCAGAAAACAATTAACTACGCGAATATTTTGGTGTGAAAACCAATAGAAAAATCCCTTTTGAAGAGATTTCACTGCGCGAAGCGTAAACAAGTAGCGCCTTGCGATAGCAAACTGTTCAGCAAGCCGTGTATTCCCGCAATTTACTGACATCAAGGGTCATCGTATTACGGAGCGCGTAAAAGCAATACTATAACATGTAGTGTTAATTTTTTGCGGCTGATAAATCCGATGAAGGCGGACACAAAATTTCTCCAGAACATCGATAATTTGATTGTGTAGTGTTAAAAGCGACGAGAATGGGACGACAACATTATGGTGCTTTCAGATGAGTGAATATTTACCGCTTGTTTTGAAAAGAAATTTACAACGCGTGTGTCATCGTTGCCATCTAGAAAGCCCTATAGGTTGGTAAAATAGGCCAATTTTTCCTCGGCGAATTTACAAGTTACAGTAATAACTTTTTTTGTTTTCGTTTTCTATATTTTTATCCCTAGTTATTGATATCGCTATACCCTAAACCCTAACCCTAAGTCAAATAGAAAATTATTTCAAGTTATTTTTAAAAGTGGAATATGGTGTGTAATGCGGCAAGCTTTTAACGCCGAAAAAAACAATCGACATCGTTGCGATTTTTTTTAAAGAAAAGTTTATTTTTGTTCGAAAATGTTCCAAATTTGTCACTTCGACGATGTAAACAAGCTTCCGAATCGTTCATTTTCAAACTGGTCGTTTTGAAGTGTGTTTATAGCGTTTTAAGATTAACTCTAGTGCTTGTTTGACAAGCCGCAGTGAACGCGCGGATGACGTCATATGATTATTTTTAGCTTGTCATCCGGTCAGCGTGTTCTGTGGCGATTGTAAAACCAATTTAGGTACACATGACGTCAAAGGTTCCATGTTCGATGAAAGTTTACAGCTTCAGTTCTTTATCGTGGATGGCTTTTGTCTACTTTTATGCCGTTCAAAATATTAACTGTGATTATCTCTACTTTGCACGGAGATATTTCAAAAGACAAGGACGCGATGCAATTTCGAAAAAAATTGGAATGTGTGCATTTCAGTATGATTTATTTTTAAAATTTCCGTTGAGAAGACAAAATAATGGGTTTTATTTATCTTCTTGTACCTAAGGCTATGTGTGTTCTAATTTGATATGAAGACTAGCCCAATAGCATTTAACTGCACGATCTTTTGCCAAAAACAGTGCTTCCTGAAATAACTTCCTTTAAAATTTCTGAGCCGGCTTGAAAAAAACTAGTCGCTAAATATGTTACTGAGACAGTAGGTGAAAGTAATTTAAACAATCCTTTTTCAGTGAAACGATAGACCGCCATCGGTTTTGTTTTTTTTTTCGACACCTGGCCAAGGCTTTTCAAAAACTCAGACAGGAATTTTTTTCCCCACTTACTTATTTAAACCTTTGCTGGAACTAGTCATCAAGTGCTTTTATTTAATCGAAGCCCCGGTATAAATATGCCACAGTCCTATCTCATAAAATATGTGATTCTCAAATGCTGAGTCATAGAGTCTACGTCCCGCATCCCGCGTCCCGCCTAGTTATATTGCAGCTAAAGCGACACGGGTTTCGAGTGTAATCCCGAGATTAGGAGTTGGCAGTGAAACACTCTAAAAGGCTGGACTGTGTACGGCATTTAGCTGTGATTTCGTTTTAAAGTTCCTTCGCCAGTTGTACCGTCTATGTGAGTGAGTGAGCGAGTGAGTGAATCTTTATCAGCGGGTTCAACTACACTCATTAATGCGGTCTTGATGGGATAGATGTTGGATCGATGTACCTGTCGGTATAGCAGTTATCTTAATGCTGTATACAAAACAAGTTTATCTGTTTCTAAATCAAATGCTATTTAGGGCTTATTTTAGAGGAAGGTTTCCTTATTTGGTGGTTAAATGCAATGCTTCAAAATTTCGAATATAATCTCAAAGCTTATCTTCGTACAAAATACGTTTTTCGTTAATATTTTCCCAGTCAGTCAGTCAATCTTTATTTATCCACGGTAAAAAATTCATCAGGTCTAAATTACAAGGTAAAAAGGCTAAAATTTAATAA
>OMLO01001037.1_pt1 | contig 20521 bp, 14 predicted proteins | sample 1674811 | NCBI WGS metagenome assembly OMLO01 (sample SAMN06265003, study PRJEB25207) | coral metagenome | isolation source: Coral host | place: Mexico:La Bocana,Puerto Morelos, Mexico | collected 2008-11-13 | reverse complement strand
AAGAATGCAGAGTACCTGAGAGCAAAAAGGCTGTGTAAAACTTTCTCAGGATAGCAGGCTACCTGGATAACTTAACTGAGAACTGTGCAGTCATACCAAAACCGCTGTTTAAGGTTATCAGAAGAGAGAGAAAGTTTCACTGGGTAAAACAAGAAGAAAAAGCATTTAAATAGGAGGATAAATGCAGGCCCTGGCATTCTTTGACCTAGGTAAACTCATAATCCACCATGCAAAGGCAAGCATTAATGAAGGCAGCAGCTTTCTTCAGAAGACAGAATCTTCATCAGCTGAACAATGAGGGAAACCCATAGGTTTTTTAAGAACTATGAGTTATGAATAGACTTCTCTTCAGAGGACACCGAATAGTGTTACCATCAGCCCTGCACAGAAAAGTGGTCAAACTAGGACACAACCTAGGACACAGTCTAGGACACTGGGGAAAGACAAAGACCAAGCAAATGTTGAGGGCGAAGTACTGGTTTGCACTGATGAACAGCATGATGGACGCAGCTATTGACCAATGCTGTGAGTTGCAAGTAGCTATGAAAGACATCGAAGAAGAACCCATCAAGGTGACCAATATTCCAAGCCGACCATAGTGGACCATACCTAGATGGTCAGTACAATCTTGTTCTGATAGACAAGAGAACCAGGTATCCCATGGAAGGGTAGGTACCATTAACCAGCATACAGACTAACAAAGAGAGATTTAAGCACATCTCTGCCAGCAATGGAGCTCCAAGGAAAATTGAAAGCAACAATGGACCCTGTTCAATTCTTAAGATTAGGATGGTTTCAGCACCATAGGGTGATGCCCCTTCACCCAAAGGCAAACAGCAAAGTAGAGAGATTATGCAAACCCTAAACAAGACTGAACAAATCGCAAGTCTGCAAGGCTACAGATCACCTACAGATCAATGCTGCACACAACTACAGGAGTCTTACCTTGTGAAACCCCTCAGGGGAGCAGCTGCTAGAACCAAGTTGGATTACATCGAACCTGAATCATAAACATCCAAGAAAGATGACATCAAGCAACCAAAGAAGAACAAGTGTAGCACACCCTATGAATCTGTATTCTATGTCATTTACAGGGTTAGGGTGTAGGGTTCCCAAATAACAGCCAGACATGCTACAGATGGAGGATTACAACCCAACTAGCAAATGCAATGATCTACAGATGAACCAGAGGGGAATGAGCAATCACACCTACCTCCAGCAGTTTCACAAATGCGGATTCCAGGAAGCAGAATACGGCATGATGTACCAGAACTGGAGACCAGAGCATGACCTGCTAATAAACTACCCGGCAGTAACTCTAGACCTACTCAGGAAAGGCACAAGTCAGCATACTTAAAGGACTATGTATGAGCTTAATAACAAGGACACTTACTCAGTTGATTTCAGATTCGTTATTATTGACATTGCTAGATTGGTCTGGGGGTGATTTTATTTCTTATTTTATTCTGACCACGATTGTAGTTCAATGAGAAGTTCATCAGTGAAGCCAACTTGTTTGCTCTTGAAAAATATATTTTTTTACAAGTCAATAGGTAAATAGTTCCACATGGCCAATTTCTCCTTTGTTTCTCTTCAATATTTCTTTTCCCTCTCTTTTTTGTTGTTTTTTTTTTATTTTTAAGGCACTTGGACCGTGCCAAAAGGGGAGTATCTGTTGGTGGATTAGGAATTTTGGCTAAACATCGCAAGAAACAGCACCTACTCATTCTGCTTGAGTCTCTGAGAACAATAAAGACCTTGGTAAGGAAGAAGATACATTGCAAGTGGATATTGCACGCATAACCCCAATTAAGATTTTATCAATGTTTAAGTGAGATGTGATAAATGTATGTGTAGTGTGAAACACCTAGAGAACTGATGATGTTACAGTATATGTATGTGTTGATATCAAAACAATCTCATGCTAGTTAAGCCTATCAATTTTCAATCAATCTCTTTGCAACAACAATTTATTAACTTCTTTTATCAATGTGTTAAGTTGGGTGTAGTTGTCAAGCAATTAAAAATTTTTGTTATCTTATTTTTCTCAGCAAAGGACAGATGTCAGACTGAAAGAAATGCTTGAGGTATATTTGTCTTTATTAAAAACAAGATATTCACTTCAAGATAAGAGAATACTGGTATTGTTTTCCTTTTTTGCCTCTAGGTCTGTGTTGGCTATCACTACATTCCTGTTTGCAAACATGCATATACACATATTCATTGAAGCAGTTCTGGACTTCAGGAGTGATTCATCGTTTTATTAGTTCCGTTTTATTATTATTTTATTATTACCTGATTTGTATTGTCAAAGAATGACCTCACTCCTCAGACAACATCAACAAATGACTTCTAAATTTAAATGTTGGTGCTTAAATACAAATACAAGTAGTTGCAATGGTGCTGATAGTTGTGTTACATTATCTTAAGGTTTTTGAGTACATACCTGTTTCTGTGTTTCCTTGGGGGCATTAAGTCACTAATTCATTAAGTTTGTTCATTACGTATTTAAATTTTCTGGTCATTCATTGATGTTGCCTGATGAGTGTGGTCACTCTTTGACCATACAATACAGGTCTGTAGCAATAAAACAATGAATCACTCCTGAAGTCCAGAACTGCTTTCAATGAATGTATTATGCTCCTCTAAGAGTTGAGTGCTCTTTGAAATCCATTCACCGCAAGGAAATAGAATCTACCTACACTACACATATATGTTACAGGTCAAAATTAACATCCAGTGTAAGAATTAATTCCTGTGTAATCATTCTTTGCATTCCTAATGTAAGATTCTTGTGAAGAGCACTTCTGAAAACTCTCGGGTTACAATCAATTTTGTTTATGAAAGACGGGCATAAAATGTTGGAATGGCGACAGTTTGTGCTATTGATTTTGACAACCACGTTTAACAGATTCCAGGCACTTCATTTTTTATTTTTCTTACGAAATGGGTATATATGAATACCTTGAAGACTCAAGCATTTGTAGCTCTTTGTGACTTAGCATTTTGTGCGCTATAACATAGGCAATCATAATGAGCTGATTAAAAACCATCATATAATGGGAACCTTCCGAGAGTAAGCAAATGTATCAGTACTGTAAATTACAAAAATTCATTGTCAATAAGAGTTCAATCAGTCCAGATCGAGGCAGATTGAATTTTACTTGTAAAATTAACAGAAGAAAAAATGTGTTCTGTCTACTTGATCCAGCATTACACTTGCATTACACTTGTTTGCTTTGGCATTTGATTTCTTTGGACTATAATTCATTGCTTGGCAACTAACTTATTAGGGGCAACTAATGCGGCTAGTCTTCACTCCAGAACACAAATAAAAACAATCCATCTCTTTTGTCAATTCTTAGATGTACAAGTCATGTTGTGTCATCACAATGTGTTACAATTATACATACCACATCATGTACATGTAGGTCTCCTTGACAATTATTAATGCTTACGTCAGTAGAAAATGCCATTCTTTAGCTTACTGACAGAACATTTTAATTTTTCTTTAGTAGATGTACTTGCAGTCAGCATTGATTACATATAAATGAATGTACTGATAATATTAATTTTTTTCTGAAGGAAGAGGATTACCCAGGTGCCATTGATTTGTGCCTTGAGTGTGAGAAGGCAGCCAGGGCATTCAAACACTACAACTGTATAAGGTACATGTGCATAATTATACATTTGAGGGAGTTTCAGGTTTTATCAACAGTATGACTGGTTGTAACTTGCCATCTACAAACTTGAATCAGCAGAACGTGGAAAATTTCGTTGGGAAAGTCTTCATCTTGAAAGGGATAACTTCTGACATTTCCTTTTTATGTTTTTGTATTGATTGCATTGTATTGTATTGCACTATATTGAAGTTCAACCATCTCCAGTGGAACAATCTGTAGTTAACAATAGTGTCTGAGTATTACGGTTAATTAATTTTCAGTGAACTGAGTTCCAATCTCCAAGAGACTCTTATAGACATTGAGGTGAGCTGGCAATTTATGATTTCTGGAGTTGAATCTTTTTAACCTATTTGTAGTTTTGTGTACATGTGTAACTGTTTAATATTGTATTGTCCATACACAGAAACAGCTTGATGTGGCCTTGGGAAAAATGTGCAAGACCTTCACCCCTGTAAATTATGAACGTTTACTGACTGCTTATCGATACCTGGGAAAGACACAGATTGCTATGGACCAGCTGATCATACATTTTATGACTGCCATTAACCATGAATCTTTTTCTGTTTTGTTGGATCATAATGGGGTATGTAATAATTATAAAGAACAACACATTTAGGTCATATGCTTTTTGGCAACTAAGCAGACTTCTCTGTTGAAGTACATCTGAGGCCCTTTTTTGTTTTCTTTTCTACCATGTAAGTTGTCTTCAAATAGCTGCAAATAGCTACCTTATTTTTCTAAATACACATTGTATTTGCTAAAATTAAAATTTATGCTTTCATAAGAGCTCTACTATTGTATATTAGACCTGTAGTTTGCTGACAGTAATCCTTTGTAATAATATTACAACATTTATTACCATTTGAATGTAATAGAAGATATTACACTGTGGAAATAAGATATTAATTTTATTTTTTCAGTAGTAAAAAAAATATTATATTGATTTTAACATGAGAAAATAAACTTCACATCTTCAAGCCACCATGTAATTGTGTGAGAATGCAAGAAATGATGTCATCAATATTCTCTCTATTGAGGATATGGAAAATGTTCCAAACATAGTTTTGTGTGAATTTTACAAGTGCTTTGTTTTCCAGCAAAACACTTACAGTAAATCCACATAATAATGTTTTCTCTGTATTTGGCACAATGCTTGCACATATTTAATATGAACCAAATGCTTTACTAAATACCATCTTTTTATAGCTACATGTATATTGTAGTAAAGTCTGCAGATTTAAATGTAAATATTTATATGATGGCCACTAGTTTTTCAGTTACTACTGTTCTTTATCCTTGATAAATAAAGTTTATTATAATTATTATTATTATTGTTATTGTTAACAGCAGTTTTGTGTTCTGATGGGTATAAATGTAAGTATTTTTTGTTTGTTCATAAGGAATATTCCACAGAAGCTACGTCTGAAGATGGCTTTCAGCATCTTCATTTTGAAGAGCAGTGCAAGGTATATACATGTGCAGCTGTTTTAAATATATCTCCCTCATGTTTACTTCTGTAATTGAAAATTTACATTTGTAATGAATAACTTGTATTGTATTTCAGAAAGTTGGATTGGACCGTTTTACACCATGTTTGTTGGACCTGTGCAAGGTATGACTTTAAGTGGTGTTACACGCGTACAACTGTTCTTTTACTTATCATCTTATACAACATGTCTACAATTAACCAATTAGTATTCAGCATGCAGGAAAAACTGTACTGTCGTGAAGAAAATGACTGTTAACACAATAGGGATGAAGTCAGGCAACAAAGATTTCATTTGATATTCATGACTAGTTGTTAATACCACCAAAAACTATATCAGATTGCAAGGAAACATTATGTGTCCCCAAGCTTTTAGTTTGGTATCCAAAATTGGTTGTGCATCTCCAGGAACTCACCCTTTGCTTGTTGAGTGTCACCAGCAAGGATAATAGTAAGTGTTGTGTTTTTTTTATCAAAATGTGTTTTTCCTCATCAAATTAAATCCTGAGACTTCTTAATTAAGTATCAGAAGAGGCCACATCAACATTAGAAATACCTTGTTCCCAGAAGATGAGGGACCCTGGGAATGGCATTGCATTAGTACTGGTAATTCTGATAACAAAAATACTGTTGTTAGGTTGTTTGGAAAGCTTGGTTTTGACTGCTATTCACATTGCATGTGGAGCCACTCTATGCAAGGTGAATCCTGTTGAGATAAATATTCACACATGCTGTTGTCCCCAACAGTGTAACTATATTGATACGCTTATATTTCAGGTCCTGTGGTCTCTCATGTTAAACTATCACCACATAATCAAATGGCATGAGCAGTATGACCCAGCTATGCATGTCAGCGAGGTAGAACAGGATGAGAGTTCTGCTGAGGCCACTTACAACAAAAATTACATTCAGCAAAAACTAGAACATGGACTAAACAGGATATGGAAAGTAATTGATTCTCAATTGTTCAGCATCTGTCAAATGTTACATGAAATCAATTGATTAATTATTAAGCATTATTGCCTTGTTTGGGGAATGACACTACTAATTAGTTGCTAGTGTCTTGAAATGTTACTTGTGTTTGTCTTAGTGAGGAGACATAAGTTCATTACTTACACTGCATGAAAATAACTGTTACACTGTCTATACACATTTTTAAGACCTTCATGAAATAGATTTTTGGATTATGGTACAATTCTAATGTTACATCAGACTCTACAAACCCACCCACAACATCTCTCACTCAGTCACTTTGCTCTGTCCTAAATCATTGTAAGTTGTTTTTATGTATATCAAACATAAAATTCATCTCTCCTTGCAGTACTATCCTCTATATCGGTATTTTATCTACATTTAGTGTATAATAGCTAATAGTATGTAATATCGATTAGCAGAGTTCTACTAGTATACTAATGCAAATGCTGCAATGTGATTGGCTAAACCATCACACACTATCATCCATTCGTATGCAGTGGCTTGGTGTGCTCCACAAAATTGAAATGTTTTCTTGTTTCTCCAAACTTTGGAAAGTTAACAAACAAATAGATAATCATTGCGTGATTTCTCTTAAGCGTGAAGTTAAATACTACTGAGACCAGAAGTAATTGGAATCGTTATTTGAAGCAAATTTCAGTTGGAATTCTACTAAAACAATTAGATTATTAGCTCGAGTTCTAATTAAGACATTTTAAATTAAAATTTTTGTCAATGGTTACTTTCAGGAAGTCCAAGAGAGAATTAAAACCCACATTCTTGCACATGATCTATCTTATTTTAAATATGATGACTTCATTTATGTCTTGGATCTTGTGAACAGGTAACACATGTCTTCTCTTGCCACCATTTAAAATCTATTATGACTGGTGTTTGTTACAAAGAGTGTAATAGTGTAAAATGAATGGACAATTATTTACCTGTGGCAGTACCAAGAGTACAGAACACAGCAATGTTTCATTGTCTTCTTCCCAGATTGATTGCTGTTGGTGAAGAATTCTGTGGCAGTACATCAGAAGATCTCCATGATTCCATCCGGACACAAACTGTGAAGTACTTCAAGACATACCACAGGTCCAGAATGGATGAACTCCGCATGTTCCTGGAAAATGATGCTTGGGAATTATGTCCTGTCAAGGCATCATTCAAAATCATTGATCTTTCTGTAAGTAAATACAGCTGATACCCTAATACAGAAATTGACACTTCACCTGCCTGACCTCTACCCCCCTCCCCATATACAGTGTTGAAAACTGGTACCTGGAACTTCTCCTGATTTTCAAAATTGTATTGTGTGGGGAACAGCAGTGCGTGTCCTAAGTACATTTATCCGCGCTTTTTTCTTTCTTGAGTACAATTCTGAGCTACAGGTGCTGTAGTGGCATTCATTTTGACTATGTAATATCCATGATAAATGTACGTTAACATTAAGATTTTGGTGGCATGAAATGAACCATCTTTGTGAAACCCACTCTTTTCTAATATCTGGGAAGGATGACTGACATGTATAATGACCTTCAACTACAAAGTTTCGGATCCCATTATAATATAGAGCAAATGTTGGCAGCAAAACGTATAATACATGTACATATAATGGGAGTCATGAGTAGGGGATTTCCAAGCGGCTGTCAACATATACATGGCACAGAGTGTATAGATAAATAGTGTATCAAAAAAGCGGTATACACAGTAGCTGCTAGTTCACTGATTGCTTATATTTGTATCAAACGGATATGAATTACTAGAGCATTTATTGCAGGAATTTCGTTTTATGAAACACCAACAACCTCTCATCAAAACTCACAAAAGAACACCTTCTGGAACAGTCCATGTTACCACGGACACAGGTGTGTAAACCTTAGAGTACTTTCTCTGTCCAGCTTGATATATTTCGCAAACTGTGGTCAGCTGTCGTAAGTCGCACCTCTGTCCCTAATGCCCTTCTTATTTTAACCGAGCAGACAATCCCCCCAAAACAGGGGTTGGGCCTGGAAAGTTGGTCCGATACTGTAATGAATGGTCAACTTTATTCTTACATGTGAAAGGTGATCAACATGGGACAAAGACAAAAATTGTTTCTCCCACGCTCATGTCTTGTTGATCAATTCACCTTTCACATTTCATTACCGAGCTTAAAATTCACCATCGTTATTACATGTTGTGATAAGCTCCTTCACAACTCCTGCTGTTCTACTACAGCAAAAAGCCTAAAAAGTTGTGCTTTTCGGTGTATTCACAGGACAATATAATTTTTAATTTGTTTTAACATTTTTATTTATTGCTGTGATATGATAAATGCAAGTGGAGAATATCAGGATAGAGTTAATCTTTTCAGTGCTGATTAAAGGTTTGTTATTAACAGGCTTCTTCTCGCGGTACTCTACTCATGGCAATCCTTTTGATTATGTGGATGTCGAAGATGAGGCAGAGGATGTCTTAGCAGAGAATGAAGTGAGTCCTACTGCATGTGTTTCTTTCTGTTTATGTCATTGTTGGAAAAACCTTTTAAAAAACCTGTCAAAATCCTACAAAATGGAAAACTTCCTTGGTAACCCCTTACAACAACGAACTATTAACGACAGTGTACAGAAAACCGACGCATACCGACAGATTACTTGAGGAATCATCCTACAACCCAACTTCACATAAAGCCACAACTATTAAAAACCTTGACGAGCGAGCGCAACTCGAACAGCTTACGCGACGAAAACAAATATCTTGAACGTGTTATTCACATGAACAACTACAATGCTGACTTTGTCATACGAAACATTTACTGATCTACCGAAGCTGAAGCAACGAACAGGTACCCAACACCTATTACTACAGTGACTATACCTTACAATATGGGCACTTTTGAGATCATCTCATGGATCCTACAGCCTACAACATCCATGTAGCCCACAAAACTACAACAACTACACGACACGTACTGACCAACGTTAACGTTTAATACCATGCTATAATACAGTAACAGAACGCTGCTGTTAATAGAAGTGTTCTTTTTGTTTAAAAGGAAATAGTAGACGGGGACGTTACTGAAAATGATAAAAGATCAAGAGGACTTAGTCAAGATGACGAGGAAGAAGATGATGAAGACGAAGACATTCCAGGTGAAAGATTTCTTCCTGTTATTAACAGTGTGCAGTATTCAAGATTACTTATTTAATTCTTTATGTTGTTTACAGAAGAGCTCAAATTAGATTACGTGGATGAAAAGACCGGTGAAATACCTTTAAGCAGGTTTGATGTACTTGGTGATGTACGCTGTCAACGTAGTAATAATGTTAATGAAATGTGGTAACAGTTACTAATACAACTGTGGCTCCAAAAATGGACAAGATCCAAAGAGCGATGTTATAGTAATGTAGGAGTCTTGTTTATATTTAAATTAACAGTGTGTTATGATTTCTTCTTAGGACAGAAACATCAGTTCATAGCAGAAAACATCAGAAATTCCTGTCCAAAGTTCCTTGTATTACCAACACAACTCTCAATGTCCTGAGAGTGTTTGGTGAGCTCACTTTTGACCAATCATTTGACTTTGCAGTGGACGTTATTGGTCCTAATTGAGAAAGTACATGTAGTGCGAAGAAAGGTGTAAATAAGACTGATCCTCTTTGTGCAAATCAGTCGTTCTTATACATAACAAGAGTGAGCCTTATCCGCTAATTTCATTTGGGAAATTAATCAGAAAAAACAGCTGGATAATAAAGTTTTATAATAATTTGGGTGATTTAGATTGAGTGTAACAAATATTTAACTAATTTTTTGGCCTTTGCAAAGTGCAATGCAGGTAGTTGGTTTTGTATTTCGTCGTTACTTGACTAATGGAAGCTGTTAACTATTATTTATCAGTGGCTTTATCATCACTTGTGATAATTAATACATAAAGGAACTGAAATGTATTTTGCTGTTGTTATTTGTTTGTTGTAGGTAAATACATGCAAATGATGAATGTGTTGAAGCCTATTGCCTTTGATGTAGTAATCTGCATGTCTCAGTTGTTTGATTATTATTTGTTTGCTGTGAGTATTAATTTATATGTTATGAACAATATCTGTTCTGGATCTTATTTGGAAAGAGGATTACACTGCCAAATGACCACAGGAAAAAAAAATTCACTTTAGCCCTTTCTTCTACTGCTTTGAATTGTGTTTTTTTTCTGCGATGTAATTTTACTATTACCAGGCAAGTGACAAGCTGTTTTATATTGATAACCTGCACACTCTAAAAAAACGAGAATTCAAATTTAAGTGTTTTCAATTGAGACATCTTGTTTTCCCAGTAGAAAGCAGGGTGAAATTATGTGTGACCGTAGCTCCGTGCCGTCAGTTATGTTCGGGCTGGTCAGCGTTACGCTCCGTCACATAGCTCTTTCTGCTTTCTTTTTTCATTTAATGCTGCATTTGAAGGTGATTTATTTGTTCCACTTTGCATTGTTGTATTACACAGGTTGCGTCATTTTTTGCCCCTGAAGTTATGGTAAGACTGCTGCTTGTAGTGTAGGATTTATACGCATACCAATAACTATCTACTATTAGTACAATCCTAACTGAAAACTAATGCAAATGCCAGCATCGTACACTATCAGGTAGACGCTTGCGTCTTAAACATTAGTTTGTGTCCATATAGCCGTGTGTTCAAACAAAGCAGTGTAAGATATCAAATAAATGTAAGATATCAAATAAAATATTCTCTTAGTTGTTTACTATTTTTTAATAATTGATTCCAAATCTTAATTTTGATTTATATCAGCTAGACGGTAGTGCCCATGGCTTGAGTATAAAATTGAGGACAAGTTTGAAGAGAATTTCAGATAATCTTATTCATCACGTAAGTGACACAAAGTGTTTGGTAAATACTCTAATTGGCGGCATTTTTCCACTCCGCGCTTCTGTAACTGTTTCATTGAAGCGATATGTTCTCTTTTACTAGTTAATACTGTTTATGATCGCACCTCTGCCCTCTTGTCATTGCATCTCATTACCTTAGGGTTGGGCTAAGATTCCATCCGATCGTTGCCAGTTGCTATTCGTTTTGCCTACCTTTGCATTATACAATCCATTTTTTTTTGATATGGTTAGCCATATTTGTGTTTCTGTCTCGTTTGAGAAATAAGTTCTTTCTGTATTGGAAATTTACAATGTCCAATGTTACCGCTCTAAAAATACTCTATAATACTCCACGATAGTACGGTTCTAGGAAACTGGTTAAAAAATCATGGTGTCTAGCCTGTTTTCATGAGGCCTTGACTTTGAAGATGACGTCCGCTGAGGCTGTCGAAATGTCAGTCAGCAACAACCGTTAAAAAAGAGCTTCAGAAATAACCTAACCCAGATGATCACGTTATGCGAAAAAAACCTCCTCTGTGGTAGTTTGGTTTTGCTTGGAAAATTTCCGTTGTTCAAGATGTGATGTGATCGGTGCAATAATTTACGCGATCTAGAAAAAGAGTCTTGTGCACTCAAGGCGGTTATTCAATGACTTGGTTTAGCAAATCTTTCAAGTGATTGTTCAAGCCTTTTTTAGTGTCGCTAGAAGTGCTTGCGCAAGCCACTTTGTTGAGACTTTTTAGTGACGTATGTTTTGTGACTGACTTGCTTGGAGCTAGCAGTCATTCTTAATGTTATTATGAATGTGTCTGACGTCACTTACGGCATGTTGTCTCACAAGCGTTCGTTTCTGATGCAGTTAACATTTTGCTTACAGGAACAACCACCTGAACTGATGACTGGTGGAAATGACATGAAGGTTTGTAGTTTATGTGAATCTTGTTACTTTGTCGTGGGCAGGGCTTAACTGAATGTCTCTTTACACTTTGTTAGGTTTTGCATCCTTATCTGTCACCTCTCGTGGACCTAACACGGGTGGATACCATGTTTGGTTTGTCTGAGAGAATCATTGCTACGGAATCGTTGTGAGTTGAAATTCTTGCGTGGCAAAAGTTCTGGCTATTATTATACTTTGTTTCATAGCTGCTCCGTGGGTAATTATGTATACAAATCGTTCTATGTTGGACAGTTAGTTCCTTTTAATATTTCATTTATTGTCATGAGCTTCTGGCTTGGGCATAAGCGCAACCTCGTCCTGTGTATTGATATCTATAAATTGATGGCGATGATCGAGTTATTCAGTTTATTATTTATGTTTCAGGGTGTTTCTGGCTGGTCAGTTTGAATCTCTCCATGCACATCTGGAGGCCATGATACCTGCTAACAAGCGAGCATTTCTTTCTCAGTTCTACTCACAGGTAGGATAGAAAATCATCTTAAAATCTTTTGTACAAACTTCACACAACTGAGAGTGCGAGAGATGACGTGACACAGAATCTATTAAAGCTTGTTCTGATTCCAATTCAGACAGTGAGCACTGCTCAGGAATTACGGCGGCCAGTCTACAGAAGTGTGGCCTCAAGAGTTATTGACTATGATCAGGTAGGCTCCATGCTAAAACTGGCAGCTTCTGTACCTGTCATTCCTCATCCCAAGTTTCCTGAGCTATTTAACAGCGCAAGGTAATAACGAATGCCTCAACTGTAATGTCTCTCTTTATTGCTTTCTGCTATCTTACAAATTACCATGAAAAGGCTGGATGATACCTCGAAAACCTCAGCCTCCAGTCTCGTCAAAAACAACTGATATTTATAATACCCATTAGACTACCTATTCGAAACCTAATTATACTTCATTTGGTATTTTTTATGGGAAATAAAAACACTCCTGTTTTGTATTTCAGACGCTTCAGTTGATGACTGGAGTACGATGGGACGTTCGCGATATTATGTCACAACATAACGCCTATGTAGACATCCTTGTGCGGGTAATACATTCTGTGAACCTACCTGACAGCTTTGTTGTTGTTGTTGTTTTATTATTATTATTATTATACAATTAAAACAACTTAATTGAGCTCATTCAACTTCCTATTTACAGGTTATACCAATTGCCGGTTTTCATGTGACGTAGCCATATTCCAAAATTTAAAATTGCCCTTCCTTCTGAGGTTTTAGTTTAATCAGATTATAGACCCTATAGGAAATTGGCGATTTACAACGTTTTAGCTCGACAGGGTTCTTCGTTTTGCAATAGGGCACGTTTGAATTTCCAACCTATTATGTTGCGTGACTAAAATGGCTGCCCGCGAAGGCTGTTGCGTGGGTCAAAAAATGAGTAATCGCTTTGGTTTTTACCAACTAGACGATTCTTGCACTAGAAGAAATATTTATTATAACATATCGGAGCTGTATGTAATAAGGTTACGTTTCAATAGCACAACTCAACGACAGATGTTTCTGTTACTTTACGGCAGCCATTGTGCCCCTCCGAGGGGCACAAACATGGTGTCTCCATACAAAGCTCTGTAAATCTGGATAAAACATTCCTCCGAATAACTCGCGAATGAAAAACAGCAGAGATCTAATTTTTGGCAAAGTTGTATATATTTATCATCTATCATATCCCTTATTCGTGACTTTATTTATCGAATGGTTACGATTTTCAGGTTTGATCACATGATAGGTGAAAACCAGCAATACCTAAAAAAATAGTTCAGATAATAACAAAGAATAACAATAAATGCACGCATTATAATAATAATAATAATAATAATAATAACACTAAATAATAATGTTTTTTTTAATTTTAAATTTTGATAATACAACTTTATTGAGCTCAAATTCCTATTTACAAGTTACACCAATAAATAACCATACATAATTACACAACAATGCTAACTATTAAAATCCTATTTACTATCAATTCGCTTGAAAAAAAGAAAAAAAAAACTAATTCATTCAAAAACACTATTCACAATTCCTGTCGTTTTAGAAAGCACTTCATTTAGCTCAGAAAGAGTTAATTTAAGTAAGAAATAATAATAATAATAATAATAGAGATAAAACCAATACCTAAAAAAAACAGTGAACTTATTTACAACACTTTCAAGTGGCAAGATCGAGCAGGCTTAACAAGACTAAATGAGGTATAAAACAGTCTATATACACAAATTAATAATAATAATAATAATAATAATAATAATTATTATTATTATTATAAATATTATTATTATAAATATTATTATTATTATTATACGTGCATTTATTGTTAGTATTGTTATTCTTTGTAAATAGGATTTTAATAATTAGCATTGTTGTGTTTATTATTATTATTTTTACTATTACTATTATTATTATTATTCTAATACTTAGTCTAGCTACTGCATTATTTGGTTGGCACTTTTTGAAAGTAAATGTACGATTTTCTCATTGGCAACTTTTCTTTTTTAATCTAGGAATTACAAGTTTTTAGTATGAGAGTGACCCAGTTGTCAAAGTGAGTCTCTCAGCTTTTATTATGCTGGTTTGATTATGTAAAATTATTGTAATCATATATGAATATCAAAGGGAAAAATAGCTATGAGCGATAATGGATTATATGTAGTGGAAAGTTATTCACTGTGTGAATTATCCGTCCCGTGTAGACAAATACCAGTTCCACAGGAGACTCGAGCAGTGCTATGGGACCACTGCATTCGGCTTATCAACAGAACCTTTGTGGAAGGGTGAGTATCTTACATCGACAAATTATAAAAAATATTCTGGCAACCACTGTTCTGTGTTTTCATGACGTGTTGACCCGAATAGCCTGGATAGAAATCGTAATAGACCAATTTCGATATACTAAAATTCGGCCTAAGACTAAAGACCTCAGCACGAGGCTCTGGTGAATAACTACAGAGTTTGTGGGGTTTTTAAAATTTTGTTGATTACTTTTAAAGCCGTACATGGTCTTCCTCCAGTCTACATAAGTGAACTTATTTCCGTTAGAGAATCTGCTGGAAGACATTATCTGCGTTCCAACAATGGTTTACGCCTTAATTATAGCCCATGTAAATTTTCATGTGGCTGCCCCTAAATTATGGAACGATCTTCCAAGTGAAATAAGAAACGTGACCTCAGTACAAAGCTTCAAGAAAGCCATCAAAGCCATCAAGCCTTTTAATTGTACATCTCTTTATAGTTATATACATTTTTTTTAATTATATTGTAATGCGCAATGAAAAATTTTTAAATTGATAATTGCGCAATATAAGTTAATTATTTATTATTATTATTATTATTTATTTATTTATTCCCCAGAGCCTCGTGCTGAGGTCTATTGTTTCAGGCTGAATTTTAATATCTCGAAATTGATCTATTCCTCAGTGCTTATGTTAACAGCTGCATTTTATATTTAAGGTTTGCAAGTGCAAAGAAATGTAGCAACGAGGGACGAGCATTGATGCAGCTGGACTTTCAACAATACCTCATGAAGTTGGAAAAACTCACAGATATTCGGTGAGTGTACTTAAAGCTCTTGTCGCTAAGTGCTAAAGTTTCACTGTATTCTCTTCTCCCCCTTACATCTTACTGGGATTGTCAATACTGTTTGGGGGCTAGCCTTGTTTATTCGAAAGAAACAGTGCAAGAAATGGTAACTGACAAAGACAATATAAACATCGCACATGATAGGGCATGCATACACACTATACACTCGATTTCACACGATTCATGTGTTTTCTTGCCTGCCTGTTTGTAGACCCATCCCCGACAGAGAGTTTGTGGAAACGTATGTAAAGGCTTTTTATCTGACAGAAAATGAAATGGAAAGATGGATCCGAGAACACAAGGTGATTTTCTTTTATTAAAGTTTGATTATTTCTCTGCGGTGCATGCATGGTGTTTACTTTGAATTTATTCAAAAGAATTATACTGTATTTGTTATGGAGATCGTCTTGCTAGAACTTTGTACGAAGTCAACAAATTTTTTTAAAAGCAGGAAGACAACCGTTTGCTGCCATTATTGATAAAGGATTGTTTCCCTCACCAATTAACGCCTGATAGATTATTGAGGACGATCGCGCCTATTGTTTCTGCGCACGTAGCTCATGTCACAACGTCACGCCACGTCATACATCAAGCGCACGCTAAGGAAGTAAGATAACAAGTATAGGTTTTTGGTATCGCTTTCGTTCATTTCACCTGGAGTTCGCTCTCTTAAATGTTTCTGCGCGCGTAGAATGTCCATAAAAAATGGTCGTGTTTTATTTGCCACATAATGTTTTAGCCTTTTTGGGAATAGTTAATCTTTGTCTTACTGCGTGACAAGGTTTAAAAAAAAACTGACGTGGAAACATTTTGGGCACAAACGTCCTTAAGTCAGGAGAGAAATTGGTAAAGATGAAGTGTTCAGCATATAGCAAACTAGGGACAAAGAAAAACTCCCTGTTGACGCTAGCGACAGTTTTTATCTTCGCCCACCCTCGTAAAATCCTGACCTTCTCACCATTCAAGTTAGCCCTTGTGTAGCAAAATATCTGGAATGTGTTTGGTTTGTATTTGGTTTCAGGAATATACTGCAAAGCAGCTCACAAGTCTGGTCACGTGTGGTGTGGGTTCTCACGTGACCAAAAAAGGAAAACAGAAACTATTGGCCGTCATTGAAGATATGGAACGTTCCAAGGCTCGATAACAGACGCCAGGAAGACTAGGTGTATTTAGCTTTTTTTATTGTCGGATTTTAAGGTAGCCCAGTTAAAAAAATTAACTTGTATCAGAGTAGAAACGATTGAAACACAGACGATAAGCCATTGTATCGTTAGAAAATAAAATAACATCCTGACTAGAAAAGATGGTAGGCATGTACACAGGTAATCTTGGTTTTTATCTGGGACCTCCTCGTCACTTCTTGAATGACAAATGTAACATGCATTAGTTTGCAAAAAATTTTAATACAGAAAACGTTAAGATTGAATCTTTTACCAGATGCTGCTATGGAAATGTACGTGAAGCATAATCATTAATGTTGTCAAAGTTCCGCCTAAGCAGTAGAGTAAATGGGTTGTTATTGTCAGCTACAGTTCTCGACATGAATAAAATCATTAGCTTTAACTTTTTTGTTGACATCTGCTGCTATGTCAGAAAAATAGCGTGATTAAAATGTGGTGGGGGTCTTGGGGAGGAATGTTGAAAGCTTATAAATAAATGGAGCGTTTGCAATCGCGTTGCTAGCAGCCACGCAAATATATTGAAACAAAAGGATTTCTTAACATAAGAAGAGTTCAACTCCCACTGGATTGGTTTGGTTCACTAACATAGCCACCTTTTCATTGTCCAAGAACACCAATATGGCTGACGTGATGTCATGTGAAAGCGCACTATATCTATTGGCTTTGACTCTGAAGGTTAAAAATTCCCATATGATTGGGTTGATGTTTTGTAACTCAATCCTAATCCAGCCAGTGTCGAGATTTTTTTGGGATGACAGTGTAGACCGATTTGGCCTCCCTGCAGCAGGGGTAAATTTCATAATGAGTACATGCACGCAGTCATTGTGCGCTATATAGATTGGAAGGAAGTGTTCGTTAAATTTGGGTTCTTGTGCTTCTCGAGGTTGTTATAGTTCACTGGTTCTTGTAGTTTACCCTAGTTCGCCCCCGCCAAGTTCGCACCCACATCGGGTCAACGTGATCAATTCGCCCCCAACCAAATCGAGTTAGTTCCCACGTCAGTGTTTGTCTATACCGGTCAGCCGCTGACTCGCTTTATAGTTTATAGTCGATTTTTTTATGGACACCATCCAAGGGTAACACGCTGCAATGAGGTTAGCCCTATATTAAGTAGCAAACCCGAACAACAACAACAACAAGACCCCCATTAGATGCTTTTAGACTCACTTGTGTCATCGAAGCCATTCCAACCGAATGGCGAAAATGTCTAAAAACGTGCTAACATATTACTGCGGAGCCATTCAACCTACAAGACCAGATACAACTACATTTAAACGGCAAATCATTTACAAGGAATTACGTGATAGGATCATTGCTCCACCTACAGCGCAATTCAAATATAATGATCTATTCGAAAATAATGTGTTGGACTGGAAGCAGATATATAGCTTACCGCATCGTGTTACCCTGGACACAAAACCTGCGAGAATTTCAATATAAACTTCTAAACAAATGTCTCGCAACGAATGCTTTTCTTTGCAAAATCGGCATTTGTCATCTCCAGCTTGTTCTTTATGTGGAGAAGCGGATGAATCCCTCGAACACTTGTTTGTAACTTGCCATTATTCTGTAAATTTTTGGGGGGAGGTTATTAAATGTATTAGCAGTCTTGACATCCAAATAGTCTCTCTTTGTTGTAAAGATCTAATATTTGGGATAACAGTCATTTAAAAAAGTGGGGCAAGTTTATAAAAGTGTATTTTCACAGTGCTAGTATTCTTGTAACTCCCAAGGGATACAGTGTGTGTGTGTGAGTGTTTCAATTGTCTTTTTTTGGATATTTGTGTGTTCGAATTGTAATATAAAATACTGAAGTATGTTATCTATTGTGTGTTGTAAAAAAAATCTTTGAGTATGAAATAAATATCATTAAAATACAAAAAATAAACGAGATCAGAGCACAACATCGGGAACGTAACTACGTTCCCTACTCTTTGCGAAGGGTGTGTGGGTTCTTTAACGTCCCCTGCTATAACCATATAACACTGAAGATGCAGGACCGGGACTAGGATGCAGGACCGGGACTACGATTTTTCGTCCTTATCCGAGAAGACTACAATGTCTAACCATTTGCAGATGTAAATACGAAGGCAGCACATTACCCTCAGTTATTTTAAGGCCCTGAGTGTTGGTCCGGTCTGGGGCTCGAACCCTGGACCTCCCGCACGGTAGTCCGACGCTCTACCAACTGAGCTAACCAGTCGGCGGTCAAAAAATGTTTTTGACTTGCGAATGAAGTGATCTCATACATGAAACCTTGTACATGAAACCTCGACCTAACTTTTTTTCATACTTAGTTTAATGTAAAAGTGCTAAACGCTGTTCATACTTTAAGCGTCGTTTACCTCTCAAGGTCAACCGATCGATCAATGAGCTTTGTTTGACGCGTTTAAATAACCCAATAATTGTCAGCACAGACTAAAATGTATTTTTTTACATTTTAAAAGACAGTTCATACTTTAGAGTATAATGTCAAGCTGGACCGACGATTTTGTTAAATTTCATTCATCAACGCAGAGTGAAATGTATTTTTTACGTTCTTAAGAGAGTGCATACTTTACAGTGTAATGTTTTACTAGCTTGATCGACGGTTTTGTTTAACTTTGTTGCTATGCGCGTGTAACCATGTAAACAGGTCGACACAAATAGTCCAAATAGACCTAAAATTTTTCTTTGTCTACCAAACCTAGATTAACTTGTAAACTATCACTTTTAAACCCTAACCCATAAAACGCCGCCGAACGCCTAAACAGCCGCCTAAACGCCGTCGAACGCCTAAACAGCTGCCCCTGATGCTGCTACAAGAGGAGAGCAAACATACATCTCTGCAGATCAGATTGGTTTCTGAGAGAAAGCTCTGCCGTATGCAGCGAAAGACATACCGTCAGCTACAATCCAAAATCTTCAGCATATGGGACCGTTACCAAAAGAGACCGTTACCAGAGAGTCCGTCTCCGTTACCAAAACAGAGAGCAGTCCGTCTCCGTCAAACAACTACTGCAAGCGTATTCACGTTTGTATGGTCCTCGCGATGAGTGACGTTCAATACCTAAGCCTCTGACCTTGAGCAACAAAACGACATATTGACACTTTGTTGACATATTTCCGCAAATGTAGCCAAGCGATGATTGGGCTGACATCAGTAATACCTGGATACTGACAGATTAACTCACCTTTTCCACAGAACCCTCCATTTTGATGCGCTGAACACATCGTGACCGACTAGATTCTAGGCCCTCCTGGTTCACTGTCGCTGTGGTTAGTTCTCAGTCATCCATCGCCAAGTGCGTTGAATGGGCAGGTTTTACATCTGGTTTGACTTTACGAGCTTTAATGACGCTAAAATCATCTCCAAAAAAAGTTGAAAATCATTCCCGCAAAAGTAGTTGGTTCACAAATCACACTTAAGTAAGCGCATAATTCTCGGATCACGACAAAATCGGAAACCAGTATCCCGAGGACAGAAATTACGGAAAATTAATCCTTATTCAAGTTTTCGGCAAAGCTGAAAAATGTCCATTAACGCGTCACGAAAATATGGATTACTTCATAGAAAGTGCGCCGTACGTATTTTTATTCACGAGTTGCAAAACTTTGGTTTATTTATAAACAGTGCTGCTAGTTAAATTTTATTTGTTGCATTGTTAATTTCACAGACTTCTTAATGGTAACTATTTCGTTCGAGCTATAGAGTTTATAATAATAATAATAATAAAATCTTTATTTATCCTGATAAAAACCGATCAGCCAATCAAAGGATTGGCTGGTATAAACCGGTGATCAGCATTAATATTATAGAAAATTTACAACT